>Ga0326512_10001461_pt1 | contig 18222 bp, 16 predicted proteins | sample 1_2617_0518_D_FD_203652 | JGI IMG/M metagenome (GOLD analysis project Ga0326512, IMG submission 203652) | Bovine rumen microbial communities from UC Davis, California, United States - 1_2617_0518 | ecosystem: Host-associated > Mammals > Digestive system > Stomach > Rumen | place: USA... | reverse complement strand
GTCATAAATCTACGCGAGTTATTTTCTGATAATCCGAAATTTGGGCTATTTTGCCCGAGGAATTATTTGTATTTCCTTGTTTCGGCCAGGATTTGGCTAGGCTCAAGATCAATGCCTCAGCCATGTCGTCCTCTGTGCCTTGAATCTGGAGCGACAACAAGATATAGTGTAGCCACAAGTAGGAGACACAACATATAGTGTCTATCAGGTAGACCACGGAGCGATGGTCCGCCGCCGGATTTCGGGAGATTGATGGCGCAGGATTGGGCCGTGGCCTTTTACCACTCACCAGCATGGCTTCACAACCGCAAGGCGTACATGGGCATGTCGGTCGACACGCCGTTCGGCGTCGTCCCGCCTGGTATGTGCGAACGCTGCTACGAGCTCGGCGAGATGAAGCCGGCAAAGGTCGTCCATCACAAGACGCACCTCAACCCCAACAACATCACTGATCCGAACGTGACTCTCTCGTTCGACAACTTTCAACGCCTTTGTCAGGACTGCCACGCGGTCGTTCATAGCGGCTCCGAGCATACGCGTGCGCGCTTCGACGAGAACGGAAACGTGGTGATGCGGTAATGGACACATGCTCCAATTGCGACTTCTGCTGCATGAACAGGGACGGCCAGTACTACTGCTGCCTCTATGACATGGAGACGGACGAATACGACTGCTGCCCTGACCACCAGAGCAATACGAGGCTGATTGACGGCGACGAGCTGAGGAGCTGATAGCTTGGCGAAGAAGAACACGGAGTCTCGCATCGAGAGGCTGCGCAACGAATCTGAGAACCTGACGGGGTTCGACAAGGCCCTCATGGACGACCTGCTCGCCGAGTACGACGCACTCGCGACCATGGTCGAGGGGCTTCGGCGCGACGTGCAGGAGCATGGCGTGATGGTCACCAAGATTGTCGGCGCGCACAACCCTCACGAGGACACTGTCGAGAACCCAGAGTTCACGACCTACCAGAAGGGCATCGCGCGTCTTGGCGACCTCGCCAAGAAGATCTCCGACTTCGCCAAGCGCAGCGACAACAACGTCGAGGAGGAGGACGAGCTTGGCGCCTTCATCCGCCGATAACCCGTACGTCGACGCACAGGGCAGGACCGACGCCGAGCTGTACCTCATGGGGTGCCTCGACGGTTCCGTCATCGCTGGACGTCGCCTCAAGGCCCTTGCTGAGAAGATGCTGCCGCGCATTCGCGACGGCTACAAGCAGTGGCGGTTCGACGTGGACTTTGCGACCCGACCAGTCGAGTTCATCGAGCGCTTCTGCAAGATTCCGTCCGGCAAGCTTGGCGTGCCGTTCATCCTTGAGCCGTACGAGCGGATGATTATCGAGCTCGCATTCGGCTTCGTCGACGAGAACGAGAAGCGGCAGATTCAGTACACGCTCGTTGAGGTCTCGCGTAAGAATGGCAAAGCTCTCAGCTTGGACACCGAGATTCCGACGCCTGACGGCTGGAAGCTCATGCGCGACATCCACGAGGGCGACTACGTCTTTGGTCAGGATGGCAAGCCTTCAAAGGTTCTGGTCGAGTCCGAGGTGTTCGACAAGCCCATGTACCTCGTGACGTTCGAGGACGGTGCCACCATCAAGGCGAGCGCTGACCACATCTGGACAGTATGCGACAAGTATGGAGCAGCAAAGGCCGACCTTACTACCGAAGTGATGCACGAGATGCTTTTCTATGGTGGGAAACGCTATGTGCCCACATGCCGCAACCCGATTGTCTATCACGCGGATGCGGCAGGCAAAAGCGCATCTGTCGGCGATTTCTACAGCAAGGGCTTCTCCTACTCGTTCGATTTCTATTCTTTTGACAAGACTGAATGCGATGCTATTAGGTTTGCCTCTGTCACGAGTAGGAGGGCTTACGTTCATGGCGTGATTGACGGCGCGCGCCACAATGCCCTCATGGCCCCAACATTCAGCAGCAGGGACAACGCCGAATTTGTGGCAGAGATCGCATCGAGTATTGGATTAGTGGCAAGCATTGTAGAGGCACCTAGAGTTAGCTCGTGGTCTGTGACGATTGAGGAGAAGCCAGCCAAGTCTATCGTCTCCATCGAGCGCATCCCCAACGAGCTGAGCAAGTGCATCGCCATCGACAACGACAGCCACCTGTACCTCGCTGGCCGTCAGTACACCGCCACGCACAACACGTCGCTCGCAGCGGCGATAGAGCTGTTTATGCTCCTTGCCGATGGTGAGGGTGCCGCCCAGATCTACAACGCAGCTACCAGCAAGGCTCAGGCTTCGCTCGCATATGGCGCGGTGTGGAGGATGGCGCGTCAGTCACCCAAGTTCATGAAGTACCTTCGCAAGGGCACGGTCGTCGAGCGTGCAGAGAACGGCGTCATCTGCGACGGCAACATGTCCTATGTTGTCCCCCTCTCGAAGCAGTCCGACCACCTCGACGGTCTCGATGTCCACATGTGCGTGTTTGACGAGATGGCGGCGGCAGAGGACCGCTCCATCTTCGACCTCATCCGTCAGGGCACCGGTGCGCGAGAGCAGCCGCTCATGATCGCCATCACCACGCAGGGCTTCGTGCGCGACAACCTGTGGGACCACGAACGCGACTACGCCGTCCAGTGGCTCGACGGCAAGATCGAGGACGACCGCTTCCTTGGCATTCTCTTCGAGCAGGATGACCGCTCCGAGATCTGGGACGAGAACATGTGGGTCAAGAGCAATCCTGGTCTCGGAACCGTCAAGAAGGTCGAGTATCTTCGCGCCCAGGTGCTCAAGGCCAAGAACGACCCCAGCTACATGCCAACCGTACTTACCAAGGACTTCAACCTTCCCGCCAACCAGGCCACCGCGTACCTCTCGTTCGACGAGGCCATCAACGAGGCGACGTACACGTTCGACCCCGACGTGTTCCGCTACTGCATCGTCGGCATCGACGCCGCAGACACCATCGACCTCAATGCCGCGACGGCCCTCTTCATGCGACCCGGCGACGACCACCTCTATCGTCGCTCGATGTACTGGATCGCCGAGGAGCAGGTGAAGGTCAACTCCAACAGCCAGCGCGGGAGGGACGGAGTGCCGTACCAGGAGTGGGCCGCTCGCGGGCTCATCCGCATCGTCCCCGGCAACAAGGTCGACAAGCGGGTGTTCCTTGAGTGGATTCAGGAGCTCGCCGACGAGGGCCTGTACACGCGCTACATCGGGTACGACCCGTGGCACATGGACGACTCGACGCTGCGCGACCTGAAGGCGATGGTGGGGGATGGTAACGTCGAGGTCGTGCGCCAGGGCGTCCAGACGCTCTCGCAGCCGATGAAGCAGCTCAAGGCCGACCTCCGCGACAAGCGCGTCGTCAACAACCACAACCCAATCGACGAGTGGTGCAACCTCAACCTCGCGGTCAAGATCGACGTCAACGAGAACGTGCAGCCCGTGAAGAAGGCGGGGGCCACGACGCGCATCGACGGGTACATGGCCCTCATCGACGCCTACATCGAGTTCACGAGGCACGAGGCGGACTTCAAGCAAATCATCGGGTGGCATGACTGACGGAGGCTCATCGACATCATCAAACGTTCAACAGACCACAAGATGTTGTGTTGACATATGGTCCAAAACAAGATATAGTACTAGCCATGGGAGTATTGGCTGAATTTTTCCCGCATCGCATTGCGCAGACGCCCTTCGTCTCCACATCCGGCTACAAGACCTTCACCGAATCCGCCCCGAGCTTCTCGGCTTGGGACGGTTCTCTTTACGACCACCCGCTCACCCGCGCGGCAATCGAGCGGTTCGCGGTGGCGTGCTCGAAGCTCAAGCCGGAGTTCGTGGGCTCGAAGACGTGCAAGCCAAACGTGCGGAAGCTGATCGAGACCTGGCCCAACGAGCTGATGACGTGGCCCGCGTTCCTCTCAAGGTGCGCGACCATCTTCGAGATGGACACTACGCTCTTCGTCGTCCCCGGCCTCGACAGGAACCTCAACACCGTAGCCCTGTTCCCCATGAAGCCGGCCTATACCGAAATCGCCGAGTACGACGGCGAGGCATGGTGCATCTTCCACACCTACACGGGCGACGTCATGGCCATCGAGTACTCCCGCTGCGCCGTGGTCAGCAAGTTCCAGTACATGTCCGACTTCTTCGGCGATGGCAACGACCTCATGGGCACGACGCTCCGGCTGCTCGACGCACAGAGGCAGGCGGAGGAGCAGGCCGTTAAGAACGGCGCCCGCATCCGCTTCATCGGCAAGATCACCGGCATGACCCACGGCGACGACCTCAACAAGAAGCGCGAGAAGTTCTACGTCGACAACCTCTCCTCAAGCAACTACACCGGCCTGATGCTCTACGACAACACCTTCGACAGCATCGAGCAGGTCAAGGAGGACCGCTACATCATCGACGAGGACGAGATGTCCCGCGTCGAGAAGACGGTGTTCCGCTACTTCGGCATCAACGAGTCGATTCTGACGAACGACTATACGGAAGCCCAGTGGGGCGCCTGGTACGAGGGCAGGGTCGAGCCGTTCGCGCTGGCGCTCGCTGAGGCGCTCAGCAAGGCGAACTTCACCGACCGCGAGCGGCAGAACAACTACGTGACCTTCTCTAGCTCCTACCTCGAATACGCGACGCCGGAGTCAAAGCGCAAGGTCGTCAACGACAGCATCGACCGTGGCGTCATGAGCATCAACCAGGCACTCGACATCTACCAGCTCCCGCACATCCCCGGCGGCGACGTCCGCATGATACGCGGCGAGTACTACATGGTCGACGAGAACAACAACATCGTCGCCGAGTCGGGCGGCCACAACACCGGCAGCGTCGGGCTGTCGGACGAGAGCGAGTACGACCCTCCAGACGACCAAGACGCCAACTAGCCATCGGGCCCCGCAAGGGGCCTTTTTCATTAGGAGGTTGAGTAAAACGTCGGATCGAACGTTTTACATCTACTGCCACACCGCGCCAAACGGAAAACGATACATCGGACAGACGTGTGCGGCTAGGCCCGAGCGAAGGTGGGGAAAGGGCTACAAGGGTTGCACCCGCATTGAGCGCGCAATCAAAAAGTACCAGTGGGAGAATTTTGACCACTCTGTGCTTATGGTTTGCCACACAAAACAAATGGCAGACCTCCTCGAATCCAAATTGATTGCTTTCTTCGACACCACCAATCCGGACAGGGGATACAACATCCTAAATGGCGGAGGTGGCCGAGTTGGCTTTAGCCCGTCAGAGGAGACGAGGCGAAAGATCAGTGAGTCTCTGGCTGGAAGAAAAGGCTGGGTGCCAGACGCCGAGACTAGACAGCGATTGAGTCGTGCCCATAAGAATTCGTATGCCAACGGGACAAGGCAGCGCTTCAAAGATCTTCCCGAAGAGACACAGTCACGCATGCGAGAGGTCCTTCAAAGAGAGGCGGCGAAGAAGCAGCGCCCTGTTGTTCAGTTCAATTTAGACGGAAGCCAAGTCGCTATCTATCCGAGCATCGCCGATGCATGCAGGGCGACAGGCACATTCCAAAATGGCCTAATCCTCTGCTGCCAAGGGAAACTCCATAAAGCAAATGGGTTTACCTGGCGATACCAAGATAGGCCCGAAACGTTCCCGGCCCAGCAATTGGGCCTTATTTCTTAGCAAAGGAGGCCGAGATGCCCTATTGCCCCGAAACGCGCCAATACAGAAGCTTTGCGGCTTCCAACTTCCAGCCGATAACGCGCAATGCCGGTGAGACCGAAGGTGGCGAGGAGTCGCGTGTCGTGCGCGGAATGTTCACCACCTTCAACCAGTGGTACGAGCTGATGCCTGGGTTCTTCGAGCGCATCGACCCCCACGCACTGGATGAGACGGACATGTCCGACACCATCATGCAGTACGACCATCAGGGCCCGGTGCTTGCCCGAAGGCGCAACGGCTCCCTGCGGGTAGGCATCGAGCCTGACGGCGGATGGTGCGAAGCCGACCTCAGCGGATGCCAGCAGGCGCGAGACCTCTTCGAATCCATCCAGAACGGCCTGGTGGACGAAATGAGCTTTGGCTTCTCCATCGCGGACGACGGCTTTGAGTGGGAAGAGGACGAGGACGGCACGATCCGCTCCACCATTACCAAGGTGGCCCGCCTCTACGACGTGAGCGCGGTGAGCATCCCAGCCAACCCCAACACGTCAATCTCCGCCCGTTCCTACGTCGACGCCGCCATCGAGGCACAGCGCAGGTCCAAGGAGATTGCCGAGTCTGACGAACCCGTCGCCGACAAGCCTTCCGAGGACGAGCCCGCCAACGAACCCGTGGACGAGCCTGCCGAGGAAGTCGAGTCCACGGACGAACCCACCGACGAGACTGCCGAGCAGAACGAACAGTTCAGGGCACATCAGCGCCGCATGAGGCGCGCGAGGGCCATGAGGCTCTCATCCATCTAGGCAACCACAGCCGAAAGGCTGTCAAGCACATACAAGGCACGAGCCGACCTACCGACGGAGTGATCGGGGCAGGCGCGAGGAGCAGGAGTTGTCCCTCCGTGCGCAGGGCGCTGGATTTGGCGCCAGACAGACCATCACTAACCGGAAAGGTAGGTCCAACGATGTTTGAGACTTACACCGCGGCTCAGTACCGCGCACTGGACGACGCCGCCTTCGAGCAGCGCAAGTCCGAGGTCATCGACCTCATGAACGCCGACACCCTCCCCGAGGGCGTCACCGACGAGATGCTCTTCGCCGAGGCCGACCTCATCGAGGCCGACGTCAAGCGCCGCAACGCCTCCGTGGCGCTGCGCAACGCCAAGGTCGCCTCCGTTGTCAAGGAGGCCAAGGTCGTCGAGACCAGCGCCCCCCAGAAGCGCGAGTCCGGCTTCAAGGCCGTCTCCGAGGGCACCTTCACGAACAGCCGCGAGTACCGCCAGGCGCTCGCCAAGTCCATCGCCACCCGCTCCGCCATGCCCGCCGACATGCTGGCCAAGGCCCGTCAGGAGCGCGCCGCCGGCGACCCCGTCGCCGTCTCCTTCGCCGATGGCTACACCAACATGACCGACCCGACGTTCTCCAACCTCGGCACCAGCGACTTCCCCGCGTACGCCCCCATTCCTCTTGAGCTCTCTCAGGAGATCGTGCGCGTGCGCAAGGAGTACGGCCAGATTCACCCGCTGGTCCGCGAGACCCGCTACCAGGGCGGCGTCGCCATCCCCATCGCCGACCTCACCGTCGACTACCACTGGATCAACGACAAGCAGGTCTCCCCGTACCAGTACGACGAGGACCCCGAGGTCATCGCCTTCACCTGGAAGCAGCTTGAGGCCCGCTTCGCCCGCACCTTCCTCGTCGAGGCCCTGATGCAGGACAACTTCAAGGAGCTGCTCGCCCCCGCCCTCGCCGAGGGCTACGGCCGTGCCATGGACGAGGCCATCCTGAACGGCAACGGCACCACCCAGCCGCTCGGCCTGCTCAAGGACCCGCGCTTCATGGACCAGACCGCCAGCGCCGGCACCGGCAAGGCAACCGTGGTCGAGGCTACCGCCGACGAGCTCTCCGACTGGTCCTGGTGGGTCAAGCTGCTCTACAACCCTGCGTTCAACCGCCTGTACCGCACCGACGGCACCTGGCTCATCGGCGACGCGACCTGGGGCACCTACATCGAGACCCTCAAGGACGAGGTCAACCGCCCGCTGGCGAAGATTGACCCGCTCAACGACGAGGCGCCGCTGCGCATTCGTGGCAACCGCGTCGTCACCCTGCCGAACAACCTGCTCGGCGACTTCGACTCCGCCGACACCGGCGACGTCGTGGCCATCTTCGGCAACATGCGCAACTACTGCCTCAACTTCCAGCCTGGCCTGCCCCTGAACACCATCACCTGGGACGACCACGAGACCAACACCCGCAAGACCAAGGTGCTGACCGCCGTCGACGGCCGACTCGTCGACAACAACGGCTGGGTCGTCATCACCAAGGGCGCCGGCGCGTAAGGAGCTGCCATGAAGACCATCCTCACCGCCCTGCGCGAGCAGGAGAAGGTAGTTGACGAGGAGGCCAGCACGATCGCCCGCGCGCTTGGCGGCGAGACCGTCGCGAGCGCCATCTCGCCTGCCGAGCCTGCCGAACCTGCCGAGCCTGCCGAGCCTGGCAGCTCCGTCGTGGAGCCTGTGTAGCCATGGTCACCGTCAGGGTTCTTAGGCCGTTCCGCGACCTCAAGGCCCACGTCAACCGCAAGGCTGGCGACACGTTCGAAGCCACCGGGGAGCGCGCTGCGTACATAGACGCCGCGCTCCCCGGATACGTGGAGGTCATGGCCGCAGCAGCCGACAGCGCGGCTGCGGCCGACCTCTCTGGCATGACCGTGTCCCAGCTCAGGGCGCTTGCGTCCGAGCGGGGAGTGGCGCTGCCGAAGGGCGCGAAGAAGGCCGACATCATCAAGGCGCTGAAGGAGTAAGGCATGGCACTGCTTGACGACGTGAGGAAGAGCCTCCGTGTCGTCAGCGACATGACTGACGACGAGATCCAGATGTGGATCGACGCGGCCATAGCGGACATGCTCCGCTGTGGCGTCAAGAGTGAGCTGGTCGACGAGAAGGCCATGGGCCCGCTCGCCAAGTCCGCCGTGACCTGCTTCGTCAAGGCGCAGTACGGCTACGACAACGCCGAGGCACCGCGCTTCCAGGAGTCATACAGGATGATGCTCGCGGGGCTGCTCAACAGCAAGTCCAACGAGTACCTCTTCCCGAGCGGGGAGTAGACATGCGCTGGAACAAGGTCGTCACGCTGCTCTCGCCCACGGAGAAGTACCAGGACTCCACGGGTGCATGGCACGAGGGCGAGCGCACCGAGCGGACCGTCTTCTGCAACGAGATGATTATCGGCCTCATGTCCCTCGCAAACCTCCGCTCCTCCGACATCCGCATGGCGAACGCCACGCAGCCCGTCGACGTGGGTTTGAGAAACGAGCACATGCTCCAAGTCCGCACCGTCGACTACAACGGCGAGGACCAGTGCATCTTCGAGGGCGAGGAGTACGAGGTCATGTACCTGTCCGGCTCCGGCGAGACGCGGACGCTCACCATAGGCCAGCGACTTGGGAACGATTCTGCGGCAGGCGCCAATGGCTAGCAAAGAGATTGACGCCGCAGCGTTTGCCTCGGCAATCGAGGAGATTCTCGACAGGCTCAACAAGACGGTCCACGACCTCACGCCAGAGGCCGTTGAAAAGTCCCTCACTGTCGGCCGCAAGGTTTGGAGGGAGAACGCGAAAGGCGTCCTTTCGTCGTCGTACGTAGTTGGTGGATGGGGCAAAAGCGGCTACGGTCGCGAAATCAAGACCGGACGTTACGCGCGATCAATCAACTACCAAATTACCAGGTCGTCTTCAGACGTGACAGAGGGCGAGATCGGATCGCGATCTCTGCCCGGACTTCCTCACCTTCTCGAACACGGGCACGCGAGTGTAGGAGGCGGGAGGGTTCCCGCTTACCCGCATGTCGAGGAGGCCGGAGACGAGGCAATAGAGGCTCTTGAAACGGCCATGCTAGAGATAGTCGAGGAGGCCATTGATGACGCCTGATGAAGAGGTGTACGGAATCCTTCTCGGCAGCGGCCTGCGTGGAACGAAGAACGCGTGGCCGATTGGCGGGGCTCCTCCGCTTCCATGGTTTGTGTACAAACGCGAGAAGAATGGCGAGTTCTTCGCCGACAACGAGAACTTCGCGCGCATGTGGCGCTACAGGGTCGAGCTGTACCAGGCTGAGCCTGACGACGACGTTACTGACGCGCTCGAACAACAGCTGTCGCAAATAGGCCCCTATTCGAGCTACGAGACGTGGATACCTGGCGAGAACTGCTGGGAGACCTCGTACACGCTCACATATCACCCAGACAACTAAACTAAAGGAGGCCCAGCATGGGCAAGGTAGTCTACGGACTCAAGAACGTTCACTATGCAATCTACACCCCCGGCGCGAACGGCGCAGCCGGCACCTATGGCGCATGGAAGTCCATCCCCGGCGCCGTGTCCCTCTCCGCCGACGCCGACACCACCCAGAACGACTTCTACGCCGACGACGTCGTCTACGCCACCATCTCCGCCAGCTCCAAGGAGACCGGCACCATCGAGTTCGCCGCCATCACCGACGAGATGTACACCGACCTCTTCGGCTACGCGGCCGATGCCACCTCCGGCCTGACTTACCAGACCACCGAGCCCATGAGCGTCACCGTGGCCCTTGGCTACGAGGTCTCCGGCAACGAGGGCAAGATGCGCGGCGTTCGCTACAACGTCCAGTTCACCGACCCGTCGCAGTCCGCCAACACCATGACCGACTCAACCAATCCCGACACCGTCTCCGCCAACTACACCGCAGTCGGTCGCAACTTCACCATCGGCACCGACAACAGCGCCCAGACGGTCAACGTCCTCAAGGCCCACTGCACCGACAGTGGCGAGACCCACGACGCGTTCGACAAGTTCTGGAACGCCGTCATCGTTCCGGGTGCCGCGCCCACCAACGGCTAGACACATAGCGCTCGAAGCGACGCCCCGCTTCCCCTCATGGGGAGCGGGGCTTTCTTTGTGCGCTTACATGCATCTGATTGCGAGACAGAAGAGGAAACATGCCGACAATTGACTACCAGCAAGACGGAACGCAGCATGAGTACGAGGCGACAACCTACACACTCATGGTCTACGAGCAGGAGTTCAAGAGCGACCTCATCAAGGACGTCTTCGGCCTCATCGACCTTCGCAAGGGTGCGTCGATGATCGACGAGGACGGCAATATCATTCTGGCGGACTATACGAACGACAACTGGACGAATGAGCTGAAGGCGTTCTGGGCCATGCTCAAGACCTCCGAGGCAATCGCCCGTCGCGAGAACAGGCGCGCGGAATCCGTTCCGTCGTTCGTGACGTGGTGCCTCACCACCAAGAGCATCAACATGCACGAGGTGTCCTTCGCGACCATCACGGAGCTGAACAGGGGGCTTTTTCGAGCCGGAACCACCGAAGCCGAAGAAGCCGCCGCAGAGTAGCCCGGAGATTCAGCTTCCATACACACACATCTGGACAGAACTGCTTGGCCTTGGCGTCACGTGGGACGAGGCGCTAAGAATGCCTTGGAGCGTGTGTCGAATGCTGTTCGAGTCACGTGCCGAGGCATGGGAAGCACGAAACGAGTCGCACGGCACGGAAGACGTGCGGTATGCGACGGCCGAGGACTACTCGGCTTGGATTTAGGCAGGGGGTGACTCCGTGGCAGCTGGTGCATACAAGGGCCTGACCATCAAGCTTGGCGCAGACACTTCTGCCCTCACGGCTGGCCTTAGGGCTGTCAACTCCGCGTCGTACAAGACGCAGCAGGAGTTGAACAAGCTCAACAAGGCTGCGAAGATCAACCCAGGCAACGTCAACATAGTGACGCAACAGATGGGCGCCCTCTCCGCACAGGTCGTCAATGCGGCAGAGAAGATGAACGCCCTCAGCCAGAGCGTTGACGCGATTGGCGGCATGAAGGCCGCGAAGACCAAGAACTTCTCTGGGACGATTGCCGAGCTTGCCAAGAACACCGCAAGCGCGACTCTTGAGGCCGAGAAGGCGAAGGCGGCATACAACAAGGTTGACGGCGCTCTTGAGGCCATCTACAAGAAGGTCAAGAAAGAGCACGGCATCAACATCCGCGACATCACCAACTCTGGCCAGTGGAACGACAAGAAGCTCACCGAGGTCACCGAGAAGATCGGACCTGATAATGCCGAGAAGATTCGCAGGCTAAAGGAAGAGTGGGTAGAGGCGCGAAACGCTCTCGACAACTATACCGACGTCGCCAAGTTCAACGCCCTGAACGACGACCTGACGATACAAGAGGCGGAGCTCAACAAGATCAACCGCCAGCTTGCCGAGGTCGACCAGTACGGCAGCAGTGCGTTCTCCGATCTCTCCGAGATGTTGCAGCCCGTCAACGAGAGGCTCGCGCTAGTAACCGCCGCCTCCGAAGTCGCGAGCGAGCGATTCACGAGGCTGGACAACGCGCTCAAGCTCGACCCGACGAACATGGACCTCATCGAGCAGAGGTCTCGCGCCATGGCAGAGACCATGGTCGTCGCGGAGACCAAGGCGGAGTCTCTGCGCGAACGCCTCAGCCTCTACGAGGCCGTTGGCATCGACAAGACGGCCGCAAGCTTCGACAGCATCGCCCTTGAGGTAGAGAAGTCGGAGATGGCCTTCAACGCAGCGAGGCAGAGGCTTGCGGAGTTCTCTCGCGAGGGCAGCACGTCGAGCTCCGAGTTCCAGAAGCTCAAGCAGAATCTCGACGCCGCGCAGGAGCGGATGGACACCGCGCACGCGTGCGCGCAGTGGGAGAAGCTCAGGACCGAGCTGTTCGACGTGAACGGCGAGATTGTCGACCTAGCGCGCAGCATGGCGGACATTCACGCACCGTCGACCGTGATGCAGAGCTACGCAGAGCTTGCCTCAAGGGTGAAGGACATCCAGTCAGCCCTCCAGAGCACTAGCAGCAACTTCCAGGGCCTCGAAAACGCGATCAAGCTGAACCCGGACAACGTCCTTGCCGTCGACGCCGCAATGGAGCAGCTCAAGGAGCAGGAACGCCTTGCCAAGGAGGAGGCCGCTGGCCTTCGCGAGGAGCTGTCGCACTACGACACCGACGCCATCAATGCGGCCGCAAACTTCGACGTGTCCGCGACGACGCAGTTGCACCAGGCGTCAGAGGAGTTCCTGAAGACCGACGAGGCGTGCCGCAAGCTGAAGGCCGGAATCGCCGAGACGGAAATCGAGCTTGAGAAGCTCGGCGCGAAGAAGGTGTGGGACGAGTCTGACCTGCAAGCCGCCACGAACTACGAGGAAGCCCTCAGCGCCATGAGGGCGCTACTTCCCGAGCTTGAGGGCAATCTGGCGGCTGCGAAGGAACAGCTCGACCTGTCGAAGGGCCGCGCCGAGGTGAGCGAGCTGAACGTCAAGCTTGCCCTAAGCGAGGAGAACGCGGACAAGGTCTACGTAGCCATGCAGAGGCTGAAGGACGTGAAGTTCGCGCCCGACATCGACGTCGACGGCCTTAAGCAGGGCGCCAAGGACATCGAGGAGAGCCTCAAGTCGCTTACCAGTGGCAGCGGAGGCAAGGCGGAGATCCTTGGCGACCTGAAGCCCCAATACGACCTGCTGTCCACCGCACTAAAGTCTGCCCGCGAACGGGCAAGCGAGCTCGGGTCCGCCCTGAAGCTCGACCCGACCAACATGCAGATTGCGGCACTCTACGCGAACGCCCTTGAGGAGTCGCAGAGGCTCGCTTCAGCCAAGGCCGAGTTGCTCAAGACCGCGATTGCCGGCATCCCGTCAGGCACCCTCAACAGCGCCGCAATCAGTTCTGGGACGATTGGCACGAAGCTTGCCCAGTCTGCCGCCAAGGCCACCGAGGCAAGCAAGAGAATCAACACGCTGACGAAGCAGATAGAAGCCACAAAGAAGGAGATCGACGGCCTTCCCGAGATAACCTCGAAGACGCATCCGGAGAAGATCGACCAGCTCAACAGCAAGCTCGAAGAGTTGCAGAGCGAGCTGGAGGAGGCGAACAGGGACGCCGAGAACGCTTTTGCCGACCTGAGAGTAGACTCTGCCACCTCGGCGTGCCAGCAGCTCCAGGTTGAGCTTGCCAGGGATTCCGCCGAAGCCGAGGACTTCGGCCAAAGGGCGCGGCGGGCAATGGGCGAGGCTGGCGACGCGGCGGATGACGCCGGCAACAAGGTCAGCACCTCGACTGAGAAGTGGTCGGCCGCTGCGGTTCAGGCGGCGGACCGAGTCGGTGACGCCATCAGGCGTGCGGCGCAAAACGTCATCGACACCTCCGTCGACATCGACTCGGCCTACCGAGACATGCGCAAGACGGTCGACGACTCCGAGGAGAACTACCAGCGCTTGTACGACTCGGCAATGAAGTACAGCCAGACCCACGTCACGTCCGCGAAGGACATGCTTGAGATGGAGGCCATCGCAGGCCAGCTCGGAGTCGGCCTCGAAGGCGGCGCCACGGCAATCGAGCACTTCGCTGAGGTGGCCGCGAACCTCGACGTCGCGACCAACATCGATGCCGAGTCGATTGCCCTACAGATGGGCCAGATCGTCAACGTCATGCAAGACCTCAGCAACGAGGACCCGTCATCGATTACCGGCTTTGCAGACGCGCTCGTGCGGCTCGGCAACACCATGCCGACGCAGGAGTCCAACATCATGCAGATCACCCAGCGACTCTCTGCCGTCGGCAACGTCGCCGGGTTCACGACTCCGGAGCTGATGGGCTGGTCTGCGGCAATCGCATCGACCGGCCAGAAGTCCGAGGCGGCCGCAACTGGTATCTCCACAATCATTACGAGGATCTCCTCCGCCGTCAGCATTGGTGGTCGGGACATCGAGACGATGACCGAGGACGTCAACAGTGCGATTGCTAAGGGCGGCGACGCGCTGAAGGACTATGCCAGTGCGGCCGGCATGTCCGCCAAGGACTTTGTCAGCGCTTGGAAGACCGAGCCGACTGAGGTGTTGAATAAGCTCCAGAAGAGCGCAGAGGCAGGCGTCGAGCAGTACGCCAAGGTCGCAGGGAAGAGCGTGCAAGAGTTCATCGAGGCCTGGCGCGTCGACCCGAGCGGCACCCTCCGAGAGGTCATCAAGGGCCTGAAAGACTCTGGCGACGATCTGTTCGCGACGCTTTCCGGCATGGACGTCAACAGCGTCCGCCAGACGCAGACGCTTGCATCGCTCTCTCAGACCGTCGAGACGGTCGACCGCGCAATCGACAGCGCGAAGGACGCCTTCGAAGGCGGCGGCGACGCAGAGCGGGAGGCCATGAAGAAGGCCGAAGGCTTGTCTGGCTCCATGTCCAAGCTACAGAACAGCCTCGATGCGCTCAAGGCCAGCTTCGGCGATGCGATGGTTCCGATTATCAACGCGTTTACGAAGGTTATTCAGAGTATCAATACGGTCTTGAACTCGCTTGGCGGAGGAGCGAAGACGGCCATCGTGGCAATCAGCGGCATAGCTGGCATTGTCGGCACGGCTACCCCAGTTCTCTACGCCTTGTACGAAGGGTGGCAGAAGGTCGTCGGTGGCTTCGTGAAGGCAGGCTCTCTTGAGAAAGCGAAGACCGTAGTTGTTGGACTTGGCAAGGCACTTGGCGGGCTTGCGACGTCCGGCTCCATCTTCCTTGGCATTTTCGGCGCAATTGGTGCGATTACTCTTGGCGCGTTCATTAAGGAACTCTGGAACGCCCACAAGAGGGCAAAGACGTTCGACGACACTGTCGGCGGCGTCATGGGTTCGCTCGACGGGCTGAACGAGCAGCTCAGGCTTGGTGGGGACTACGTGTCCGACTATGGCGGCGCGTACAAGGACGCCATGGAGGACTACAACGACTTTATTGAGTCCATCCAGCAGCACAACAAGAACATCAAGGACACGCGCGACGAGACGGGCGAGTCCATCGCCATGCTCGAACGCTACAAGCAGATAATCGACGAGGCGGCTGGAGCCGGCGAGGACTACGCCGGTAGCTACGGAGAGCTCAAGTGGGCCGTCGACGGTCTCAACGAGATGCTCGGCACCAGCTATGACGTCAACGATGTCCTTGCGGGCAAGTACAAGGACGAGGCTGGCGAGGTCCACAACCTCCGCGACGAGGTCGACAAGCTCATCGAGTCCAAGAAGCGTGAGCTCCAGCTCGCAGCCATGGGCGACATCTACACCGAGACGTACAAGGCGTACAAAGAAGCGCAGATCGAGACAGAAAAAGCGCAGCGTGCGATCGACGACTACATGGCGGAGAGACGCGAGCAGCTTGCCGGTAGCACCACTCGCGACAACTGGACTGGGAAACTTCGCGAGCGCACCCAGGCGGAGATTGACTCTCTTATTAGGAGCGAAGACGCGTACAAGGATCTTGAGGCCGCCCGCGATACGTCTGTTGCCACGCTCAACGAGGAAGAGGAAGCGCTCGGTATCGTCACGGATGCGTACGATGGCTACGCTCGCGCGGCATACGACGCAAGCACCAGCATGGGTGTGCGCGAAGGCTTCATGCGCACGAACATGGACTTTGTCGCAGCGGCAGAGGCGGTCGGCAAGAGCGGCGACGAGCTCACCGTCTTCGCGAAGACCCTCGCGAAGAGGGTCGAAGAGTGCGGCGTGTCCACTGACGACTTCGCGAACATGATGCCGCTGCTCGCCGACAAGGTCCGCGAGACCGGTGGTGACATGCAGTCGCTCATCGAGTGGTGCGTCGAGTACAACAGCCAGGAGTTCCCCGACAAGTACATCAACGTCCACTTCGACGAGGACGGCAACCTCCGCAACGCCGAGAACCAGATTGTCGAGTGGAACGACGAGGCGAAGAACTTCGTCCCCGTCGAAATCAAGGGCGACGCCACGCAACTTATGGTTGCGGAGGAGACCGCACGCAATGCGGTCGAGAACGGCGAAGCTATCAAGGTACCGATGGAAGTCGACGAGGCCAGCGCCCAGGCATCCGCAGAGCAAGCGAAGGCCAACGCCGCGAGCGATCCGGTGGAGTTCGACGCCGAGGTCGATGGCAGTCAGGTACAGGGCGAGATTGACGCCGCAACCGAGGGCGCCGAGGCCAACGTCGACATCACGGCCGACGGCAGCCAGGCGCAGCAGGAGATTCAGGAGACTACGTCCGCAATCAGTGACGCCGAGGTCAAGGTTGTCGTGTCGGCGGACACTACTGCCGCACAGTCCGTCATCGATGCGCTCGCTAAGATTCCGAGTGAGGTCGTGACGAACATCGTCGTCAGGGGTAGCAAGCTTGGCGGCATCGCAGACAACATCCAGCGAGTCAATAGCGCCGCGAGCAAGATGTCTAGCGTGAAGGCGAAGTACACCGCAAGCGGTAACGCTGCGACCGATGCGACCGTCTCCACGAAGATTGACAGGGTCGCCAAGGCCGGCGCGTCGATGAGGAGCAACACGGTCAACTACAACGCGTACGGCAACATCGTCAACAGCGATACGGCGGTCAACCGCGTGTGGAACATGGTTAACGCGGTTTCGAGGCTTCAGTCGAAGTCGATCACGCTCACCACGACCCAGAAAACGGTCAAGAAGACAGTCAGCGCTCCCGCAGGGGCAGGCGAGTCCGCCACCGGCGCCTACATCCCGTACAACAAGATCCCGAAGCATGCGGCAGGCATATTCACCCGCCCGACGCTGACGAACATCGGATGGGTGGGCGAGGACGGCGCGGAGCTGTACAGCGGCAACAGCCTCGTCCCGCTCACCAACCGCAAGTACTCGATGCCGTACATCAACGACATCTCCGATGCCGTCGCGAGGAAGATCGGCGGCACGGGCACCCAGTACAACGTCTACATCGACGGCGCGCGGGTCAACGACGACCCCGCCATCCAGGCGGCGTTCCTCGGCCTGTTCGACGTGCTTCAGCGCAAGGGGGCGATGAACCGTGGCTAAGCCTGCCGCTGGCGACTACAGGATAATCTCGGCGAAGGGGAGCGCAAGCTCCCCATTTGCGTTCGACGTGTCTGGCGGGACGCTCTCGGACGGGGCGAACGTGGACATCCGCACGCCCGCCCTGTCACCGATGCAGTACTTCACCGTCTCGTTCAGGGCGGATGGCTCGGCACGAATCCTCAGCCGCATCGCTGGCAAGTCCGTGGACGTGGCGAAGAACAACCTCAAGTCAGGGCAGAACGTGCTCATCTGGAAGGCCACCGACGCCCGCAACCAGCTCTGGGACATCGAGTCGGACGGGAAGACCGCGACCTTCCAGGGCACGTCCTACCCGACCTACACCATCAAGTGCTCCGCCGCCAAGAACCTCGCCGTCGACATCAAGGGCGGCACGATGGCGGACGGCTCGAACGTCATCATCTACACCGCGAACGGCGGCGACAACCAGCGCTGGATTCTCGTGCCCGTCCCCGCGTTCACGAGCGGCGGCATCTACGAGCTGCGCAGCATGCTCAAGACCAGCATGTGCGCCGACGTGACGGGGGACTCCCGAGGCTCCAACGTCATGCTCTACGAGCGCAGCGGCGAGAACGGCCAGAAGTTCATCGTGACCGAGGAGTCGAACGGCCAGTGGTCGCTACAGAACGTCTCCTCGGGCATGTTCGTGGACGTGGCTGACGGCGCCGCATCCGCTGGCACGAACGTCCAGCAGTGGGACGACACCGACCAGCGCGCGCAGCGGTGGAGGATGCTCAACTACGGCACCACCACCGTCG
>Ga0326512_10001460_pt1 | contig 18240 bp, 24 predicted proteins | sample 1_2617_0518_D_FD_203652 | JGI IMG/M metagenome (GOLD analysis project Ga0326512, IMG submission 203652) | Bovine rumen microbial communities from UC Davis, California, United States - 1_2617_0518 | ecosystem: Host-associated > Mammals > Digestive system > Stomach > Rumen | place: USA... | reverse complement strand
CCGCTGAATGTGCGGAGCAATTCACCGGATTTTGAATACATTCCAACGGGCCTTTTGATGGAATCGGTATATCGCTTCAACTGTGCGGATTTTTCCTTGAGATATTCCGGATTTTGTAAGCGCTTCTTTTGTAACGTACTGGATCGGCGCGACATCATTTTCCGGTATTCAGGGTCTTTCCACATGGACGCGTTCATATCCTTCATAAAATCGGCGTAAGTCGTGGCACGAACCATGTTATATCCTTCATCAACAGCGTGAAGCGCTTCGATGTGGTAGCGTTCACGTTCGCGCACAGTATCACGGGAGCAAAGCTCCAGGATTTCAACCTTGAACGCTTCCCAACCGTATTTCTGAATGTCCCTTCCGAGTTCTTTATTCGGGTTGCGTTCGTGAGAATATCTGTGATACTTCATGCGCGCTTTGAGATTGAATGTGCTTCCGACGTAAAACCGGCCCGTGATTGTGTTTGTGAGTTTGTACACACAGCAGATTTTTTCCATGATGTTCACCTCCAGACACATTCTATCAAAATACGGAATGAATTGCAAGCACTATTTGTAAAAGGTCAAGAGACTAACGCTGATGAGTGTAAGCGTGTAGGCGGGAGGATGAGTTACCCGCCCAAATGCGAGGCCGGGGAAACCCGGAAGATATAGTCCAATCCCCGTAGCAATGCGGGACAGATTGATAAATTGCAGGCATTTTCCGCTGTTGTTCGTGCCGGGCGTGACGGTGATCCGTGATCAGCCGCAGCCGCAGGAGATCAACGACCGAATCTATCAGGAAAGCCAGAAGCAGCGGGCGTTGGAGCGCGAACTTCGGCGGGCAAAGTTGAAGGTTGAAGTTGAAAAGGCGCGCGGGGCCAGCGAGGAAGAAATCAAGGCCGCGCGGGCGAAGGAACGCCGGGCCAGCGCGGACATACGCCGATTCTGTGAGCAGACCGGGCGAAAGCGCAGGCCGGAGCGGGAATACCGGCCCATCAACGCGACATGGCCGGACAAAGACAGCTATAACGCCGCGGACTTCCCAACGGCGATGAAGGACATGATAACGGCACATTACAGGGGGTGAACGCTATGAAGTGCAGTCATCCGGTACAATACCGGATCGGTGGGCGGCTGATATGCCAGATTTGCGGGGAGACCATCGAACCGCAGGAGCCGCCGCACGAAGAACCGACGGAGCAGGCCGAAAAGCCGAAGAAGAAAAAGAAGAAGACCGATGAATGAGCCGCCGCGAGGCGGTTTTTTCATACACTGCCCGGCGGGGCGTTAAACACGCGGACGGCCTATCACTCTAACAGGCCGCAAAAAGGAGGGGTATAACGTGGGAAACATCTTTACCAGGAAAGCCGTGGACGAAATTCTGAGAAACGAGAACCTGACGCCGGAAGAGCGGCTGGAACGCATGATGGCGCTTCAGGGCAGGGCGCTGGACGAGGGGTATGTCAGCAAGACAGCCGCGCAGGAAGCGCGCGAGGCAGCGGTACAGGCCGCGAAGGACGAAGCGCTGAAGAGCGTAAAGACCCCCGATCCCAAGGACAGCGAGGAATACAAGGCGCTGGCGGGGCAGTTTGAGACGTATAAGACGATGCAGACCGCCCGCGCGTCCGAAGAATTCAGCGAAGTCAAGCCCAAGTTTTTCGAGACGGTATACGGCATGGTGAAGCGCGAGGACGGCGCGAAGCCCGTCAAGGAGCAGCTTGCGGACATTCGGAAGGAATACGAAGAATATTTTTCCGCGCAGCAGCCCGCCAACCCGAAACCCGCTTTCGGCGCGCCGCTGGAGGGCGCTATGCCCAAGGGCGACGAAGGCGCGCAGACGGCCTTTGAAAAGGCGTGGGGCTTTGTACCCCAAAAGAAAGGATGATTAAATTATGGCATTTGTGCAGACCAACGTGAACTACGCGGCGGAGTATAGCCGCGCGCTGGCGAACGCGTACCCGTATCTGTCCTACTTCGGCGAGATTTGGGGCGCGAACAACTCCAACATGTACCGTTCCGGCATCGGCAAGACGATGTATATTCCGTCCCTGACCACCTCCGGCGCGCGGGCGGCGAACCGCGACCAGATCACCGGCACGTTCAACCGCAACTGGAACAACAACCTGCAGCCGGTCACCCTGGACATGGATCGCGAGTGGGATACCCTGGTCGATCCGATGGACATGGCCGAGACCAACGACGTGGCGACCATCGCCAACATCACCCGCACCTTCAACGAACAGCAGAAAGTGCCTAAAATTTGGGCCGCCGCTTGAGTAATCGACGGTTGTAATCTCCTTAATTGCTGGAAACTCAACAGATTTGCGTCAACTGTTGACAATCAGCAGCCAAGCGTGATATAATGGTATTATCCTAAGATGGAACAGAGGGGATAATACCATGGAATGGAAACCCATATCAGGCTATGAAGGGCTTTATGAAGTATCGGACAGCGGGGACGTAAGAAGCTGTGACCGGTATATAAAGACCCAAATACGCCATGTAACGAGCCGATTGATTCACGGAAAGATGCTTTCCCAAAATACAAAATCGAACGGATATAAAACCGTTGACCTTTGTAAAAACGGGAAAGTCAAAACCACCTTGGTTCACCGTCTGGTTGCGGAGGCATTTTTGCCGAATCCTGACCGACTGGGCTTTGTAAACCATAAGGACAGCGACAGGACAAACAACAGCAAAAGCAACCTTGAATGGGTAACCGCAAGCGAAAACAGGGTACACGGCGTGAATCATGGCTTTGTGACCTTTTCCGCAAAATCGATATTGTGCGCAGAAACCGGAATTATTTTTGACAGACCGATGCTTGCCGCTGAATGGGTACAAGATAATTACCCCGGCAGGATAAACGGAACACTGAGAGTGGCAGCGCATAATATTGGATCAGCGTGCAAGGGAAGAACGCCAAAGGCATACGGGTTTACATGGATATATCACGAAGGTTCAACGACTATCCCGAAAGGGAGTAGGGCCAAGCGGCCCGAAATGGGAGACCCCTCCTGCGAGGGTGAAGATATAGTCTGATCTCTATGGCGACATAGAGCGGGGCAAGCATCCGAAAGGGTGCTTTTTTATTGCCCGGATGCGGAGCAGCGACCCGCATTGAACAGAAATGGAAATGGACGCCTATCTGGCGGCGAAACTGTACAGCTTTGTCACGCCCGATACCACCGCGCTGACCACGGACAACATCCTGACCACCTGGGACGGATACCTGGAGCAGATGACCAATGCCCGCGTGAACCGCGACCGCGTGCGCGCGTACATGACGCCCGGCACCTACAAGCTGCTGAAGGAAGCGGCGGGACTGACCCGCTTCGTTGACACCGGCGACGGCTTCCGTGGCGTTGACCGCAACGTGGCGCGCCTGGACGGCGTGAACATCCGCGAAGTGCCTTCCGACATCATGAAGTCCGCCTTTGACTTCAGCGAAGGCTGGACGGCCGCGGGTACCGCCAAGCAGATCAACCTGATCCTTGTTGATCCGGACGCCGTTGCCGCGCCCGTGAAATACGAGGTCTCCATGATGTCCGCGCCCACCGCGCAGAGCAAGGGCAAGTACCTGTACTACGAACGGTACTACTACGGCGCGTTCGCGCTGAGCAACCGCCTTGGCGGCATCATCGTCAACGCCGCGCAGTAAATAACGGACGGAGGCGGCAAGTATGGCATACCTGACGTATGATGAATATCAGCAGATGGGCGGCACGATGGCGGAGGCCGGTTTTCCGCTGGCCGAACTGAAGGCGCGCAAGCGAATTGACGCGCTGACGCAGGGCCGCGTGGCCGGAATGGCGGAGGTTCCCGAAGAGGTGAAAGCCGCCATGATGGAGGCGATCAGCGTGGACGGCGCGTTCAGCGCCTCCGCGCAGGCGACCGCGCCGCTTGCCGCTTCCTTTTCCACGGACGGTTATTCCGAAAGCTACGGCAGCGCGGAGACGCGCACGGCGGCGATTGAAAAGCAGTTGACGGCGGACATCATGACGCTTCTTCAGGGCGTGCTGGACGACAACGGCACGCCGCTGCTGTACGCGGGCGTGGCGACGGCGGGCGACGCCGTATGGGGGGTGTGGCCGTGAGGCTGTGCGACGAAACCGTGACGATCTTCAACGCGCGCCTGAACCCGGAAATCGGCTATGAGGAATACCATCCGACCGTGCTGACCGGCGTTTCGTGGTATTCGACGGTGGCGGCGAATGTAGACAGCGGCGGCCTGAACGCGGCGAGCGTGTACACGATCCGCATACCTGCGAACGTGGATGCGGGCGGCAAAGAATACGCCGACCCGATGGAATACGCGGACGGCGACGCGGCGGAGTTGTGGACGATCAACCAGGGCGACGTGATAGTGAAGGGCGCAGTCACCGAAACGGGGCTGACGCCCGTACAGCTCATGCAGCGCTTCGGGGAAATCGTGACCGTACTGGCCGTGACGGACAACCGGCGCGCACCCAACGCGCCGCACTGGCGGGTGACGGGCAAATGACGGTTGTATCGCGGCTGGACTGGGCGACGGCGGATGAGCTGATTGCCAAATGCGGCTTGCAGATTGGCGGGCCGGTACAGAAATACATTGACCAACGCGTGATTGATTTAAGCCTGCCCTATGTGCCGATGGTGACCGGCGCGCTTGCGGCCAGCGCCAACACGCACAGCGAAATCGGCAGCGGGGAAATCGTATACGATACGCCATACGCGCGGTATCTGTACTATGGCGTGGTGGTGACGGACGAAGACGGCCGGACGTGGGTCGGCGCGGGCGAACATAAACCCGTCGTGACCGACAGGCCGCTCCAGTACGACACCAGCGCGCACCCGCAGGCGGGCGCTTTCTGGGCCGACCGGATGAAGGCCGACCACATGAATGATCTGATCCGGGAGGTGCAGGCGTTTGTCAACCGAAAATAACACGGGCAATCTCCGGGCATGGCTGCGCACCTGCCCGGCAGTCGCCCAAAACCGGCGCTTCGGGGCTGATTACCTGGGCGACGGGATCAACGAATACGCTGTCATGTCCGTGCCGTCCGTGCTGGCATATCGGGAGAATATCCTCGGAAAGAACGTTCTGCGCCCCGTGCAGGTGCAGAACTTCATCCTTGCCAGCAAGGACGCGTACAGCGCGGACGTGCAGCAGAACCTTGCGAATCTGAAATTCTATCAGGACGTTTCCGCGTGGATTCTCGCGCAGAACGACGCGCAGACCTTCCCCGCCTGGGAGGGCGGCGAAATCCGGTCGATTGTCCCGACGATCACCGGCGCGCCGATCCAGACCGGGGCGAACGTGGCCCGGTATCAGATTCAGATTCGCGTGACCTGGCGAGTTACGCAATAAGAAAGGATGATTGAGTATGTCTGAAAAAATGGCACGCAAGCTGATGGCGCACTTCGTAGACAGCACCTTCGGCGGCGAAACCGCGTCCTGGTATCGCCTGGGCGAGGATTTCGAGGAGTACAGCGTCGAGATGAACCCCGACGTGGAGACTTCGAAGAATATCCTGGGCAATACCACCTTCACCCACAACGGCTACGAGATCAGCGCGGACGGCGATCCGTTCTACGCCCGCGAGGGTGACGCGCTGTTCGAGAAGCTGCAGACCATCATCGACACGCAGGCGCAGTACACCGGTCTGAAGACCAAGGCGCTTGAGGCGCATCTGTGGGATGCCGGGACGACCGAGGGCACGTACAAGGCGTTCACGCAGGACTGCTACGTCGTGCCGACCAGCTACGGCGGCGATACCAGCGGCTACCAGATTCCGTTCACGGTGTACTATGTAGGCGACAAGACCGCCGGAACGTACAACCTGAGCGCGGGCACCTTCACGCCGACGACCTGATTGATCTTGACGGCGGGGGGCTGAAACACGCCTCCCGCCTTTTTGCACATGAACACGGAAAGAGGCCGTAAGGGCGACCAGCCAAGAAGCAAGGAGGAATAATACAAAATGGCGAATGAAATTCGGGCAATGGAAATTCGGGTGGACGATGGTTCCCGGCGCGTGCCGATCCGGAACACGAACGGGGACGAAATCGGGGTATTCATTTTCCGCCCCACCGATTTGGGCATCATCGACCGCTTCAACGCGATGGCAGACGAATTCGACAAGATCACCGAACCGCTGGAGAAGGTCAACGTGAAGCCGGACGGCACGGCAGACGCGACGGACGAAGAACAGGTGAAAGCCCTGCATGAGGCCGAGGAGCGGCTGTTCAAGGCAATCGACAAGCTGTTCGACGGCAACGCGGCGGAGGCGTTCTTCGGGAAGATGCACCCGTTTAGCCCGGTCGGCGGCAAATTCTATGTCGAGATCATGCTGGAAGCGGTACGTGAATTCATCAACGGCGAATTCGACGCCGAAGCGAAGCGGATTGACGCGCGCGTCGGCAAGTATACGAGGAAATACAAGAAATGATTTTCGATCTGCCGAAATCGCTGGAAATCGACGGCGAGGAGTGGGAAATCCGCACGGACTACCGGGATATACTGCGCATCCTGCTGGCGTTTGAGGACGCGAACCTTGAGGACGCCGAGAAGCAGTATGTGTGTATGTTTATCCTGTATGTTGACTTTGAACGGATTCCCCCGGCGAAGTATGAAGCGTTTCTGCGGGCGGCGATTGAGTTTATCGATCACGGAGCCGGGAAAAACGACCGGCCCGGCCCGCGCACGATGGACTGGGAACAGGACGCTGACATCCTGTTCCCGGCCATCAACACGGTCGCCGGGTACGAGGTGCGGGGCGTCGATTACCTTCACTGGTGGACGTTCGCCGGGTATTTCATGGAAATCCGCGAGGGCGTGGCGTCGACGGTGCTGAACCTGCGAAGCAAAAAGGCGCGGGGGAAGAAGCTGGAAAAATGGGAGCGGGAATTCTGGCAGCAGAACAAGGAAATCTGCCAACTGCACGTCCGCGAAACGGACGAACAGAGGGAAGAGCGGGACAGGCTGAACGCGCTGCTTAACGGCGCTGGCAAATAGATGAAAAGGGGGTGGCGGGTATGGCTGAACACGGCGACGGCGCGATCATCATTGACACGAAGCTGGACAACAGCGGATTCGCAAAAGGCAGCGCCGAAATGAAAAAAGCCATGGACTCGCTGACCGACACGGCAAAGGAACTGACGGCGACGGTAACGGACGCGGTGCGGGAGATGGGAAAGGCAACCAGCGGGGCGGCGGCGGAGACAGAGAAAGCTTCCGCGACCAGCACGCGCACGTTGAGCGAAGTGCGCGCAGAGCTGGAAAAGACGCGCCGGAAATGGGACGAACTGTTCGCCCGGCAGGAAAAGGCGCTGGCGCTGGGAGACGACACCGATTCGCGCGGCTTCCGGGCGCTGGACTATGATATTGAACAGGTCGGCGAGCGCATCCGCGTGCTGGAAGAGGAAGAGACGCGGCTGGCGGCGGCAGAGGCGCAGGCAAACGCGCAGCGCGTAGCCGGGATCGGCAGTCTTGCGGATTCGGCGGCGGCAGCTTCGAGGTATTCCGACGCGCTGACGGAGATCGAGCGGGCGACGGTGCGCGAAACGCGCGGGATGCGCGTATGGTCGACGCTGAAGGGCGGCGTGACCGGCGCGCTGAACGGGATCAGGGACGGCGCGGTGCGGGCCGCGCAGGGCTTTGCGACGCTGGGTCAGAGCGCGGACAGGGCGCACGGAAAGCTGAACGTGAAGCGGATTTTGATGTATTCGCTGTGCATCCGTTCCATGTATTCGCTGGTGCGCAAGGCCAAGCAGTATTTTTCGGAAGGGTTTGGCAATTTGGCGAAATACAGCGCGCCGGTAAAAAGCGCGATGGCGTCTATCAATGGGGCGCTTGGGACGCTGAAAGGGAGCCTGGCGACGGCGTTTGCGCCGATTTACACGGCGGCAGCGCCCGCGCTGACGTATCTGATTAACCTGTTGGCGCAGGCGGCAAACTATGTCGGGCAGCTATTCGCGGCGCTGACCGGGCAGACGTCGTACATGAAAGCCGTATCGTCTGGCGTTTCCGACATCGGCAGCGCGGCGGGCAGCGCGGCGGGCAGCGCGAAGAAACTCAGGCGCGAGCTGGCCGGCTTTGACCAGCTTGAAATCCTGTCTGACAACTCCGGCGGCGGCGGAGGCGCGGGCGGCGCGCTGGGCGCGATGTTCGAAGAAAGCCCGATCAGTCAGGCGATCGTGGGATTCTCCGACGCGATCAAGACGGCGCTGGAGGACCAGTTCAGCAAGATCGGCCTGATTATCGCGGGCGGCGCGGCGGTCATCGGCGCGATACTGACATTTACCGGCGCAAACGTGCCTTTGGGTCTTGCCATGATGATTTCCGGCCTTTCGGCGGGGTTTGCAATGATTGCCGTGAACTGGAAGGACATGCCGGACGAACTGCGAAAAACGATAACGATTATTGAGACCATATTGGGTGGCGCGCTGATGGCAATCGGCGCGATCCTTGCGCTTAGCAGTACACATGTTGCGCTTGGCATCGCTTTGATGGCGGCGGGCGCGGTGACGCTGGTAAGCGCGGTTGCAATCAACTGGAATTATATCACGGAAAAATTGCGTGGGCCAATTGGAGCTGTGGTTGCGCTTGTTGGCGCCGCATATTTAATGCTTGGAATATTGGCGATTGTCGGCGGACATATTCCGCTGGGCCTTGGCCTGCTGGTTGCTGGCGCGGCGGGCATGGCGGCGACGGTAAGCGCGAACTGGGAAATCTTGGAAGAAAAACTAACAGGGCCGATTGGCGTAATTACTGGCATCATCTCAGACGCGTTTCTTGTTCTTGGTATACTGCTGCTGGTTGCCGGGAACATTCCGCTTGGCCTTGGGCTGATCCTCGCGGGCGCCACTGGTCTTGTAGCCGCAATTGCGCCAAACTGGGACAATATCGTACAGTTTGGCAAAGACGTGATTCAGTGCATCAAAGACGGCCTGCTTGCCGCGTGGGAAGGGATTTCCGGGTGGCTGGATACATATATTTTCCAGCCGTTTATGTCGGCTTTCAAGTGGTTGTTCGGCATCAATTCGCCGTCAACGGTCATGTCGGAACAGGGCGGATATATGATTGACGGCCTGCTGGGCGGCATGGAAACGGGAATGAACGGGATTGCCGGATGGATTAAGAAAATTATCGTCGACCCGATTCTTGCCGGGCTGGGCGGTCTTTTCGGCTTCGGCGAAAAGGAAGACAAGACGGAAACGTATTATACCGTATACGTGAAGCTGGCAAAATCCGGATGGACAACCGTTTCTAACTGGGTAAAAGAACAGGACAAGACAACGCCGACCGTCAGCATTGCCGCGAAGATCACGACACAGACGCGGGCGCTATTCAGTACCTATTTGTCGGTCTGGAGTCTGAGCAAACCGACGCTTCCCATGCAGGCCAAGATTATCACGACGCCGAAAGCGCTGTGGGACAGCATGTCGGCGGCGCGGACGGCGCTTACACAGCAGTATACGGTACAGCTAAAGGGCCGCATTGTCAGCACAGCGAAGAACATTTGGGACGGCATGACAACCGCGCGGACGGTGCTTGCACAGCAGTACGCAATGCCGCTGAGCGCGAAGGTCACGACGCCCGCAAAGACGCTTTGGGCCAGCCTGATGACGGCGAAAACGCTGCTTGCACAGCAGTATTATTTGTCGTTGAACGCGAAAATCGTAACGGCGGCGAAAACGCTTTGGGCCAGCACGACCACAGCGCGGACAATGCTGACACAGCAGTATTTTATTCCGCTGAACGCGAAAATCACAACCCCCGCAAAAACACTTTGGGCCAGCACAACCACGGCGCGGACGGCGCTTTCGCAGCAGTATTATATTCCGTTGAGTGCGAAGATCACGACGGCGGCGAAAACACTTTGGGCCAGCATGACAACGGCGCGGACGGCGCTTTCGCAGCAGTATTTTGCAGAGCTGAAAGCAAAGATTGTCAGCAGCGCAAAAGACCTTTGGGCAAGCCTTACAACGGCGCGCACGCTGTTGAAATCCGCGTATGCCGTAGACTTGACCGGCAAAATCAATATTGACTTCAATGCCGCCGCAAAAGACCTTTGGGATAAATTTGTATCGGCATGGGACAAGGCAAAAAAGGATTTGACGGTGACTGTTGTCGCAAAAACGAGCGGATTTGACATTACCCGCACTAGCGGCGGCGGGAGCACGCGCGGCGGCGGCGCGGGAGGTTCGTTTATCGTAAAAGCCCGCGGCGGCATCATCCCGGACGGTATGCGCGGCATGGTGAAGAACATTCCGCAATACGCGCGCGGCACGCTTGCGGCGCACGGGACGATGTTCGTTGCCGGTGAAAACGGGCCTGAGATCATGGGACACATCAACGGAAAGACGGAAATATTGAACCGCAGCCAGATTGCGGCGGCGATGTACGCGGCGACGACGCGCGCGCTGCATAACGTGCAGTATCGCGCGCCCGCGATGGCGAGCGGCAGCGTCCTGCCATACGCGGTGGCGGCGCAGTATGCGCGGGAGACCGAGCGCCTGCAAAACACCATCGAGGCGAGCAACGAGGACATGACACAGGCTGTCATCGGCGCGATTTCCAGCGCGGCGCTGGCGATTGTCGGCGCGGTGCAGAAATACGGCGGCGGGGACGGCGGCTTCGGTGGCCTGAACGCACAGAACGTCATCGACGAAATCAACCGCCGGACGAACATGTACAACCGCTCGCCGTTGAAGGGGTGATGATATGGCAAGGCCGACATTGGTCATCAACGGACACGACTATACCGAATACGTGGCCAGCATGGAACCGACATATAACGCGCTGGACGCTGAAGGCAGCGGGCGCGACGTGCAGACCGGGCAGATGTTCCGGACGGTGGTCGCGAAGAAGGAATCCTATAACGTCAGCATGGCGCGGCTTCCAGCGGCGCTCCAGGTGCAGCTTATCGCCGATCTGATGACGAACGGATTTAATCAGGTGACTTTGCTTGATCCGGTGACGAACACACAGCGCGTGAAGACGATGTACACGTCGGCGGTGACGTGCGGCAGTATGCGATACGTGAAGGACACGGGCGACACCATGTATGATGGCGTCGCCTTTTCGATGATCGAGAGGTGACGCGGATGCAGGCGACGGACGCGACGTGGGCGGCGCTTGTAGCGTCAGGGGATTTCATGGTGGAAACGGTGGCGGAGATCGGCGGCGTTGAATACGCTTCGATTTCCGCGCCGGTTATCGAGCGCGGATTGATGGAGGGCGGGCTGACGATCGGCAACGTTTGCGCGGCGTCGATGCGGCTATCCATCCGCACAGAGGATGAAATCGAACGCGGGGCGGCGGTGATCCTGAAAAACCGCCTGACGGACGGCGAAACGGCGAGCGGCTGGGTGACGCAGGGGACGTTTTACATCTCCCGGCGGACGCGCGATCCGGTGACCGGGCTGATTGCATTGGAATGCTATGACGGGATGCTGAAGGCCAACGCGGCCTATCCGCAGACGGGCAGCTATCCGAAGGCCATGGCGGACGTGGTTGCAGAAATCGCGCTAACGATGGGAGTGACGGTGGACAGCCGGACGGTGATCCGTACAGGCGATGATTTTATGGTGCCGCTTCCGGACGCGAATACCAGTATGCACGACGTGCTGGCGGGTATCGCGGGCGCGCATGGCGGGAACTGGATCATCAGCCCGGCGGGCGAATTGCGGCTTGTACGGATGAACGAAAGCGGCGGCGCGGTGGACGTGATCGGCATTACCGGCAGCGTGACGATTGGGAAAGCGCAGACCATTACAGGCTTGCGCGTACAGACCGACACGGGGCCGCAGATGTACGGCACGGACGACGGCGCGGTGATATCGACCAGCACGCCATACCTTACACAGGGCGGCGTTGAGTGGCTTACGTCGTGGCTGCTTGGCATGGCATATCAGCCATATGCGCTGGCTGGGGCGATCTATGACCCGGCGGCGGAGCTGGGCGACAGGTTAACCAGCCGCGAGGACGTGGCGAGCGTGCTGGTAACGGAGAGGGCCGCGTATAACCTGGCGTTTCGAGGCGAGCTTGGCGCGCCAGATACGGCGGAGATTGAAGACGAATATCCGTACATCGGCGCGACGGAGACGATGAAGCAGGAAATCCGGCGGCTCAATCGGATTGTGGCCGACAGCGTGACGACAGAGGAGCTGGACGCGGTGAACGCGCGGCTGAACAATCTCAGCGTCGACGACATCCGCGCGGGCGTGATCCATTCGGCGGACTACGCGGTGGAGCAAATTCCGCTTCTGTATCCGGCGGCGGACGTATACCCGGCGGGTGACATATACCCGTCCAACGGCGAATACGTGACCAGCGGCTTCGCGATTGACTTTGGAACCGGGCAGATTTACGGCGGCATTTATTCGGGCGAGATGGACGCGATGAAAGCGGCGATACAGGCGCTTCAGGCGGCGGTTGTGACGCTTCAGAACCAGCTTACCTACCCGAAGGCATAAAGGAAGGACGGTGCGGATATGGCATATACCCCATATTATTCCGGAGGATGGCAAAACAACGAAGAAGGCGGCACGCCGATCAACGCGGCGGCGCTGAACCATATGGAAAGCGGGATCAGTACGGCGGTTGAGCGCACGGGCGACACGATGACGGGAAACCTGGTTATCCAGGGCGACATTTACCCGTCCGTTGGGTTGAAACCGACCAGGAGCGATAACACGATGGTTGGCATCGTCGAGGGATCGTACACGGGAACGGCGGCGCTGTCCATCTATGAGGACGCGAACGGTACCAACCGGCGCATGATCCAGGTGCAGTCCGCAAGCGCGGCGAGCAGCCTTGACAACGCAATCATGCTGCGCGACGGCGTGAACGGGACGATTACCAACTATCGCGTATTTCATGCCGGTATGGCGACGCCTGTCCCTGTAGCCAACGGCGGCACGGGCGCTAGCGACGCAGCGGGCGCGCGAGTGAACATGAACATCCGGGCGGGCCGCGTGACAGGCGTAACGCTGGCGGCGGGCGCGCAGGATTCGACGGCGGTAACGTTCGGGACGGCTATGCCGAACAATCAGTATGTGGTTGTGGTGACGATTTACGGCAGCTTTTCCGCGGCGATCAATGTACGTTACAGCACGGGCGGACAGACGGCGACGGGCTTTACGATGCGCTACGCGAACACAGGCAGCGCGAGCCAGTCCGGATTGATTTTTGACTGGATAGCGGTGGCAATTGGCTGACGGAGGCGCGGCGATGAATAACGCGAAGACGATATGGGATTTTCTGATCACGAAAATCCGGAATCCTTACGGCGTGGCAGGATTGCTTGGCAACCTGTACGCCGAGAGCGGACTGAATCCGGAGAATTTGCAGAACAGCTATGAAAAGCGGCTGGACATGACGGACGCCGAATACACGCGGGCGGTGGACGACGGCAGCTATGCCGGATTTGACGATGACGGCGCGGGCTACGGGCTGGCGCAGTGGACGTACCCGGCGCGCAAGCACAACCTCCGGGCTTACTGCCTGGGCGCGGGGACGTCGATCGGCAGCCTCGACGCGCAGCTGGGATTCCTGTGGCAGGAATTGCAGGGCTATTCCGCGGTGCTGGCCGTGCTGAAAGGCGCGCGGAGCGTGCGCGAGGCGTCCGACGCGGTGCTGCTGAAATACGAACGTCCGGCGGACACGGGCGAGGCGATGCGGGCGCGTCGGGCAGAATTCGGCCAGCGGTACTATGACGAATTCGAGGCCGGGGCGGCGAAGGCGGAGCCGGTAAAGCGCACCGGGAAGGAATTCATGACGGCGGAGGAGCTGATCCGCTGGCTTCGGTACGCGGCGGGCGTGAAGAACATTTACATGTACGCGGCGTATGGATTTCAGGTCACCGACGCTACCATCGCGCGCAAAGCGCGGCAGAATCTCAACGGCTGGTACACGCCGGCGAACATCGCCAAACTGCGCAAAGTGGCGAACCAGACCCCGCCAACATGGGGCTTCGATTGCGTGAACCTGCTGAAGGGCATCCTGTGGGGCTGGCGCGGGGACGAGGCGAAAACCTACGGCGGCGCGGTATACGGGGCGCACGGCGTGCCGGACACGAACGCCAACGGCATGATTAAAAAATGCTACGACGTCAGCGATGACTTCAGCGGCGGTCTGGAGCCTGGCGAAGGCCTGTGGATGGAAGGCCACTGGGGAACGTACATCGGCGGAGGGCTGTGCGTGGAGTGCACAAGCCGCTGGAGCGACGGCGTGCAGGTGACGGCGGTCTGGAACCTGGGCCGGGTGTCTGGGTACAACGGCAGGAAATGGACGAAGCACGGGAAACTGCCGTGGATTTACTACGGCGAAGCGGCGGAGGACGAACCGGCTGCGCCTTCCGCGCCGGTCGCGCCTGCCGATCCGGAGCGGTCGCCGCTGTGGGCCTATCCGGGGCTGCTTCGGCGCGGCGCGAAGGGCGAGGCGGTCCGGCGGCTTCAGAGCGCGCTGAACCGGCTGGGCTTTGACGCGGGCGCGGCGGACGGCGTGTTCGGGCCGAAAACCGAAGCGGCGGTGCGAGCGTTCCAGCGAGCTGCGGGGATCGAGGCGGACGGCGAATTCGGGCCGGTGAGTTATGCGGCGATGGTGAAGAGATGGGAGGCGCGGTGATGGACATCGGAAAGATCTGGGACACGGTGCGCGGCATGTTCGCGGCGGCAGTGGGGGTGCTTGGCTATTTCGTGGGCGGCATGGACGGGATGCTGATCGCGCTGGTGGTGATGATGGTGCTGGATTACGTGACCGGCGTAATCTGCGCGATCTTCGACAAGACGCTGTCGAGCGCGGTGGGGTTTCGGGGAATCGTGAAAAAAGTCGTGATTCTGATGCTGGTCGGCGTAGCGAACATCCTGGACGTTCATGTGATCGGCGGCGGGTCCGCGCTGCGGGGCGTCGTGATCGGCTTCTACATCAGCAACGAGGGCCTGAGCCTGCTGGAGAACGCGGCGCACATCGGGCTGCCGGTGCCGGAGAAATTGAAAGCCGTGCTGGCACAGCTGCATGACCGCGAGAAGGGCGGAGGCGGCGGAGGCGGAGAGACAGGCGAATAAAAGGACCCGGGCGGAGGCTGTGAGGGCTTCCGTCCGGGTCCTTTTTGTTTTTGTGTCAGTCTTCCTCCGGGAAATCGTCCGGGAAATTGTAGACCTCGGTCGGGTTCCAGAGTTCATCGGAGTCATTAATCTTGAGGTCGCTGTACAGCCGCTCGGCGCTCCGGGTGTCGCCGTCCGGAACGGTCACATCGTAGCCCTCGACGGACAGGCGGCGCTTCTGCCGTTCCCGGCCGGTCAGGTGGGCGAAGGTGGAGCGCGTCAGCTCGAACGCTTCCTCTTTGGTCTCTGCGACCTCGACGAATTCGTCGTGGCCGTTGCTGTCCAGCGAGATCCAGATCATTTTCTTCATGGGGGTTCCTCCTTAATCAATCAGGTCGGTCAGCGGGACGCCGAGCGCGTCGGCGATCTTCTTGAGCGTGTCGAGTTTGGGATTCCTTCGGCCCGCTTCCCAGTCGCAGACCTGGGAGCGGGGCTTTCCGATCAGGCGGGCGAGTTCCGCTTGGGTAATGTGCGCCGCTTCGCGGGCGCGGGCGATGGGGGAGTCAGTCATTTATTCATTCTCCTTGACAAATGGTATTCAGACGTGATATACTGTCATCAGCGCCGCCTGCGCCCCATTCCCCACATCGGTGGGGGTGAACCGGGTAGTCGTGACAGACTGTTCACAGGCGGCGCTTTTTTTTATAACACCTCTTTTCCGTCGATCCAGTTCAGACTGTCCATGTTGACCTCGAGGCGGTCCTTCGCCGCGTAAATGCGGGCGACGTCACCGGAATCGATCGCGTTATCCAGCCGACGCTCGTAATTGCTGATATAGCGGATGTAATCCTCTCGCTTGTCGGCGGTCGGCGCGTTGATCCCGCGCCGCCACACTTCCAACCTGATTTCGTGCATCTCCGCCAGTGCTGCGTCCCGCTCCTCGATGGTGGCAACCCAATCTTTCGGTACAATGCTGCCGCTGCTCGTGCGTTGGTCTGTAAACTCGCGGTTTAGCAGCATATGAAGCTCGTTACGGCGGTCAAACAGTTCGTTGTCGGCCATCGTTCTAACGTCTTTCATGATTTCGTCCTCCCTTGTGTTTCTCCCTTGACCTGATATAATTGTACATCAAAAGCTGTACAGAATCAAGAGGAAATCAGAATCTTAACAATTTTATGGTATTAGCATATATACCATGTTAGAACGTGCGATACATGCTAATACAATCGCGGGAATACGTCCAGACTTAGCAGGCGGCGTGGGTTTTTGTCCGCGCTTCGGCGTGCGGCGGCAATTTTGTGATAGGTCACATGATCCAGCAGCGTGCGCAGCAGGGCGTTTTTATCTGCGGCGGTCGGCGCGTGCCGGTATGCGTCCAGCACCGTGCGCAGGCGCGGCAGAATGGCAGCGCGGGCGGCTTCCGGCGATGGGGACGACAGCTTATCCGCCTCGGCTTCCGCCGCGCTGATTTGGGCGTCCAGGGCCATCCTGCGCGACATATAATCGGATGGAGAATATATGCCGGTTTCTACTAGTTCCTGCGCGCGGGTGATCTGTGCGCGGGCCGTGGCGATCTGCCGCCGTAGCGCGGCGATTTCGTCCGCGTGGTCGTCGCGCTTTTCGATGGCTTCCGGCTGGATATAGTCCGCGCACCAGCCTTCCAGGATTTCCAGCAACGCGTTTTCAACAATTTCCAGATATGTCGCGGACGTCGGGCAATCCGGGGTTGTGCAGGTCAGCAGCGGACGCCTTCCACGGCTGTTGGTGCGCACCATAATATGGCCACATTCACCGCATACGATTAGTCCGGATAATGGGTTTTGCATGACGGCATTTGTGTTGATGGGGGCTTTATGACGCTGATCATTTATGCGATTCTGTACGGCCTGCCATGTTTCCGCGTTGATCAGCGCTGGGAACGCCGCTTCGACGATCAATTGGGATGGGCTTTTAATCTGGCGTTTAACGCGCCTGCCGTCCTCGATCACGGACACCATCGACCTTCTTCCCCATACCAGTCGACCTACATAGACGGGATTTTTCAAGATATTTCGGACGGATGCCAGCCGCGGCGCGTGACCGGGGGTGAACTGGATGCCCATGGCGTTCAGGCGTGACGCAATCGCCTGGTATCCAGCTTCGGTTTTTGCGTACCATTCAAATATCAGGCGGACGATGGGCGCGGTCTTTTCGTCAATAGCCAGCGTCGTTCCGGTCTGCGACTTTTCCAGCCGGTAGCCATACGGCGGATTTCCGGCGACCCAATGCCCGGCGGCAACGCTGCGCGTCCGTCCTTCGCGAAGGCGCTGGGATATTTTTTTATATTCAAAACGGGCCATGAACATGGAAAAATCCAGCATATCATCATCTGTGGGATTCGCAGGATCAATGTCGCGGCTTGGCGTGATAATCAGCGTATGGGACGCGGCGAACGTCAGCTTGATGATTTCCTGATCGATGCTGTCACCGCGCCCGAGGCGGTCTATATCATTGACCAGGACGCCGGTATACATGCCCGCCTTGACGTCGGCCAGTAGGGCTTGCATCTGCGGGCGGGCGGCTATGCTGTCGCCGGAGATAATTTCGGCGTATTCGCGCGCGATAAAAAGCCCGCGCCGCCTGGCGTAGTCCGTCAGCGCGGCGCGGTGCTTTGCCAGCGTTTCACCTTCCCCGCGCGCTTCCGCGTCCAGATCGGCGCGGGACTTGCGAAGGTAAAGGGCATATGTGTTCATGTTCTCCTCCCGCGCTTATGCCTTTTTGCGGCGGCTGCCGATGACGAAGCCAAGGCCGGACAGCAGTGCCGTGACGGCCGTGTAGATCATCGATATGCCGATGTCGCCGAACGCGTTCATGCCGGACACCAGACAAATGACGCTGAACACCAACAGCAGGATTCCGATTGCCAACATATCCAATTCCTCCCTTATTAATCATGGGACGCGTGATGCGCCCCTCGTATTCACCTGATCTTCCCGACGACCTTCCCATAGATGCGCATACCGTCCAGCGCGTGGCCGGTAATGTCCGCAAATTCCGGATTGATGGATTCAAGCGCGGACACGGTATCGCCGTCCAGGCGCACGCGCTTGCAGACCATGCCCTCCTCGCCATCGATCCACACGACGGCGATGTCGCCGTCTTCGATGCGCGCGTCCTTGTTCACGAACACGGTGCAGCCGTCCGGGAAATCCGGCTCCATCGACCGACCCATGATGCCGAC
>Ga0326512_10001459_pt1 | contig 18241 bp, 22 predicted proteins | sample 1_2617_0518_D_FD_203652 | JGI IMG/M metagenome (GOLD analysis project Ga0326512, IMG submission 203652) | Bovine rumen microbial communities from UC Davis, California, United States - 1_2617_0518 | ecosystem: Host-associated > Mammals > Digestive system > Stomach > Rumen | place: USA... | reverse complement strand
GCGGAAAGGCAGAACTCAAACAGGACATGCGCTATCCCAGAAGCGGAAAATATGCCGGAATGTCAGTGAAAGCATACGAGGCAATTTGTCCGAATTCTGACTGCATTATTTACAACGCTGATAACAAATATTTCTTTACCAGAGAAGAAGCCGCCGAGGCATGGAACAGACGCTCGCCTGACTGGATTTCCGTCAAGGACAGACTGCCGGACACGGACACAATGGTAATCGTTGCGATTTATGGCAGTGATATGATAACCATTCAGGAAAGCGAAACACTTCTGGATGCCTTAAACCGTTCAAAAAAAGAATTCAACAGAATCACGATGGCATTCATCAATGAAGGGTACTGGTGTGATACTTATGGTTATCCGCTGATGGTAACGCCGTCTTACTGGATGCCGCTCCCTGAACCGCCGGAAGGAGAATCAGAATCATGAACGCCTACATGCTCCGGCAGCAGATATCTCAGCTGATTGATGAATGGACAAACCAGAGAAAAATCCGGACTATCCGGGAATTAGCCAATCTCAGCAAAGTCCATGAAACCGCCGTGCATAACATGCACATTGAACACGCCGCGAGTTTAGAGAGCATCTGCAAAGTGCTCGATACGCTCGGCTATGAACTCGTTATCCAGAAAAAGGAGTGGTGAATTTGACAGAACGGGAACAGAAGCTCATCTGGCTGTCCAGAGGGCGGAATCTGAGAACAAAGCTCATCGGACTTTATGCCGAACGGCAGGAACGCATTTCCAGAGCCGAATATGCCGGAATCTCCTACGACAGCATTTCCGGTCAGCATTCCGGAAACGGCACGGAACAGAAATTTACTGCCATCTCCGAAATTGATGACGAAATTCAGGATGCAGAACAGGAACTGACTGCCATTGAATCCGAAATCCGTGAAGCGATTGCACAGGTTCACCGTCCGCTGTATCAGACTTATCTGAGAATGCGCTTTCTCGGCTATAAAACGGAAACGCAGATTGCACAGGAAACGAAGTATTCTCTTGCGCATATTCAGAATTATGTCAGAAAAAATTCTATTGACAGTGTGAAAATCAATCCCTCTTAATCCTTGATAATCCCTGTAAATTATGATATACTTAAACTAGCAGCAGTGCGAAAAAGTATTACTTTCCAATTCTTCATGAAAAGCATCGGATAAGAGTCCGGTGCTTTTGTGTTTCTGTACATATGGGGGGAGAGCACCCCCCGTTCCGGAAGTCCCTGCACTTCCACAAATCACTGCTCAAAATTCTGCGCTGGGAAATTCTGCCATAGGGAGGCGAGATATTTTGTCGCTTAATCAACTGCGATGTAAACTAAATGCCAAAAAAATTCGCGTTCATCTGCGCTATCAGTACTACGAAATGAAAAATAAAATGCAGAAAATTTCTGCCCTCATTCCGCCTGAATTCCAGTCACTCTCCTATTCCCTCGGATGGTGTGCCAAAGCTGTCGATTCCCTCGCTGACCGTATCGTTCCCGATGGCTTCGATAACGATACCATGCAGATTTCTGAAATTTTCCGGCTCAATAATTCCGATATCCTCAATGATTCTGCTGTTCTGTCCGCTCTGATTTCTTCCTGCTGCTTCCTGTATATCGGATGGAATCAGCACGGCTATCCGGCAATTCAGGTCATCGACGGTGAAAACGCAACCGGCTCGATTGATACTGTCACAAATCTGCTCACAGAAGGCTATGCTATTCTGAAATATGATGATAACGGCACTATCGAACAGGAAGCTCATCTGCTGCCGTTCCGGACGGATTATTATACTTACGGAAAACTTTCTGATTCGGTGGCTCATAAGGCTCCGTATCCGCTGCTTGTACCGGTCATCTACCGACCGGATGCCAAACGTCCCTTCGGTCATTCCAGAATCTCACGCGCTTGTATGGGCATCGTGCAGAATGCGCTCCGCACCATGCTCCGGACAGAAGTCGCTGCCGAATTCTACAGCGTTCCGCAGAAATATATTGTCGGACTTTCCGAAGATGCCGAATTCAATAACCGTGCGGCGACACTTTCCAGTTTTCTGCGCTTCTCGGCAGATGAAAACGGAAAAACGCCGTCTCTCGGACAGTTCCAGAGCGGAAATATCGAGCCGTTTCTGAGTCAGATGAAAATGCTTGCTTCACTTTTTGCGGCGGAAACCAGTCTGACCCTTGATGATTTAGGATTCACGACAGAAAATCCGTCCTCTGTGGATGCTATCCGCGCCAGTCATGAAAATCTGAGACTGACTGCACGAAAAGCACAGAGAACGTTCGGCACAGGCTTTCTGAATGCCGGATATTTAGCCGCCTGTATCCGTGACCAGTACAGCTATGAACGCAGCGCATTTGCAGATACGCAGTGCAGCTGGATGCCGATTTTTGAACCTGATGCTTCCATGCTCGGCGTGATGGGCGATGCCGTCCTGAAAATCAATCAGGCATCGGAGGGCTTCATGGGTGCAAGAAATATCCGCGCTCTGACCGGGCTGAGGAGTGATGCGGAATGACCGAACAGGAATTCTATCAGAAACTTCTCACTGAACTTGATAAAACCGCCGCAGATGACAAACAGCTTGCTTCTCTTCTGGAAAAAATCCAGTCCGGACAGGCTGATTTCGCTGATTCCGCCGCCTACTGGCAGAAATTCTCTGCCTTAATCGGCTCTGTTCTGAGTCAGAATGCCGTTTCTCCGGGTTCCGGTCTGAACGAAGAAGTCAGCTATCTGATGCTGAAAAGCGGTCATATGCGTGCTTTTGAAATCATGTCCATGGTGCAGAAAGCCCTCGACCAGAAGCAGAACATTCACATCAATCCCATCAATCCAAAATTTCCGGAGGAACGCGCCCGTCAGGCGGCTCACTCTCTGGAAGATACTACTGTCAGTCAGGAAGTCATTCAGAGACGCGCCGAAAATGCAATCGCTAACATCGCGAACACGTTCCATGACGATTATATTCAGGAAAATGCGAACTTTCGGCAGAAAGCCGGTCTGAAATGCCATGTCAGCAGAACGGGCGCATCCAAATGCTGTGCATGGTGCGCCGAAGTTGCCGGGCGGTATTCTGTCGGCTCTGAACCTGCCGACTTCTGGCGGCGGCATGATAACTGCACCTGTAAAATCAGCTATGAAAATCAGAGAGTCCGTCAGCAGCTTTCCGGAAACGGAAAAGGCTGGGCGGTCACTTCGGAGATACAGCGGAGAAGGGCGCAGGCAGTTCAGTATAAACCAACCGTTCTCACACAGGAACAGGCGCAAGCACTCGAACAACAGAGTTTAAGCCGTTTCAGGGGCTTGACAATTCCCGGAAAAACTGATACAATAAGATTAGCAATAAATTTATTTGACAAGTCAGACCCTATTTATTTAGATACATTCAGCATTGAAGAAGAACCTGGTTTCAAAGATGTTTATTTGCACGGCTCTCCTTCAGCGGTTCAGATTATCCGAGATGGAAAACCAGTTAATCTGACACCAAAAGAATTTGTTGAGGTGTTAAAAGAAAGAGGCTACAAGGGTGGGAATATCCGGCTTGCTTCTTGTTCAACAGGTAAAGGGGAAAATTCTTTTGCACAACAACTTTCGCAAGAATTGAATGTGAAAGTAAAAGCACCTACAGATGACGTTTATTTTGCGCCAGATGAAGGAGTTCTATTTGTTGGCAGTTCATATACTAATACAGGACATTGGCGAATTTTTGAAAATGGAGTTGAAATAAAATGATTCCAGTTGGTTGCTTTTCGGAAATGCATGTATTTGCAGATAATGGAAGTATAAAAGAACATTTGGCAGATTCTTTAAATTATGACAAAAAGAAAATGATTGCTTATCTTGAATCGTTTAAGGCTCATGCTATTTGTCCAAGAGAAGCAATTGACTGTATCACAGGTCAAATTATTTCACAAAGTTTCAAAGTATATGATGACGGCGAATACTGTTGGTGTGACTTTTTGCTGTATCATATCAAAAAATATAATATTCATCTGCCCGATGAACTTATAAAAAAATCTAACGCTCAAATTACCGCCTGAACAGGGCGGTTTTCTCATGCCCGGAAAGGAGTGAAAGAATATGAATAAACTTGAAATTGGAGAACATGGTACTATTTTTGTAAATGGTACCAGAATCAGTTGTATCCGTAATTTTAAACTTGAAATGTCACATGAATATATCAGCAGCGTTTCAATTGGCTTTGATGTTAATGAAGTTTCACCTTATGAACCTAAAGACGAAACTATCATAGAAAATCCTGTAAAAGAAATGCTTGCTTGTTTTTCAACGCATGACCTGCTCGCAGAATTGGCAGAACGTAAAGTTCTGAATGCAAATTACAATTCTCTGGAAGAAGTGACAGTTTTTCATGGCACATATGACGGTGAAATTCATATCAAAGATGAAAAGGCTGAATAAGCCTTATTTTTATACCCCGGAGGTGCTGAAATATGGCAAAACCTAATCTCCGCCCCGACCATAACGGCACACAGAGGGCGCAGTTTGACAGCAACAAGAAAAAAATTTATGCGACACAGCGGCTTTGTGGCATCTGCGGAAACCCCGTCGATTTCAGCCTGAAATTTCCGCACCCGCTAAGCCCCTGTATCGACCATATTATTCCGGTCTCAAAAGGCGGTCATCCCTCTGAACTGGGGAATCTCCAGCTTGCACATATGTGCTGTAACCGGCAGAAATCTGATAAACTGGTTATCCGGACAGAACTGACACATCAGAAAGACCCCGTCGGCAACCGGAATCTGCCGCAGACGTTCGACTGGAAAAATCTTTGAATCTGAAAGGAGCTGACTGCATGGCTGAAACTCGGCTCGGCAGACAGACTCCGACAGTTTCAGTTGTACTGCCGTATACAGAATCGAAAGGCGCAGAAGCTATCGCTCTCTATAACCGATCCGGCAGAACTGCACTTGACTGGCAGGCTCTTATACTGGAAGACATCATGGCTCTGGATGAAAACGGCTTGTGGCTTCACATGAAATTCGGCTGGTCTGTTCCCAGACGAAACGGAAAATCTGAAGATTTAGTTATCCGTTCCCTGTACGGCATCACGCACGGGGAGCGGATTCTCTATACAGCGCACCGAACCACGACTTCTCACAACGCATGGGAGAAAGTCGTCGAGCGGCTCAGCAAAGCCGGATATACCGAAGATGAGGACTTCAAGACCTATAAGCGTTACGGTCTGGAAACAATTCAATGGCTGAACGGGGAAGGCGTGATTCACTTCCGGACACGCTCCAGCAAGGGCGGTCTCGGGGAAGGTTTCGACCTGCTGATTATCGACGAAGCTCAGGAATATACTTCTGACCAAGAATCCGCCCTGAAATATGTCGTGACGGACTCGAAAAATCCGCAGACGCTTATGTGCGGCACACCGCCGACTGCCGTTTCCTCCGGAACGGTCTTCCTGACTTACCGCCGCGATACCCTCACCGGAAAAAATGAAAATGCCGGATGGGCGGAATGGTCTGTTCCGCGTCTCTCCGATGCACACGACCCGGAACTGTGGTATGAAACAAACCCGTCGCTCGGCACGATTCTGACCGAAAGAACCATTCGTTCCGAACTCGGCGACGACCAGACCGATGATAATATTCAGCGTCTCGGATTGTGGCTGACATATTCACAGAAATCTGCTGTTTCAGAACGGGAATGGATGCAGTTCAAAACGGATTCGCCGCCGGAACTGAAAGCCCCTGTCCGGATTTTCTTCGGCGTGAAGTTCGCAAAGACTTCCGGGAATGTTTCCCTTGCCTGTGCGGTGAGAACTGCTGACAAAAAAATTTTCGTGGAAGCTCTTGACTGCCGACCTGTCCGGGACGGTCTGGACTGGATTATCACTTTTCTGCGGAATCCTCATGCCGAAAAAGTCGTTATCGACGGGGCTGCCGGTGCGCCGCTTCTTTTACAGCATATGAAAGACGCAGAAATCCGGTGCAAAACCGTTCTGCCGAAAGTCAGCGATGTGATTGAAGTCAATGCGCTCTTTGAACAGAATCTTTTTGCCGGACAAATCTGTCATGCGGCACAGCCTTCACTGGTACAGGCAGTCACCAACTGCGAACACAGGGCTATCGGTGCAGGCGGCGGCTTCGGTTACGCTTCGATTCTCGAAAATGCCGATGTTTCGCTTCTGGAAGCCGTTACTCTTGCGCACTGGGTCTGCGCCAATACCAAAGAAAAGAAAAAACAAATCATTACTTACTGAATTATGAGGTGAACACATGGAACAAGCTGAACTTGCGAAAATCAACGCCCTGACAAGGCGCGAATTCACAGAAGAAGAACTCTATACTTTCCCGGTCACGCTCTGCCATAACGATGTTGACAGAGACGGCGAACGCTTCTCCGATGAGGCTCTGGAGAAGATGGCGCAGCTGTTCATCGGCAAAACCGGAATCTTTGACCATCATCCGACTGCTGATAATCAGGCAGCCCGGATTTATGACACAGAAGTCGTCACAGATGCCGAAAAACTGACACAGGACGGCAGACCGTTCCGCTATCTGAAAGGCTATGCCTACATGGTGCGGACTTCCGAAAACGCTGATTTCATTCTCGAAATCGATGCCGGTATCAAAAAAGAAGTCAGTGTCGCCTGTACCGCTGAAAAAAAGATTTGTTCTGTCTGCGGAAAAGAAGCCGGACACTGTGAGCATATCAAGGGCGAATCTTATGACGGAAAACTCTGCTGTCATGTCCTGGACGGCATTACAGATGCCTATGAATGGAGTTTTGTCGCCGTTCCTGCCCAGCAGGGTGCAGGTGTCACAAAACATTATCATCAGAAAGGAGCAGTCAAAATGGGCTTTACGCCAATCACCACACAGGCGGATTTCGATGCCGCCGTGCAGCCGCTGATTGATGCGGCTGTTGCTGCTAAAGCTGCCGAGTTTGCAGACTGGATTTCTCCAGAACAGTATCACGCTGCCATGCTGGAACAGTTCCGCACAAAAGCGGCTCTTCTTGCCGGTCTGCCTTCCGAATTTTCCGACCGCCTGAAAGGCGACACAGAAGAGGAAATTCAGAAAGATGCACAGCTGCTTGCCGGACTGACAAATGTCCGTCAGACACCGGCTTTTACAGCAGAAACAAACGGTCTTTCCGGCGTGGAAAAATCGTTTTATGAAAAAAATCCGAAACTTGCACCGAAAAGAAAGGAGAATGACTGATGGCTCACGAAGCACAGACAAGATATTCTGATTTACTGCTTGCAAAACTCCGCGCAGAACTCGTTCTGGCAGACGGTTTTGTATTCAACAACGACTACGAAGGCGACCCGACTGCCGGTGCGGTCAAAATTCCCGTCCGCGATGATGAAGTTGCCGTTTCCGATTACGACAAGGCGAACGGTATCAGCCTGACCGGCGGCTCTACCAGCTACACGACAATGAACATTGACAAGGATAAGGCGGTCAATGAACTGATTGACGGCTATGATGCGGAATCTGTTCCGGACAAGCTGATTGCCGACCGTCTGGATTCCGGCGGCTATTCTCTCGCCCGTCAGATTGATACCGACGGTGCGACGACTCTGCTCGCCGGGGCGACTGTTGAGAATGCACCGCAGCTTTCCGCGCTGAATATCTACAGCGAAATTGTCAGCATCCGCACGGCAATGAGCAAGGCAAATATTCCAGATGACGGCAGACGCTATCTTCTGGTAACACCCGACACCATGGCTCTGCTGCTGAACTGTCCGGAATTTATCAAGGCTTCTTCCCTTGGTGATGCCGTCGTTCAGACCGGTGCTATCGGCAAAGTCGCCGGATTTCTCGTCAAGGAATGGAACGACAAAACCGCAAATCTGGCTATGATTGCCGGTCATCCGAAATTCGCCACAAGAGCTTCTGAATGGTCTGTCGACGTTCATGTGCAGGATTTGGCACAGTCCGGAAAATATATCGGAGCATGTGCCGTTCAGGGTCGCCGCGTCTACGGACACAAAGTACTCCGCAGTGCCGCAATCCGTGCCGTTTATGCCCCCGGAAGCCTGACCGTTTCCCTCGCTGCCGGAAGCACCGCCGGGAAAACCGTTGTAACAATTTCCGCCGGAAATACCGGAACGACTTACGCCTACAAGCTGAATCCTTCTGTCCGTGCGACTTACAATGAAACAACATCTGCTTATGGCGGCACTTCCCTGACCTCCGGAACAACCGAAATCAACGTTTCCGAAGGTGATATTCTGGAAATCGTAAATCTCAGTTCCGGCAAGGTTTCCGCCGTGGCATATGTGACCGTCAAAGCGAACGAGATTGCATCGTGATGACGGTTTATGCAACTGTTCAGGATATCATGGCTCTGAAATCCCTGACCGCCCAGCAGCAGGAGGCTGCGGAAGTGCTGCTTCCGCAGGCTTCGGCAAATCTCCGGCTTGAGGCGCGGAAATACGGCAAAGAAATTGATTCCCTGATTGCCGACGAAGTTTCCGGGGAAGATTACGCACTCGCCGTGAAAAGCGTGATTGTGCAGTCGGTCTGCCGTGCGCTCGACAGTCTGGCAGGTTCCGGAAATGTCGTACAGGGAACAGAAAGCATCGGCTCGTACAGTCTGACAGCGACTTACCTGAATGCCGGACAGAGCCTGTATTTCCTGAAAAGCGAACTGAAAACGCTCGGTCTGAAACGGCAGACATTCGGCGCAGTGGAACTCTATCAGGCAGGTGAATCGTAATGTTTACAAACCTGAACGGCTGCACTGTCTGGGAAAAAACAGTATTCAACCGCGCTCCGGCTTATATCCGGCACGAAGAAGGCGCACTCTACTGGGAAGATACGCGCGGTCAGGAAATCAGCACCGGCACAGGCATCACCAGAACGCCAGAAAACGGCGCATTGATTCTCATTCCGGCGGTTTCCGTGAACTACGTTCCGAAACCCGGTGAAAGAATCGTTTCCGGCATCTGTCCGGATGCCGTTCCGCCGCCGTCTGCTATGACCGTTATGAAAGTCAGGGATTTCCGGTATTCTTCCCCGAAAACTGCACATATCGAGGTGACAGCAGAATGATGTATTTCAAGGGCGTTTCCCTGAATCCGGCGGCAATGCTCCGGCGGAATCAGCAGTTCCGGAAAGCACAGGAATATGTTGACGGTGAGGTTCTGCGCCGCTGTGAACCCTATGTTCCGAAACAGACCGGAAATCTCCGGCAGTCCGGATGGTCCGGCACAAAAATCGGCTCCGGCATGGTGCAGTATACGGCTGATTACGCCCGTCCGCGCTACTACAGCGGACGCGCCAAAGGCGGGTTACAGGGGAAATTCTGGCTCACACGCATGAAAGCTGACCATAAACAGCAGATTCTCAGCGGCGCAGGGAGGAAATTCAAATGAAAGCTGTAATTGAATGTCTCCATGATTTCGTCATGGATTTCCCGGAACTGAAAGACGGCTGCTTATATGTGGATTTCCTCGGCAGTGAACCCGTTGAATATTCTGTTGAGGCAGTGCCGTGTGAACGAATTTTTAAGAAATATGTTGACGGTGACTGCATGAAGCAGTTTCTTTTTCTCTTCGCAAGCCGGGAATTCTACGGCGAAGATGTCAACCGGCAAATCGAAAATCTCGCATTTTACGAACATTTTGAAAACTGGATTCTGGAACAGAACAATGCAGGAATTCTTCCGGATTTGGACGGGCGGAATCCCGTCAGTCTGGAAGTGCTGACCGGAGGCTATGCCTTCGATGCAGATACCAGTACTGCGCGTTATCAGATTCAGTTACGCTTACTTTATGAGGAGTGATTTTAATGGCAGTTGCTACAAGTTTTATTCAGCCCAGACACAAGACGCTCTGTTTCTACGGTGTTCCGAGTACCGGACAGGCTGGCGTGACCTACAGAAGAATGCAGAAGTTCACACAGCTCGAACAGACCAAGAATCCGAAAGAACACACGCGCAAATATGTGGACGAAGCCAACGAAAGAACCGACGTTGTCGGCTATTCTCCGCAGATTGCCTATGCGTTCGACAAGCATAACAATCAGGAAGTTCTGGCAGATATTATCAAAATTACAAATAACGAATATGTCGGCGAAACTGCCGTCCGTACGCTCGTCTGGGTGGATACTGCTACCGGAGAGGCAGTTCAGCGTGATTATTCCGTCATTCCGAACTCTGAGGGTGGCGATGCCAATGTCTACACCTATTCCGGTACATTCAAGGCAACCGGCGAGGCAGTTCACGGTACGGCATCCAGCACAGACAACTGGCAGACTATCACGTTTACAGAAAATACCTGATAACACGGAGGTGCGCCTATGAGCCTGAAACAATGGGAAATCAGCGGTCTTTCCCTTCCTCTGGACTTAGAGGATTTGGAAACAATGGAACGCTATGAAGCCGCTTTTCAGAAGATGAAAGAGGAAGAACAGAAAATTTCCAGAACCGGGAAAGCGACGGAAAGAATCCGTGCTTACTGTGATTTATATCTTCATGTGTTCACGAATCTGTTCGGCGAAGATGCCGCACAGCAGATTTTCCGGGATGTTCCTCTGAATTCCGGAGAGTATGAGCATATCTATTTTGATTTTCTGGACTTCGTCCGGAAACAGCAGACAGAATCCGCAAAAATCCGCGCCGAAAAACTTCTGGAATTTGCTCCGGCAAACCGTCAGCAGAGACGGAAGCATCAGAAACGGCGCAGAAAATGATAAATGTTCTCTATGAGCCGTTCCCGGAAAGTATCCGGATTGACGGGAAATTATATGAAATCTGTACGGATTTCCGGAAATGGCTGCGTTTTTCTGACCTGAATGCCGACAAATCTGTCCCGGAAACAGAAAAAACAATGGCTCTGCTTATGCTTCTGAAACAGCGCCCTCTGCCGGTACCCACTGAAAAAATGATTCTGGAACTGCTCGCGTTCTATCACGCGGATGCGCTGAACTATCATCCCGAACAAGACAGCGACGAGGATTCCGGAATCATTCAGCCGGAAATCAGACCGCCGGTCTTTCACTGGTGCATTGATGCCGCCTGTGTTCTGGGAGATTTCCGGCGGTTCTATCAGATGGATTTGAGAACGGCGGAATCTCTGCACTGGTGGGAATTCCTGACTTTGTTTTCCGCTCTGCCGAAGGAAAGCCGCTGTCAGGAGCGTATCGCCTACCGCGCGGCAGACCTGACCAAAATCCGGAACGAGGACGAAAAAGCCAGAATCCGGAAAATTAAACGCGCCATTGCTCTGCCCTACGAAATGGATGACGAAGATATCGGTGCAGTATTCGGGGAGATGATGCAGTGAAAGAAATTGTGAAGCCGCCTCTGGAACGGAAATGGCTGCTCTGCCCGTACTGCGGAGCGAAAACCATTCTTTATGATAACACAGCGAACTGTACAGGTGTTTTCATCAAATGTACAAGAGGCTGCAAGTCCGAATTCGAAATCAGACTGAAAAACGGAAAAATCATGCAATGAGCCTGTGCGCCGCGTGAATTCAACTGTTAAGGGGGAATTTATGTGGCGTTTGACGGCACTTTAAAATTTGATACTTCCATAGACCAGACCGGCTTTGATTCCGGGCTTTCCGGTCTCGGCAGCATGGCGGAAAAAGCATTGTCCGCTGTCTCAGAACTCGCAAAGTCCGCCGCGTCGGAAATGTGGTCTCTCGGTCAGCAGGCTGTTCAGGCAGGTCAGGGCTTTGAATCCAGTATGTCACAGGTTATCGCCACAATGGGTATCACGAAAGATACCATTCAGGACGGCGTGAACAGCTATGACCTTCTGAAACAAGCCGCCGCTGCCGCCGGAGAAGCGACTACTTTTTCCGCTTCCGAAGCCGCTGACGCGCTGAATTATCTGGCTCTTGCCGGATATTCTGCATCACAAGCCGCTGATGCGCTTCCGGCTGTGCTGAATCTGGCATCAGCAGGCGGCATGGATTTAGCCTATGCCTCTGACCTCGCTACAGATGCAATGGCTGCACTCGGCATCGAAGCGACAAAAGAGAACCTGACGCATTTCGGCGACCAACTCGCCAAAACTGCAAGCAAGGCAAATGCTTCTGTTTCTCAGCTCGGCGAAGCTATTCTGACTGTCGGCGGTACTGCGAAATCACTCGCAAACGGTACGACAGAACTGAATGCTGAACTCGGCGTACTCGCAAACCGCGGTATCAAGGGCAGTGAGGGCGGCACTGCTCTGCGAAATATGATTCTGTCTCTCTCCGCACCGACTGCACAGGCAGCGGAACAGATGGCAAAACTCGGTCTGCAAGCCGAAGATGCTGACGGAAATCTCCGTCCGCTCAATGAGGTTTTCAAAGACCTGAATGCTTCTCTTGCCGGTCTGGGCGGTACGGAAAAAGACCGCATTCTGAGTGAAATCTTCAATAAAGTTGACCTGAAAGCCGTCAATGCCCTGCTTGCCGGATGCGGTGAAGAATTCGACAGTCTGACTGCTGAACTTATGCAGTGTGACGGCGCAATGGCGCAGATGGCGGAAACTATGAATGATACGCTTGAGGGCGATATCAAATCATTCCAGTCGAAAGCAGAAGCACTCGGCATTGCTGTCTATGATTCCCTGAATGCGCCGCTTCGTGAAATTGTTCAGCTCGGCGGCGAATATGTCTCTCAGCTGACAAATGCCTTCAAGGACGGCGGCTTTGACGGTCTCGCGGCGGAACTTGGCACAGTTCTTGGTCAGGCTCTCGCCAGAGTGACGGACTATCTGCCGGATATGGCAGAACTCGGCGTTTCTGTTGTCAATTCGCTCACTGACGGTCTGATGCAGAACCTCGGCAGCATTTCCGGCAATCTCTCCAAAGCCCTGATGACTGCCGTCAGCGGTATGGCACGAATCATTCCGGCATTCAGCACGGCAGGAATCCGGCTGATTTCTGCGCTTGCCGGAAGTTTCGCTTCTGCACTGCCGGAACTTATGAAATCTGCTATCAGCGGCGTGAAGGATATCGCTTCCGGAATCGCTGATAATCTTCCGGATATGGCTGTCGCCGGTCTGACGATTCTGGACAATCTGGTTTCCGGCATCGCCGATAATCTTCCGGAACTCATCCGCGCAGGAGAAGAAATTCTTTCACGGCTCGCGGACGATATGCAGAAGAAAGCACCGCGTTTCCGCCGCCTCGGAAAAGAAATCCTGAAATCTGTCACAAAGTCTGTTTCGGAAAACATTCCTCTGCTGACGGAATCGGTTCTGAAGCTGATTGACTTCACTGTCAGAATGCTGACCGAACCCGGAAATCTTTCCGGACTCGTGGACGCTGCCGTTTCCATTCTGCTCGCGCTGGCTGACGGGCTGATACAGTCCGTTCCGGTGCTGATTGCAAAAGTTCCCGAAATTATCTCGCATCTCGGTGAGGGTATCACGAAAAACGCCGGTCTGATAGAAGATTCCGGAAAAAAGATTCTGGAACAGCTCGGCGAAAGCCTTATCAATGCGAAAGATACCCTGAAAGACAAGGCTCCGGAAATCATGCAGAATGTTCTCGACGCGCTCAAAAACGTCGCACTCGCTGCCGGGTCTGTCGCAGATGCCGTGATTTCGGCAATTGCTGACGCTCTGGGCATCGGCGACAAATGGGATGCTGTCAAAGAAAAAATTTCTGCTGCATTTGCAGATTTCGACCTTGAAACGGTTAAGCTGAATCTGGAACTTGCTTTTGAAGATGTTCCGGATGATGTCAAAGCAAATTTTGAACTGGTTTCTGAAACATTCTCCGAAGCTTCCGACCGTCTGAAAACTTCGTTTGATAATCTGAAAGAATCTCTCGGAAAACTGAAAGAAGAATTTCAGCCGCTGATTGACAAAGTTAAAGAATATTTCACTTCCGGACAAGCCGGAGAAGATGCCGGAAAAGGTCTGGGAACTGTGATTGAAGTCACTGCCGGGGCAGTTGCTGTGGCGGCAGATGCACTCAGCAGACTGATTTCCGGAATCATGAATTTCGGCGCATGGCTTGCAGAAGGCAGTTCCGGTGCGGATGCGTTCACTGCTGCCGTTCTGGGAATTGCCACCGCTGCCGGTTCGTTTGCCGGTATTCTCAAACTGATGGAAATGATTCCCGCAGCAATCGCAGGAATCCAGGCTGCAATTGCCGGAGTGTCCAGTTCTGCTGCAGGTATGTGGGCAGTCATCGCCGCCAATCCGCTCGGCGCACTGCTCGCCGTCCTTGCCGGAGTGACTGCTGCCCTGATTCATGTCATGAATACCTCCGAAGAATGGCAAATCGGCTGGCAGATGATAAAAGAAACATTCAGCAGCTTTAAAGATGCCTGGGTGACCGGCTGGAAGGATATCAAAGAAAAATGGGAAGATTTCTGGGATTCCTGGAAAACCGGAGAAGAAACGCTCGAAAAATTCGGCGAAAATATCTATGATTTCATCGAGGGCGCAAAACAATGGGGCAGAGACCTGATTGATAACTTCATCAGCGGTGTCACCGAAAAATGGAATGACTGGGAAAGCACCTGGGAAGATGTCGGCGGTGTCATTTATGACCTGCTCCATCACACGCATCCTGACAAAGGTCTGCTGAAAGACGATAACACCTGGATGCCCGATATGATGCTCAGTTTCGCCGAAGGCATTCGGTCGAATATTCCGGCAGTCACCAGTCAGGCGGAACGGCTCGCCGAAAATCTTCATTCTGCACTGGCTGAACCTGTTTCTGTAAACTTTGCAGAACCGGAACTCTTTACCGTGCCTGAACTTTCGGAAATCAGCACACCGGAACTGCCCGAAATTGAAAACCCGGAAATCATCTTTGATATGCCGGAACTTCCGGAATTTGAAAACCCGGAAATCATCTTTGATATGCCGGATATTCCGGAAATGGAAATTTCTTTGCAGGAAATTGACCCGTCTGTTTTTTCTGACCTCGAAATTCTTCCGCCGGACGTTCCGGAAATTACGGTGCAGACTGATGATTTTCCTGATTTTCCGAATCCCGAAAAAACACCCCCGCCCCCTCCTGATTTTCCGCAGATGCCGTCCGTTTCCCTTCCGGAACCTGAAGTTTCTGCACCGGAATTCCGTCTTCCGGACTGGAATCTTCCGAAACTCTCTCCGGAAGTGGTTCAGGCGTTCCGGATGCAGAGCGCAAGGCTGCCGGATTTCCTCACAGGCACAAATCAGACTGCCGAAATCATCAATCAGCAGTATTCCTATCACACTGTCAACCAGAATACACAGAGTTCTGAACAGCAGCCCATTGAGCTGACACTTCACAATGAAATTTCTCTGGACGGACAGCCGATTGATTCTGCTGTCAAGAAAGTGATTATAGACACCAATACGCAGAACGGAGGATGGTTCATCTGAGATACGTCGATATTTACCGCGCAGGCGAGAATCCCGATTCCGGTTTTGCGCTCGTTGCACAGGATTGTATTCAAATCGAAAAAACAGATGTTTCGCGGAAATCCAACGCGAAATCTTTCACCATGGCGGACGGCTCTTTATGCCTGTACCCGTCCGTGAATGACTCCGCTGAATTTACGCTTTACCTCGAATGCTCCGGCAGTCAGGTCAGCGAAATTTCCGCTGCCGTCCGGTTCGGTGAACTGTATTTCGCAGGAATGCGCGTCGGCTCGACGACTTCTGCAACTCCGACAGATAAAAATTATCTGAACAGGGACGGGTACACATTTGATGTATTTACCGGATATATCCCCGAAAACTATAATATTCAGGTGAAGGAAATCGAAGCCGCTGCGGATTTATATACTGTGCAGATTCCCATGAAACTGCAGCTCAATTCTTCCGGGCACTATCATCTGACTGAAAATGTTAATAATACGCCCATTGTCGGAATTACCGGATTCAAAATTTTCGGTGCAGACGAAAGTTTTTTAGCCTATACCTACCGGAAAGGCGCGTTCTGCCGTGATGCGGTTCTATTTACCAGCGGAGCGTCTATGCCGTTTTCCTTCTCGATGTGGGACAGAATTTACGGAACAGATGCTTCCGCAAAGCTGGAAAGAAATGGAAATATTGTTTGTTCCTGGAATGAAATGACTGCTGAAAATCAAGGTACTGTCACACTCGAAAACGGCAGAAATGATTTCACTTTCAGCATTCAGAAGGGAACAGCTTATAAACAATTTGTTCTGAAATTCACTGTCTGGAAAAATCCGGAGGTGATTTCGTGATTATCGAAGAACATATTTCCGGCTCGGTGACGTTCCGGAACGGCACGTCTGTGCCGCTCTCCGACAGTACCGTTATCAGCGTTTCCGTGAAAAAACAGTGCTGTCCTGACGGGAAATTTGAAATCGGCGGCGTGTATGCCGCTTCGCTTTCCATGACCTGTCAGATTCCCGGCACGAATTCGTTCAGTCTCCGTGGCGCGAAAATCGTCCTGAACTCGAAATTCCAGAACGAAGCCAACTTTCAGCCGCGCGGAATTTTCTGGGTTACAGATGCGAAAAAACTATCCGGCGATATTTACAGCATCACCGGAATGGATGCTGTCGGCTGGCTTGATTCTTCTTCTATGAATTATACCGACGAACAAAATCGGATTTTTGACAGCGTCGCGGATTATTTTGCAGCACAGGGAACTATGATGACACTTCTGGGATGGTGCGATGCTCTGACAAATTTTACTAATTCCATCATTTCACGCATGACCGGAAGCTCCGATATTCTCGGTTGGAAAGGCTATAACGGATATTTCCGGAATCAGTTTGTCTGGACGAATATCAACGGCGAAGAAGTCGAACTCGACGGACAGGACGGCAGAGAAAAACTAGAACCGACCTATTATCCCTATATCGAAAACGGCGCAGGCAGTTCCGACTGTCCCCGTGATTTGTTCCGCGCGCTTGCCTCGATTGCCTGCGGATTCATCTACGCCGGTACGGACGGAAAATTAACCCTCGGACAGTTCGGTCAGCAAGATTTCGGCACTGCTGAAATCACACCGGACTGCATCGAAGCGGATTCCCTCGAAATCGCCGATTTTCAGCTTGCTCTGCTTTCTTCTTCCGTGCAGTCCGATGTGTTCGGCGGCGCGGCAAATATGCAGATTTATACCGATTTGTCGGACTATCTTATCTATGCACCGTTCCGGAATGCCATTGCTTCCAATCCGTTTGTGGACGGGTTCACACAGCAGCATGTTGACCCCTACCGCTCCGATGACGGTCTTACAAACCTCTGGACGCTCGCAAAAGGTCTCTGGGTTTCCGGTCTGCATCCGCGCCCGTTCCGCTGTAAAGTCCACAAGACAGAACGCTTTCAGCCGGGTCAGGCAGTCAGAATTTTACCCCCCGGGGGGGATAATTTTCTGGACAGCATTATCACTTCCGTCACATGGACGTTCCGCGGAGGCTGTATGCTTTCCTGTTCCGGCGAGGATTCCAGAACCATGACCGATGCCCTGCGTATGTCCAAAGCTGACAAAGCTATCAAAGAAGCAAGAAACCGCTGCTATGCCCTCGAAAAGAAAATTACAGCTTCATCATAAAGGAGTGTTTTTTATGCCGTCAGTTCAGTTCTACCAGAAAATTCCCGATATGGAATGCTTACAGGGTGATACGCTTCCGGTCTTCCGCATCAAGCCCGAAAATATTTCTGATATTTCAGATTATTCCATGTGCCTGATTCTCGAAAAAGACGGCGGTATCGTCATTCAGAAATCCTGTACGCCGGATGAGGATGCTTTTTCCGTTCAGCTCACCAGCGCGGACACTGCTGCACTCAGCGGCATCTATCAGATTCATTTCCGGATGACAGACACCCGTGGTCTGTTCTACCGGAAAATCACAGGCACTTTCAAAGTCAATCCAATCGCACAGGGGGGATGATGCTTATGGAATTTTCATTCTGCATTCAGGAAGATGTGCAGTTCGGCATGACTTTGCCTTCCGATGCCGTTCACGGTCACGGAATCACTGATATTTCCGTCCTGACACAGGAAGAATATGACGCGCTCGAAACGCCGGACGAACACACATTATATGTCATTGCGGATACATCGGGAACGTGATAGAATAAAAGAATCAAAATGCAGAAAGGACTGATTTCATGATATTGAATCAGGCTGAAAATATCATGTATGGAAGCGGGGAAGTGCAGAAAGTGTATCTCGGCAGTCAGCTCATCTGGAGACGCACCGGATTCCGGACACTCGATTTTATCCGGACAACAAACCGCCAGTATTTCAACACCGGATATGTTCCGAACGATAATACCAGAATCGAATGCGAAGTCATGCTGTTAGACAATTACGACCAATATTACCAGACTCTTTTCG
>Ga0326512_10001458_pt1 | contig 18251 bp, 26 predicted proteins | sample 1_2617_0518_D_FD_203652 | JGI IMG/M metagenome (GOLD analysis project Ga0326512, IMG submission 203652) | Bovine rumen microbial communities from UC Davis, California, United States - 1_2617_0518 | ecosystem: Host-associated > Mammals > Digestive system > Stomach > Rumen | place: USA... | reverse complement strand
CCGCACCTGCTTTATCTGACGAATAGCATGTATGCGATACTTCATAGTAAGATTGGTAGAACAAAAAATTACAGACTTGCCTTCACGCAAAGCATCCTTCGCGCGCTTATAAATAAGATTAAAAACCTTATCAGGATTATCTTGGCAGGTAGCATCGCCATAAAGCTCTTCGCGTACGGCATCAGAATCTAGCACAACATAACCTTTCTGCTTATAAGCCCAAGTAGTTTTACCAGAAGCCGCAATACCTACACAAAATACAACTTCTACCATAAGTTCTCCTTTCTTTAATGAGCAACAAATTTAGCATTATCGGGAAAGTCATGAAGTAATCTTTGTGGTAAGTCACCAAGAAGCCATAAAGAATTAGTCTCAGTATAATGCCCATCATTAAATTGAATAGTCCAATGTTTTCCGCCCATCCCTTTAACTTTATCTTGTGGATTACCAATTTGATAGACTTTTCTATCTACAATTACATATTCATGCTTACGGTCATGAATGGCTTTTGCGGCGAAACTATCCCAAAAATAGAAATTATAACATTTTTCATTATCACAAATATAGCTATTAGTTCCAATATTATAGTAAAAATCTTTTTCTCTAATTTTTTTACCACAAACATAACAATATTTTTCCATAAGTTTCCCTCTTTTCTTTCACTATATATATTATAGCAAAAAATAAAAAGGAAGTCAAGTATTAACTTGACTTCTTTATTTTATTGAATTAATTCCCAAGCATCTGGGAAAATTGTAGGAGACCAAATATTATTATCTAATAAACTTTTATATAAATTAGTTCCTACTTTTACTTTGTCGTCTTTATTATAAAATTTTTTATTTGAATCCCATTCTAAAACAAAATTAGAAGGTCTATTTATTTTTTCATAATAAATTGAATCTTTTGGATTTTCATTAGAAATATGAGAAGTAATTACTTTATAAATATATTCTTCATAAGTAACAAATTTCCCTATAGAATAATTTTCTCCTATTTTCCATTTTTCTAATAAATTAAATAATTTATATAAATCTTCATCATTTAAATTTTGAATAGCTTTTTCAATAACAATTTTTGCTTCAATTATTTCTTGTTCAGAAATATTATGGAAATCTCCTAAAAATGTTTGATATACAAAATTTATACTGGCGATAGGAGAAGGAATAGAATAATTAGTTTCTATATAATTATTAATATCTTCTTCATTTATAATAAAAGCTTCTGTATAATTTATTCCATTTGATTGGATAAAAAAATTTTTATCAGAATATATTTTAAAATTTGCTGTAGAATTATCTGAATTATTATACGGTTCTAAAATTATCATATTAAAACCTCCTTTTAAGTGCAGAAACCAAATACTAAATAAGGTTGCTGAGAATTCCCTGCAATAATTTCCATTGGAGGACTTCCAGAAATAGTTGCGCGAGCAATATCAAGATAATTAGAACTACTATTAGTAATATCTCGAAGAGCAAAACTAACTCTTTCATTATTCATAATAGTTAAATTAGTTGCTCCAATAGTATAATTTGCGGGATTAGTGGCTGAGAAATAACTATAACGTTTTAATCCTCCTGCAGTTGCCGCTAATCCTATTTCATAAGCAGAAGGAACCCAAATTAATTCTTCGGAAGAAATATAACGACCATTTCCTGCAGAATCAAAACCATAACTATTTTTAATAACTTTTTTTATTCCATTTGATTGTTTTAAAACAGACTGTTCATTAACATCATCAATATTATTTAAGATATTATTTAATTGATTTTTAAAATTTAAAGCATTACCATATTGAGGAAGCTTTGAGTTATCATATATTTCATAAGTGTTAACGGGGTCAAAAATTGAAATTGTTTTTGCAAGCCAAGTTAGTTGAGCAGTTTCAGAATTGTTTAAAGTATCTGTATTTTTGTCAACTATTACCATTTGGACAGGAATACCATTAATTAAAATTGTTTTTGTATCTCCAATTTTATAATTATTAGTATTTTTACGATTACAATCTGATATAATAGTTTCCCAACCAATTTTTTCTAACGAATCTTTAATTACTATTCTATCTGTTTCATAATCGCTCATTTTTTTTATTTTATTTCCAATTTGAGACCAACCATCTGCTTGTTTATAATTTTCTAATAAATTATCTGGAACATAAATATATCCATTTCCCGCGCCAATAGGAGTAGTATTAAAACCAAGAGTTCCTTTTACTAATTTAATTACATAAGGATAATTTAATCTTAAAGAGGTTAAGAAATAATTATTTCTAAACCAGAAACCATTAAAATAATTATTATTAATTTCTTTCATTTTTGAGTTACCTAAAGAAACATCTGAAAGCCAATAATTATTCCAAAAACTTGCAGTACTAGCATTATCAGCATTAATATTAGTACCACCTGGCGGTAAAGCACTATTTCCTGAAGCCGTGCCTATAAAATTAGGTAACTCTAATTTTCTAATTTTAGTATTTTGTAGAAAATGTGTATATAAAGAAGAACTATTTAAGTTTAATAAACCAAACTCAATTCGTTTTAAACTATTTAAATTAATTTCTTGTAAATTTTTATTAATTAAATAATATGGTTGTTGTTCTAAATTTGGAAAATTAATTTTTTTTAGATTATTATTATCAATAATTAATCCATTTAAATAGTTTGCTGTCGCATTAGTATTTATAAAAATTAATTCTGGAATATCTAATTCACTTAGGGAATCCTCAAAGAATTCCCTAAGTTTTTCTAAACTAGTTTCATAATTTGTTATCATATTATATACCCGCCTCCTCTCGTAGGGCAAGATAAGTGGTATTAGAATCAACAATCGCAACTACATTAGTTCGCTCACCAATTAAATTATTTGGAATATTTAAATTAGTATTATTTCTATATTGAGTTTGAGCAGTTGGAGTGACATATAGCATATTATTTCTATCTTGATTTGAGAAATTTGAAAAACCATAATATCTATTTCCACTTGTTATAATTGGTAAATCAGTATTTGGAATTAAAATATTACAGTTTTGAATTTCATTAAAACTATTATTAATAATGATTTGACCAGTTCCATTAAAAACAATAATTGAATTTTGAAGATAATAGAAACAATTTTCATCAATAGTAATTTCATTTCCAGTAAAAATAAATATTCTTCTTACTGAGGAAGTATTAAAATTAGAAAAACTATATTGGCCAATTTCAGAAGCTTTAGTAGTTAATTTTGTTAAATTTGTACTATGGAAGAAAGAGCCTTTAGGTAATTTTGTAATATTCTCTCCTAAATCACAAATAGTTAATTTATTTAAGAAATAATTTGTAAAAATATCATCTACATTATAATATGTTAAATAAATTTCCATATTACCAGTAACAGTTAAAGAATTTTGTTCTCCAACATAAGGCTTCCAATTTAAAAATTGATATTTTCTATTTTCAATTGGAATATTTTCTTCTTCACTTCCAATCATAGCAATTTTATTAGAATCATTTGGAATATAACTTAATAATTCATTATAAGTAATAGTATTACCTAAACGAGATTCTAATACAGTTTTTTCAATAGGATTTTCCGCATTTAATGCTATAGAATCTTTTTGGCCATTAATATCAGTATTATAAAGATAAATATAATATGTTTGTGGTCCTGTTGAATAAATTGCTATCCATTTTTCAACTTTAGGTTGTTTAATAGCACTTATTACAGAATTTCCTGTTTCATCTTGCCAGCCTGTAACAGTATATAAATAATAATTTCTTTCAAAGGTTGGTGTTTCTATACCATTAATTTCTTCTCCTGGGAAATAATATCTATAAATAGTTTCTATTTTCCCTTCTTCAGAAGTTTGAAGTTCATAATTCATACGATATTGAGTTCCTAATACAGGATATACATCCATATCACTAGTTACATTTAGAATAGTATTTTTTTCTTCTGGAGTAGTAGCGTTTTCATCTGATTTGTCCCAATGATCAAAATTTTGTCTTGTTGATCGTTCAGAAATATTTTCTTCAGTTATATTGTTTAAATTATTAATATAATCTTCTGTAAAATATTCTTTTGGTCCAATAGCTGATTGTCCACTAACCACGCTTCTAACTGCAATTAATTTTGGTTTTTCTGAAAAATCATAAAAACTTACATTATAATATTCATTACCTTCATAATCATAAATTTTAAAATCAAATTCAGAAGTAATATCACTAACTGTTAAATTATCTGGTAAATTATTAGTTAGATAAAGAACGCAATTAGATACATTTACTTGTCCAAAAATACTTTGTTCTTCATTATTAATATTTTTTACAAAAATTAATTTTTCAAATAGTTGTTCAAATTGTTCCCCACTCATTGTAAATGTTAAATTTTTTAAAGTACAATTATTTAAATTTGAACTATTAATAATAATATTTGTAACATCTTCAGTATCAGAAATACTATCAAAAAATACTGTTAAAATATTATCATAATTTTCAGAATTTATTTGTGCAGGAATAGGAGAACCTTCTCGACCTGCTTCAATTTCATCATTTGGCAAATAATTACCAATAATAATATTTTGTAAATAAGGTTGATTAGATATAGTAATATTAGCTATTGTAGTAGGATATTGAACTGTTTTTAATATTCCTCCATCAGGTAAAGTAACAGAAGTAATACTTGTACCAGCAAGATATAAAGTTTCTAAGCTACTACAAATTTGTAATTTTAATGGAGTATTAAATCCTTTACAATTACGAACGTCTAAATGCCTTAATAAAGGATTCTCAGAAATATTAACTTCAGTTAAAGATTGATTAATACGAGTATTACTACCTATAGTTAAATATTGAATCTTTTTTGCATGAGTAAAGTCAACAGTTTGAAGTAATAATTCATTTAATCCAGTAACACTTTTTATTGCAGATGCTGGGTAAATGTTTATAACAGCATTTGTAACAGAGACTTGTGGTAAAGTAAGTTCTAATTCTCCATTTTCAGTTAAAATTCTCTGTGTATCTAGCGATTCCTCAACATTCGCATCAGAACCTAATTGGAAAGTTATATAACAATCTGCAATAGTACTTACTTTTATTGTTGCTCCTGCAGCGTTACCTCTCATATAAATTCTATCTGTAGAACTAATACCACCAGCACGATATTTACTCTTAAAATAACGGAATCTATTATATAGCCACCATTGTCTTTGTTCTTTTTTAGAGCCTTGAGCCATAAAATAATTCGCGCGAGCTTTAATATATTTAAATATTGCGTCTTCGTTAAAAATTGTTTCTGACCAAGCACTTTGATGATCTTCAAAACGTTTTTCAATTGTATTATAATCAAAACGGAAATTTTTTGAAGTATCTCCAGGATATAATGGATTTTCAAAACTATTATCTAATAATCGTCTGAAAGTATTTCCAATTTCTTCTTCAAAAACTTGAATAAAATTCATCCAAAAAATTGAAGGATGACCATTAAAAATTAAACTTCCGTTAGGCATAAAAGCATCTTTACTTTCTAGATTATAATTAAATTGGAACATACCTTGATTATCAATACCCATCGCGGTATCAAAGTCATAAGGCAAAGAAAAATATTTATCATAAGTTTGATTTTCTCCCGCAGCTAAAACTTCATTTTTATTTCTGTTCGCGGTAGTTAAATAACGTGTCCAGAACATATTTTTTGCACGGTTATCAACCATTAAAAAGAATTCAGTAAAACAATAGAAAAATAACATTGCATCTAAATTAAAATAATTAGAAAAATTATTTTTAAAATCTTCTAAATGCTCTTGAATTACTTCTTCCCTAGTTTTTCCATCTTGAGGCCCTACATAATAGTCTGGTTCATTTTCATTTAAAGCAGCATCATAATACAACTTTGTAGTAGGATCTTGTTTCCAACAAATAGTTCTTGTATTATAAACCCATTTAATAGCTTCATACCAATTATTGTGGTCAGCTATCTCTGGAAAATCTTCCCATACACCAGGGAAACGAGCAGGGAAAGTAGCTTTCCAGTCTTTTGAAGTTAAATCATTTACTTTTGTATAACCTCTTTCTCCATCAATACTTAATGGCATAAAAGTATCTAATGGGAAAAAGTTATCAGCACCTTCCCAACTTTCATCACCAATATAAGTATCTGAACTTAATAAAGGATTTTTTTTATCTTCGTCTTCTTCAGCATAGTACCAATTTTCTTGAAAAGTTTTAAAACCGAAAACTTCATGAGTACCTTTATCATTATTAAAATTATATTTTCCTAAAAAGTAAGGAGTTTTATATTCCATTTGTCCTGTTTCAGAATTAACATATCCTTCTTCATAAAAAACAACCATAGGTTTTCCATCTACAGCTTGACGAATACTATTTTCTTCATCTAACCTTTGAGCAGGAGTTTTATAAAAACTTCTTACAACATCATCATAAATACGAGCTAATCCAGTATTATTAACACCTTCAGAAGAAGCATAGTCAGCTTTTATACAAAAATTAAATACTGGAACAGAATTTTCAAATAATTTATAACCTTCTCCAGATACGTCTATATCCGTCGATTTAATTTTAGATTTATGTAAAACATTATTTTGAGTAAAGTTTTTCATTTTTAATTTATAATTTTTTCTAGGATAATATTGAGAAGAAGTTCCTTGAACTTGAATTGAAGTTTCAGAAGAAGTAAAACTATTCTCAGGATTAACTGGATCTATATATCTTAATTCAACTGTTGTTGCAAAATCGCTACCTTTTGCTTGAGGCATTGCTTCAGGACTCTCTAGTGGGCCAGAAGCTCGTATAATCATATAAGGAGTTTTCTTAGAATAAGTAGCAAATATTTCTGGAGAAATAACAGAATCACCATATCTATTACGTTCATAAGCATTAATTTTCTCTGTAGAATTAGATAAGCCATAAATCCAGTTTTGGACAACTTCTCTAGAATTTAAAGCTATATTATATAAACGAATAGCATAAATATCTGTTGTGCACTCAAGACTACCAATTCTTATAAAAGAATTTAAAGATTGATTTAAAGCTTGGTCATAGCTTTTAATATTAGATAATATGCCATTAATATAGCAATAAATTAATAAACTATCATCGCTAGAACTATCTGGATTAAAGACATAACTAATAGTAGTTAATTCTTCTTCTTTATATTGCAGTATAGTTCGCGCGCGAGCATTACCATTGAAATTTTGAGGAGTTAAAACAATACTTTGTTCAGTAGTAACACGTTCAAGTTCTGTTTCATAGTCTTTTTCTGTCCAACCTTCATAAGGACGATTTTTATCTCCAATAATTTGAATTGTAGCATTATTTAAAGCTTGCTCTTTCAATTTTTCTTCTGTCAATTGCTCTTCTTCAGGTTTTGAATTATTTTCTTCAATTAATTCTGCTAATAAAGAAGAATATAATTCTTCAATTTCTTCTCTATATTGCAATTCTGTATTCCATTTATTGGTAACATTTGTCTGTTGTTGTTCAATATTTAATCCCGCATCAGCTTGCTCAAAGAATTTAGTATTTAAGTTAACAACATTAGAGGTTTTAAATTCAATTTCAAAAGTAAGACCTGTATTTATATTAGCTTGTCTTAATAATGGACAATTATTTATTATAATTTCATCTGTGTTTCTTAATCTTAAAATAGACTTATTATTTTCATCTTTTAACCATCCATCATATTGATTCCTATCAGAAAATAAGAAATTATTCATTTCAATAGTAATATTATCATAAATAGTTTCTTCTCTATTTTCTACTTCTGGAGGGGAATTTTTCCAAATCGTTTTTGTATTATTAGGTTCTTGATTACTTCTACCATTTGGAGTTAAATTAAGAATTAAATTTTGAGGTCTTTGTAGAATAAATTGATATTGTTGATTAAAAATAACTGAAATATTGTATGATTTTCTAGTATTTTCATTATTGTCCACTTCAAATTGTAAAATAAAATTTCCAGATACATCAAAAGAATAAATCCAAGGTGTCTGTGGTAGAGTATTATTTATTGCTTCTAAAACTGTTGGTTGAGCAATTAAAATATTTCTATCATCAAATATTGAAATGGTTATAGTATGAACATCTGAAAGTGCTCCATAAACCATATAATTAACAGATAATTGATCATATTGATTTAATTCAATATCTGATTTTAAATCTGTAATAATATAAGGTAAATTAGAAGAGCCTCTATTAGTTATAATACCATAATTATATTTTTGAGATTCTAGTAATGGACTATTTTCATCTAATCTATATTTAAAATACACTGTTAATAAATGGCCGCCATCTTCAAGAGGAGTTTCAATAGAAGCATTACTATAAGAAGACTCTAAATAAGTAGTATTATTATTAGAAACTAATTGTTCATCAATTTCTATATAAAGAATTTTTTCAACATCATTACTTCCAACCGTGGCCAAATATGGGAAATTAATAGTATTTCCTGAAAATACTGTTTCAGTATTTAAATCTATTGTCAAAGTTGGTGCATAAGCAATTACATAACCACTTAATACAGAATCAGAATAACCCTCTGCACTAATTACAATTGAGATATTTTTTCGGCCAGTGCTTCTAATATATTGTCCTAAATTAATTTTTATTAATCCAGAAAGGTCATATTCATATTCATCGTTAATTAAAGTTTTCTTTCCGCTATCAACAGTTCGAGTTAGAACAACAGTACCATCAATAGAAACTCTCATTTCTCCAAAAATTTCTTCCTGTTGAGATTCAGTATCAACTAATTGATAAGCCATCCAATAAAAAGAATATTCATAATTATCTCCAATAGAAATGTTGCGATTTTGAGGACGAGTAATATTTTCAATTCTTGAGAAATAATTACTTCCTATTCCTCCGCCACCTCCGCCTTTAGGCAATTTTACATAAGTACTTTTCTTTTCTGTAATTTGATCTAAAGTCGTTGCAGGTTCTTCTTCTTGAGCTTCTTGATCAATAGGAGATAAAACTAAATAAGTATCTTCTCCAATAACTGTTGGGAAGGCTTTTGAATATGCTTTATCAATATTTGGTAAAATATCTTTATATTCATTAATAGTAGAATTTGCTTCTTTAGCGTAAGAAGCAACTTTACCAAAATCAGAACCTAAAGAATTTAAAATAGCTATTATTCCTTCAGAAGTAGTTTTTGTTGCTTTTGGATCACTACTTTCTACATCAGTATAAGTTAAAGAAGTATTATAAAATTCATTATATAAGGCTACATAACTATTTTTAATATCTAAATTATTTAAATTTGGCTCATTACTTCTTATTAAAGTCCTAATTATTGGGCTTGTTTCATCTTCTGGATCTTCATGTTCTTCTTTAAAAGTATAACCATATAATAAATTTAAAGACATTTCTATATTATGAATTAAATTAGAAGTTTCACCTGTAGTGCCTCCATCCATTCCTAATGCATCTTTAATTTGATTTATTTGTGCAGTTAAAGAATTAGAATAAGCTCCTGTTTCATCAGTGGTTTCTTCTTCTTCTAATTCAAGAGTTCTACCAATAGCTTTTTCAATTTTATTAATTAAAGAACCATTAGAGTCCCCTCCTTCAGAAGAACCAAAAATTGCAATATTTAAACTTTCTAATTGTTCTATAATAGTTTTTTCAGAGCTATCAGAACCATTTTGACCAAATACTGAATCATATACTTCAGTTATATTATCCATTAAAGTATTTAATCTTGAATCAATATCAATATAATCTGTTGTCCAATTATTATTAGAATAATAACTGCTACCTAAACGCGCTCCAATAACATCATAAATATTTTGTTGTTGATTTGGAATTGTAGTATTTATTAATTCATTTACTCGCGCGTTTAAAGAAGTAGAAGAACTGCTACTTCCTTCAGAACCAAATACTTCATTATACAATTGAGTAAGACGGGTGTCTATTGCATTAATTCCCTCTGGTCTAGAATAATTTTTAATAGTTTGAATATCATAAGAAGTTCCAATAATTGTTTGAAGAGTATTTATAATATCAGTATTATTTTCTACAAGATTTTCACTAACATAACCACTAATTTCGTCAGAAAGACCATTTACTCTTTCATTAAAAGAATTAAGACTTGGCAAAATAGTATTTACGTAATAATTGGTCATATTATCTATTGCTGTTTGAGAAGTCTGTCTAATAGTTTCACTTTGTTCTAAAGCAATTTGAATACCTTGCTCAAGATTATTCATTTCAATTCTTTCAATAAGTTCATTATCATCCCATTTCTTAGGGACATATCTTTTATTTCCATCTGCAGAATTAAAATAATTACCAGAAACAGCGTATTGACTGTCTCTCATTATGTTATTATATTCATTTCCCATTTTATCCCTCCTTTATAGGTAGGTATAGTCTTCTTAAAATAGGTGTTAATGCTGGTATTTTTTTCTTTATTTTTATAACAAAAAAGAAGAAAGTTTCCTTTCTTCTTTAATATGGAATACAAGTCCAAATTTTATATATTCCATTATTTAATCTATCTTTAAAATCAAGAGGATGTTTTAAACATTCATTTCTTAATAAAGAATATTTTTCTTCACTAGAAGTATAATTATTTGAACTATATTCTATAATCCAAAAAAGCATTTCTCTACGAAAAACCCCATTTTCAATGTAATTAGATAAATCATTATAAGTAGTTATTACATCTGGCATAAAATTCCCTCCTTTAATCCCATAAACAATCAAAATGTTTAAAAAATTCTTCTCCAAAATTTTTTAAAAACTGTTCGCGCGTTTTATGAATTTCTTCACAACGTTTATAGTATTGTTCTCTTATTTCTTCTTTAGTTGAAGAACCACAAGTAGTAGTTGTTAAAAATGGCCCATTTGGATGTAATTCTTTATATTCATCATCTTCAAAAGTTTTTTCATAATCTTTACTATATTCATTTTGATCTTCCATCCAATCATCATATTGTAATCGTTCAATTGTATTAGCCATTTTATACAGCCAATCATGCCATTTTTCAGGAGTTTCAAATGGTTCTCCACCAGGATAAGCCATACCTTTATCAGCCATATATCTAAGCATTAATGAAGTTGTAGAACAAAACCAAGAATCCCAATCCCAAACATCCCAAGAGCACCAACCATATCGTATTCGATGGTAAGCTGCCTTAATATTTCTCCATAATTGAGAAAACCATTTCCAAGGATGAGTTAGATAATAATGAGTAGTATAAGGCCATTGAAATACATTTAAATTCATAAACTTATTCCTTCTAAATGTTTTATTTTTCTTACATATTCGCGCGCATCTTCTTCAGTTTCATAAAGACAATATGGCACAGAGTCTTCTTCAATTTTGGATAATTTAGGTTTACCCCATTCTAAAGGTACTTCTTTTATAGCCCACCATCTGTCATTTATTCTAAATTTAGAAATTACTTTATCTGGAGAAAATTTATCATATAAATCTAAAATAAAAACAGTTTGGTTCATTAAAATTTAAACTTATAGAAAACATTTCCATCAGTTTGATGGTCAGCTTCCATATATACATTATTTTTTTGACACCATTTCTGCGCTAAATCTTTTTCAGTATCATATAAAATATGAAAAAAATAATGCTTTTCTTGACTTTTTGCACGATTAAATTCATCATCAAGTAAAACAAAAAGTGCTGGTGTATTATTTTTCTTTTTAAATAGACTCATAATTTTCTCCTTTATTTACAAATAGCGATAATAAAATTAACTATAATTATTAAAATTCCAAACCAAAAACCAATTGCTACTGGATGGTTATAAATAAACTCTTTCATCATTCTAATCTCCAAAGTATTAAATTATAATCTTTAAATTGCTCTTCAAGTATATTAAAAACTATATTCCAATCTCCGCCGCCAAGACCACAACCAATTTTATATGGCATATTTATTGGATAATTCTGCCAATCTTCGAATATATTATGGACATGAAGACAAATACGTTCACAGCAAATTTTAAAAGCTTCGTAATCGGTATTACATTTATTACGCCCGCGCCAATCATCTTGAGCAAACATACAACATGAATTACCATTTTTTTCATCTACGAAAAGACAATGGCCTAATAATACTTTTGTATCTTCTTTAGCAATATTACAAAATTTTAAATATGACTTATAAGCTGCTGGAAAGTAATTTGGAAAAATTGCGGCAACTCCTCGTCCCATTTTTCCTTTACAATTTACTTGATGACAAATAATACCTTCTGTAGCAGAAAATAAATCTCCTTCTTTAATTGTAATCATCTTCAAACTCCTCTATAATAGAAGTAAAACCATTAATATAACAATAATTATTTGTATCTTTAATTCTTTCTTTAACTTGTATACTACTTAGCGCAGCGCACATTGCTTCAAAATGAGAATAATTCCAAGGGTCTTTCATCCAACTGAAATATTCAAAAAGAATAGAAACTGGATTTAAATTATAACGAACTGCTTCTAACATAGTATGCTCCATGATTTGATCAATTATACTATTGGTATAATATTCTTTTGGTGTAGAAGTATATCTATGTAAAAAATTTATAATGGCTTCGCGCGAATAACCTTTATTTTTAACTGTCCAGATAATTCCCTGATACATCTTATCCAATTTTATTATCCTCACTTTCTTTAAAAGTTTTAATTAATTCTTCTTCATAATTAGTAAAGTCTGCTCCACAAAAATCACAATAAGGTTGTAATTCTTGCTTCATACGACATTCACTACAGTAATAATAATCATTTTTATGAATTAGTTTTGCTATCATATGTAAAAATACCTCATTATAGAAAAAACAAAAACAAAAACTGCTATACAAATTGTGAAAAAGCCTTTCATACCTTCTCCAGTAATAATGTCTAAAATACCTATTGCTATTATAAGAAAACAAACAATTCCTTCTATAATCATAATTATCATCCTTTTATTTTGTTATAATAATTATAACAGAACTCGCGCGAAAAGTCAAATAAAAAAGAGTAGGATTTCTCCTACTCATTCTTTTTTAACAATTAAATCTCGCCATTCAGATTTTATTTCTCCATTTTTATCTAAAATTCCAAGTCTAGTAAGATTTTTAATTGCTTCTTCACGCGTAGAAACTTTAATAGGAGAATTAGCATATTCTTCTAACCATTTTCGCGTGCTTAATTGCTCACTTATGCTTCGCATAATAATTCTCCACCGCGCATTTGATAGCTAAAAATATGTTGACATTCTAAGCATACACAAACAGTAGTAGATATATTTCTATCAGGATTAATATTCACTCCATCTTTATAAATAGGAGGATAATATACTGCGGTACAAGTGGTATATTTTTCCATATAATAGCTTTTGCCGCACTTCGGACATTTAATCATACGAACCTCCTAATCCTGCCATAGACATATGCCAAGCACTTTCTTCATCGTCTATATCTTCATAAATAGTTTGCCAAGGGCACCATTTCGGCTTTGGCCAATTCATCCAAGTTCCATAAGGAAGAGATTCAAAAATTTTCCATTCAATAGAAATCATTTCTTGTTTTGCGGCTGCGCAATAACGAATTAAATGTTGAGTATTTTCTTTTTCTTCTATAACATAAGTTTGCATACATGGGCAATCAAGACAATTTTGTGGCATTCCTCTATTTAAAGCAATCATTTTAATCATCAATCCTCATATAAGTTTCTTCAAAAATATCTTTCCTACAAGGATAATATTCACCCTTTGGCCCGCGAATAATCCAACTACCGGGAACAGCCTTCATTTCTCCTTCTAATGTATGAATAAAAAGATTATTTGAACCGTCTACGACCGGATGATTATCTCCCATAAAATTAGCAATTTGGTCAAAATTATACCCAGTCCATTGTACTGCATCAATTGGGATAGGTTTCTTTACAAATTTCATATTAATTCTCCTTAATTTCTTTAGTAATATAAATCGGAGTACTTTTTTCTTCTTCTAAAGGAGTACTTTGCCACAAATGAACTCCCATATTTACAATAACACTAATATTTAGAACAATAACGAAAAGAATAAGAATTCTTAAAATTTCCATAATGCCTCCTAATGATAGTTTTTGCCATAAATACCAAGTTCGCCATTAGAAAGATAATAAGGTGAAATGCCAAAAGAATAAGAATCACAAGTACCTATCATATAATACATAACTTTTGTTTCTGGGTCATAACAAAGTCTAACATCGTAACCACCAGTACTATGAGAAAGCGTTTTAATTATATAAAAATTTGCTTCTACTTCAACAGTTTGTCCGTTATCAAGAACAGTTCGTTTCGTGCAACCTGTTAGCGCGAAAAGTATACCTAAAATTAAAATAAAAATTAAAACTTTCTTCATATTATCTCCTTAAAACTTTATTTGCCAGCCAAGTACCTAATTTTTCACCTAAAAAGGCTCCGATAATCCAGCAAATAATCCGACAGAAAAAATTCATTTAAAACATCTCCGTCATAAGAATATCAAGATAATCAGGCTCTAAATCAAGATAAGTCATAAGAATATCTTCTGCTTCTTGCCAATGTCCTTGCATGACGGCTTCTTCCATTTCTTCCATACATTCGTTAACAATATCCATTGCTTCTAAAGTAGAAATATGGTCTCTGCGCGCGATTAAGTTAATAATATCATTTACTGTATTCATTTACATACTCCCATTCATTACATTCTTCTCGTATTTTATCATCTGGCTTACTATCCCACCAACGATAACGTTTATCTTTCCATGTTTCTCCAAAAGCACTTTCTATACGATCTTTTACATCAGATTCATAAAGATTGTAAAAATTATCATTACCATTTATCATTATTGGCTTTTGAGTAAAATCAATATCAAACATATATGGTTGTAAAGAAGTATGGCCATCAAAATAACACTCAAGCCATACTACTTTGCCTATTTCACCTATAGAACAAATATCTTTAATAGTAAGTAATTTACTAGTTATTCCCATGTATATTTGTCTCCCTTATATTCTTCAATTTCCATAACAGGTGTTTCAATCATATGTGCGCCGCAATGATGACAAAATTTTTCGGCAGAAGGAAAAGCAGAGCTTCCATTAAAAGACATGGTTTTGCAATTACTACAATGAAAAATTCCTCCGTGCCAAGAGCCATCTGCATCAGTATATAAATCATAAATCCAATGAGCTGTTGTTTCCATATTATTTTACTCCTGTATCCTTAATATCTAAAATTTCAGCAAGATTACGTGCTTTCATTTGCTTGAAGTAAGTGCTTGCGCAATCAACTTTATTGTCTAAGCGCGCGAATAAATAAGATTGGATAGGCTTAATATAAGACTTTGCACGCATAGCAAAATCCTTACGGGGTCCAGTTCCCTTTACTACATCATATGCAATATCTGCCTTCTCATACAAATCACGAATTTTATGAATTACTTCATTTACATAAGTAATATGTTCAGGAAAGTAGGCAAGGAAATCATCAATAGTATCGTTTTGCCAAAGAGATACAATGTGAATAGTAGTAATTGGACCATTACCTCTTAACTTATGCATAGCCATATACCACGGAGTTTTAATTTTTACGCGATTTCGCACAGCATCTACAACTACAAAACCCTCATTATTTTCTTTAAGTTCTTCCGCAGCATGAACACAATCTTCATAAGTAGAAAGAGAATAAGTTTGCGGATAAGCAATTACATTTTCAAAACCAGGGAAACTTATGTGTTCCAAATCTTCATATTCTGTTTTCATATTTCGTCGTGAAATATAATATAATTTTTGTTCTGCATAATGACAACAAATTATATTATAGCGCGAAACCAATTCAAAGATATAAGTATAATTCTTATCAAGAAGGGTAAGAAACTTATTATATCGGTCTATACCGCCAAATACTTCTACTACTGCATCAAAGAAAGTAAAATTTCCCACGATAGGAGCATCTTTACTATCAGGATTACCCATAGTAGAGCAAAGCCAACGCTGTGCGATAGGGTCAAAAGCAAAACGGATATTGGAACCGTCTATTTTAGCCTGTACACGCGCAGTAGACCAATCTATGGGAGAAGCCCATTTTTCGGTTGCGTTAAAAAATTTTCGCAAACCAAAAGAAATAGAAATATACTTATTCTCATTATGCCGAATTACTAATCCACGTGCATCCCATACTTCCTCATAATTAAAATCACTTTCTATCATATCATACTTTAAAGTATAATACGGCGGAGTAGATTTTATAGAAAGACAATAGGGCTTTTGAGAAAGTTCTTTCTCCCAATTTTCATGTGAATTAATATACTCAAGTAGTTTCATAAAATCTACTCCTTTCCTTTGTTGATTTAATTATAGTATAAATTTGAAATAAAATCAAGTAATAAGATATTTATCACTCATTATATCTTCTATTGTTAATTCTTTTAATGTCCAATAAGGAATGCGTTTTAACGGGATATTATTTTCTTTAGCCCAATTATTTTTAAAATTATCTCTTTCTTGAGTATCTAATATTTCATTTTCTCCGCCAAAAAATTTTATATTTTCAAAATGTTGTATTCCATCATATTCTAATAAAAAAGAATTATTAATATAAAAATCATATCTCATTTTTCCACAACTATTTTTGCGATAACAGTTTGGAAATGTTTTTTGCTTTTCAAAAATAATATTATTATCTTTTAATATTTTACTTATTTTTTCTTCACCTTTTGATTTTACACATCCGCAAGATATTGTATGACCATTTTCCAAGGAAGCAGAAGAAACTTTAATAATAGAACCACATTCACAGCGACATTTCCAAAACCATCCGTTAATTGAATTTTCATCCATTTTTTCTAAAACAGTAAGTTTTCCATATATTTGTCCAGTTCTATCTTTGGTAATTTGTTGTTGCCATTTCTCTTTATGATAACAACCGCAAGAAATTGTATCTCCTGAAATAAGATTACGGGTCATTATTTCTTTTGTATTTCCACATTCACATTTACATTTCCAAATAATATCTCCATATTTTCTTTTAGAAGTTTCTTCAATAACTATTAGTCGTCCAAATTGTTTTCCTAATAGCTGATGACTATGATTTTTATGTATTGCTTCTTTTTTATAACAACCACAAGATTTTACTTTTCCAGAAGTTAAATTATTGGTTATTACATAAGTAATATTACCACATTTACATTGACATTTCCAATAAACTTTTTGTGAGTTATGTTGTTTTTGATAATCATAATCTCTATTTAAAACAGTTAAATAACTAAAAGTTTGACCAGTTAAATCTAATGCTTTCATATTCCTCCCTCCATAATCCATTGCTTTATGGCTGACACATTTATAAAATATGTTGCCATTTTTCTTTTATTTCTAATAATACAATTTCAACAGCATTTTCAATTTCTTTTGAAACTTTTCTTGTACCGTGTAACCACTTATTTAACGTAGATGGGTCTTTGCCTATTTTTTTAGCAACAAGACTAATTGGAAGACCAGCATCAATTGCTTTTTCAAATTCATCGCGAATATCCATTTCGCATCCCTCCATTATAAGAGTAGCAAGACTACTCTGTCTTGTCACTATTTGTGCTTTTAAATTATTTTTATTAAATAAGCTTAGCTTGCCAATTCGAATTCTTATTCATAAACTTAATCAAATATATATATTATCATTGCTCTTTTCCTTTATGTATATATTATACTATAATTTTATATTAAAGTCAAGGGGTGGGTTTATAGGATTTTTTATATAGCAAAAAATCTAGAAAATTAATTCTAGAAATGAAAATGAAATTGGGGGTTGGTTTAAGGGCCATAAGATTTTAAAATAAAATTAAACTTTAATCGCGCGAATCAAAATGAAATTTCATGTTTTAATCATCTCATACATAGTTGGTTTCTTAATTCTAAAACCATTTTTCTCATAAATATAAATTGCATGTTCATTGTCAGCTTTAACCCATAAATTATTTAAATTATATTTCTCAGTCAACATTTTTACAGCTTCAGTGCCAAAACCTTTGTTTTGGTAAGGCTCAAAAATTACTAACTTAGCTAGCATATGACTTTTTAGTTCAACTTCGGCTTCTCCAATTTTAATTTGACCATAGAAAAGTTCAATTTCCTGATAAAGTTCATTTTCTTTTATATTTATCATAAAATCACCAACATTCATCATGAGGAACCCAAGTATCGCCCCAAATAGATTCTTCTTGCTTATCATAAAAATTTTGTAAAGTTTCTAAATCATGCTGCTGTTCTAAAATTAATTCCCTAGCTTCAACAAT
>Ga0326512_10001457_pt1 | contig 18259 bp, 12 predicted proteins | sample 1_2617_0518_D_FD_203652 | JGI IMG/M metagenome (GOLD analysis project Ga0326512, IMG submission 203652) | Bovine rumen microbial communities from UC Davis, California, United States - 1_2617_0518 | ecosystem: Host-associated > Mammals > Digestive system > Stomach > Rumen | place: USA... | reverse complement strand
GACTTTCTGTTGCTGTCCGATACATTCCGGATGAGGCTGTTCCTGATATAAATTCTATCTTTCCAGCGGTTACTCTTTTTCGGGCAAGTGAAATCCCATGTAGTGGATATATTAATGATTTAAGTCTTCTTTACACTGATTTTCGTAGAATAGAAGAACGCCTTATGCAAGTCCTGACCTTTTTTGTAAAAGGTCTCTTAAACCAATTTTCGTTTTATGTCACACCAGAATCTTTCCTGAATAACCCGATGGGAAGGACTATTTTTGTGGTGCCTATGAGTTTATACAAGCAGTTTGGATTTCAGAACAGCGGGCTTTATAAAATGGAGTGCCCGCAATATGAAGGATTTTCTCTGGATTACATTATACGCAAGCAGAGTTCATTTCTGAACGAATTGAAAACAATTTTTGGAGATATATATGAACAATCCGAAAAACTTCTCTTCGAATCTCATGGAATTACCAACGAATTTTGTATTTGTGATTTTATAAATATGTATCTGAAAAAGCATCCATCTGAAAGATTTGACAGGATACAGACATTTGTAAAATCACCTGTTGTTTTTGAAAAATTGACAGAGGTTTTGTTGAAAAATTATTCGGACATGATAATGGAAGCAAAGTCTGGAAATAATCCTTGGATTCCAAAATATCACAGTACAGACAAACATAGGGATAAAGACTTGGTTTACTTCCTGCTTCGTTTGTATGACTTAAATCCGTGTGGGCTTAAACGCTTCCCTCAGTCAGAATTACTAAGACTCTTTAATATATTCAGCTATTCCAACCAGCCTGTTAAGTGCATGAACGCACATGTACGGAAATACTATGAAGGGAAATACAAGGTTTCAAAGAATTACGAGAAGAACTTCGGAGTAATTTTGAAAAGATAGAATTGCAAGGCAAGGGAACAAAAAATTGCTCCCCTGCCCTTTTTCGGCTTGATTTATTGTTTAAGGTTCACCGACAATATCATTCACGCTTTTGAGCGATTTTCTGATGTAGCGTTTACCTTTTCCGGTAACAATGTAATAAGTCGTGCCAAGAACTTTGAGTTTCCGAACTTCGTAGCCGTTCCGCGAAAAAAAGAAAAGCGATTCGTTCATGCTGCTACCTCCGAAACTGCATCCTTGATGTAGGACTTGATTTCTTCGAGGAAAGAATCTGGATTTTCGGAAAGTTCTTCTTCCCATCTGGTGGTTTCCGATATATCTGAAAGATTTTTGAAGGGTGTTTTCGAGAGCATTTCAAGCAGCTGTTCGCCCTGTTTAGTAACCTGAAGATTCTTGTTTTCTGCGGTGATGAACTTATTGCGAATCAGCTTCGGAATGAAGGTATGGCGGGTGGCGGAAGTTCCAAGACCTGCGAGCTTCTGATTGTCACTGCTCTTCGGATTTTCCATAAATACAAGAAGACTTGCCTCGTTGTAATGTTTTGGTGGCTTTGTGAACTTCTCTTTTATGTCGATGGATTTCAGCACAAGATTTTCAAGGTCGATTCTGCTCAAATCCTGTGCGTCCGATATTTCATTTCTGTTACCAAGATTTCTGGTGAATCTGCGGTAATCTTTCCAGCCGGCGTTTATGACTTTCGTTCCTCTTGCGACAAAGATATTCTCATTCACGGAAAGATGTACGGTCATGTTTTCCATTTCACAAGCTGGGGCAAAAGCAAGCATGAAGCGTTCAAGAATCAGCGAGTAGATGTTGTCATCTTCAACTGTTGCATTTTCAGGTAATGTGCTGAGAGGAATAAGTGCGTGATGTGCTTCCAGTTTTGAATCATCAAAAATCCGTTTGTTGCTTTCATTGATTTCAGCAACTGAGTGAAGCTCAAAGTATTCAGGGGAAGCACGGAGCATTTTGTCGAAAAGTTCACGGCAAAGTTCAACATTGTGGCTTCCCATTACACGGCTAGGAGTGCGGGGGTAAGAAACGCATTTGTAATTCTCATAAAGCCTCTGTACGAGCGAAAGAGTCATTTCAGCGGAATAGCCGAAGTATGCGAAGGCATCTTTCTGAAGGTCATTCAGGTTGTAAAGCTGCGGCGGATTCACAGTGCGCTTGTCGTGTTTTACGAAAATAAGTTTGGCTGTTTTGTTTGCGAGAGAGTCCAGTTTCTGGACAGTGGACTTATCTGTGAATTGCGTAGAACCGTCTTTTTCAAAAGTTGCCGTTACGCTTGATGTGCCATCTGGCGCAAGCAAAGTTGCTTCGGCCTCGTAGTATTTTTCGCGCTTGAACTCGGAAATTTCTTTGCAGCGTTTGGCAATTTCTGAAAGGATTGCGGTCTGAACCCGGCCAACAGCAAGCACTCCCCCGCCGTTTACCTTGTTTGAGACATAGCGTGTTGCGTTCATTCCGATGAGCCAGTCAGCTTTCTGTCGTGCGAAGCCTTGTTTGGCAAGAAAGTCGTAATCGGAAAGCGGTCGGGCATTTATGATTCCGTCCAGAATCACATCTTTTGTGAGAGCCTGAGAAACCCAAAACCTTCGGATATTGTCGTAATCAGTAATTCCGGCAGCATTCAGACATTCCCGCGCAATAATCTCCCCTTCTCTGTCAGCGTCAGTCGCAATCAGGATTTCATCGTTTTTGTGTTGTTTCAAAAGCGAAACGACATTCTTTGCGACTTCTTTCAGGTTTTTGCTCGGTATGTAGATGAACTTTTCGGGAATGACAGGAAGATTTTTCCAGCTTTTGAAGGACGGATTGTAGGCGGCAGGTTCTGCCAGATTGAACAGATGCCCCACGCAGTTTGCGATTGTAGTTTTTCCGTCAGAACTTTTGTAGCATTTGTCTTTTGCGGAATAACTACAGCCCAGTGCCGAAGCGAAGTCTTTTGCCACGCTCGGTTTTTCGGTAAGTATAATCATTAAACCTCTTCCTAGGCAGGTCTAAGTTTGATTGGATTAAGATAGTGATTTTGAGGAAGAGAATCAAGCAATTTGTGATGTGCCAGATGGCGCAAAGTGGCTAAAGTGATGAAAGTATCTTGAACCAACTGACCACAAGATAAAAAAATGTGGCACGGAGGATTCTAATTCCTTGTAATACCTAGGCAGATTTGTGGCACAGGGCATTTTCGTGTGGCACACCCCTATTTTTGCTGGCTTTCCTGCTGTCTTGACCTTTTACTCCCCGCTCCGATACATTTAATCCAACCTGCCCATATATCAATCTGATGTGCCAAGTGGCGCACTAAAAACGGAGCGTATATGGCGAATATCAAATCAATTTTTAATCACCCCAAAAAAGAAAATCCTGAGAAAGACACAGGGCTTTATGATTGGCGAAGACCAGCGTACAAAAAAGACGATGTTGGGAACCTGAACAGGATTTTGAAAAATCTCATTAAAACAAAAAGTGCCAGATGGCACAAATCGCAGAATGGCAGCTTTGGAAGCAGCGGTTTTCATGTAAAGTCGGAAGGCTCGGAAAACTCACGAAAGCAGAGAGTCACTTTTAAGATGTCGATTGGGCATTCAAAAGAGGCTCATCTGAAATATCTGAAAACCTATATGCCGCAGACTGAAAAATCGGAAGTCGAGGAAAAGCCTGAATTGTTCGGGACTGACCTTGCGGAATACGAAGCGAATATGGCTAAAGACCATTTCAAATGCATCATCTCGCCGGAAAGTCAGAATGTAGACTTGAAGCTTTTGACAGGAAAGTTCATTGAACGGCTGGAAAATCTAACGGGCTACAAACTCTACTGGGAAATCTGCATCCACAATAATACCGCTCACCGTCATGCACATCTTGCAATCAACGGAACAGACAAGAACGGACGAAAGGTGTTTTTTGCAAAGGAGATGGTTAAGACGACAATGCGGGAAGTGCTTTCTGAAATGATAACTGTGATGATAGGAGAGCGAAGTTATGAGGAAATCCAAGCTACAAAGGAACGACTTCCTCTGGCGGCCAGATGGACGAGCCTTGACGACAGGTTGTTGCAATATGACGGAAAGATTTTTGCGAAGAACCTGAATCAAAGTTTACAGAATAGGCTTGCGTATTTGACAACGATAAAACTTGCACAGAACGAAGGTGCTTTTTTCACACTGAATCCTGAACCTGAATGGCAGGAAGTCTTACAGGCAAGCGGACGGTATAATTCGTTTCTTGATGAATATCTCAAGCCGTCTCCCCTGCCACTGCGTTTATTTGAAGGCGGCAGCGTTTACGGTGTAGTCGAGAAGACAATCAATTTTGATAAAGATGAAAGCTGGAATGACGCGGTGATTATCAGAACGGATAAAGAAAGAATCTATGTCCCGGTTTATCAGCTTCACAAGGAAAATCTTGAAGGAAAGACGGTATCAATTTCCGCTCCTGCAGGAGGATTAAAGAAGCAGATTTCAGAACGAAATATCCATGTTGTTAATGATAAATCATACGGATTTGAAAGATAAATGCGATGTCATTATTGGCGGAGATTTCAAGTCAGACTTGGAATCTCCGCCAGTCGTTACAAAGTAAATTCTTTCATTTCATCTTTTGTTAGAGGGCGACCTAACTTTTTTGAAAGTATAATGGCTTCCCTAAGACGAAATACTTTTCCATCGGAAGGCTCGGTAAGTCGTGAGTCTGGCATTGCTTCTCCGAATCGTAGAGCAACATCTGGTTCTTTGAATGTAATAGTATAATTATCACAAACAACAGGTTCTCTGACGCTAATCATATATTAAGCCTCCTCTGAAAAATATTTTTTTATAAGATTGATAGCAGAGTAACTATCAATAAACATATTCTGGTCGTCAATATTCTGAGCATTTAGAGTTTCTCTGTAATGTTCAACAAGATTTGTCTTTGCCTTAAACTGAACAAAACCTTCATTTCCAACATCCCAGCTTAATTTGCAAGCGATTGCAAACAAATGAGCACCAACACCTTGATAAATACCATGGCTTCCTCTATTAGAGGGAGAAGATTCTACAACATCAACATGAGTATAAAGTTGATTACGAATATGTTTTAGTGCTATTAAGCCTTGTCTTTCATTTGTGTCTTTTAACAAAAGTTCGTAAACTTCGTATCCATTTGAGTGAGGAATGCTCCAATCAAAAAGCCAGCCAGCTATTTTCAAATTTTCTGCTTCAGCCTTTGTAATTGTTTTTGAAATAAGGCGATATTGAGTATCTTTTTCTTGTCCTGTTGCCCGTTCTACAAGGCAATTGGTTAGTCCGTCAATTTCAATATCAATTTCCATATCCGATTCCCCTAGGCTTTATTATAGCATAGAAACTGAATTTTGTCAGACTTTAAGAAGAATGTGAATGATTTATGTACTAAATGAAATATTGACTAAAAGCCCGCTTTTAGATATTCTGAAAAATGTACTGACCTGCCCAGGGAGGTACATTGAGTTCAAAAAATTTCTTGCCGAAGGGAACCAACGCAACCCCTTTCAATCCGCAGCTCCAGCACTTTGACTATATTTGCGGTCAGGTGCAGCAGGAGAATCGGATTTTGAAATTTGTGGTTATTGTGGCTACCCTTTCTTTTTTTCTTTCCATCGGAATCACCATTTTTGCTGTCAGTCGCCCAGATTCAATTCCCGTACTTGTTACGATGAATGATTTTGGCGAAACGCAGTACATCGGTCCTGTTTCCCGCAGAAACTATCAGAACTTCAATGTTCCCGAAGTTGCGGTTCAGGCACAGGTCAAAGAATTCATCAGCCTTACGAACACGCTTTCCACTGATAAGATAGTGATGAAAAAATCTGTTGCAAAAACTTATCATCTTCTGACTTCAACAACAGCACAGAAGTATTCAACGCTTGTCCGTGAAAACAATCCTTTCAAAGATTTCGGGAATCGCACGAAGGAAGTTATTTTCCAGACCGAACCGTTAAAGCTTTCCGCAGACACTTATCAGGTTGATTATCAGATTATTACCCGCCAGCTTTCCGGGCAGATGATGAGCGATGAATCGTTCCGTGCGGTTATTACGGTCAAAATGCTCCAGCCTTCGGACGAGGACATCAAGGATAATCCGCTTGGAATCTACATCACAGCTTTTGATATGAAGCCGATTGAAAACACATCAACAAAAACAAAATAAGTCACAAATCAAAAAAAATACATCAAGAGGAGTACAACCAATGAAAAGAAAACTTGCATATGTGCTTACGGTAAGCGTTCTGCTTACCTCATGCACGACCACACAGAACATGGAACTTCCTAACAACTTTAAGTTAGAGTCACCAAAAGCCGCTCGTTCCATTGAGGAAGAAGAGCAGCTTAACGAAGCTGACGAAAAGAACTTTCTGACACAAGAAGAATTGAAGGTACAGGATGTTGAGGAAACAGTAGTATATGTGGACCGTCCTGTTTATGTTCCTGAACAGCACGACAATCCCGAAACTGAAAATAAAAAGCTCACGGGCTATGATGCGGTAACTGACAGCCAGAAGCGGGCTACACAGAAGCCGGAGCACTATAAAAGTGGGACATTCTTCTATCAGTTCAATGATAACTTTGTCTTTGAAGTCTACGCACAGCCCTATCATCTTACGGACATCGTTCTGGAAGAAGGTGAAGTCGTTATCGGAACTCCCCTGCTTTCGGAAGATGAGTCAGTCTGGGAATTAACTGCAGGTGTAGCCAAAAATCCGCTTACAGGAAAGGATGTGCAGCATCTTTTCGTAAAACCCGCCTATTCAAAGCAGGATTCTTCTCTTGTAATTATCACAGACCGCCGTGTTTATCATTTCCGCTTGCGTTCATTCTCGGACACTCACATGGCTATGGTCAAATTCTCATATCCGCTTGAAAAGAATGTCTGGGCAAAGAAGGAAGACCCGAATAAAGGTCGTGAGATTGTAAGCGACTATCTGAGAGTCTCAAATCCTGAGCTACTTTCATTCGATTACAAAATCAAATATTCAAGATTCAAAAAGCCGGAGTTTTTACCGAACCGCATTTATGACGACGGACAGTGTACCTACATTCAGGTTGAGCCGGTTGTCCTTCAGAAAAAGCTGCCTGTTCTGTTCAATGAGAAAAATGAAATCGTAAATTACAGCGTTCATAAAAACACTTTCGTGATTCCTCGCCTTATCAACAAAATTACGCTCAGGCTTGGAAAGGAAAAGGTTGTGGTTGAGAAGAAAGTCACAAAGAAAGCTGATTTAGAAAAGACTGAATCAACGGAAGATTCTGAAACTGGAGGTGATGAATGAGCGAAAATGAATCACCTGAAAATCAGAATGAGGAATTGACGGCTCAAAGTGAAGAAGAAAATGCGGATGAGCTTTTAGAAGAAGAACTTTATGCAGACGAGGACGAAGATGAGCTTATGCCGCCGGAAGAAGAAAATGAGGCACGAATGCTCAACACCGGGACGATAATCGGTGTAATTATGGTGGGCGTTCTTGTGATTTTTCTGATTGCCTTTGTTGCGATGAATGCTGGAAGCCGAAAACGAAAGCAGCAGGATTCAAGCGAACTCGACAAGGCTGGAACTAAGACCGTGATTGAGTTTAAGGACAAGTCCCCTGTTGATTTTTCATCGGGCAATTCTGAAAAGTCTGATTCTAGCGAAACCGAAAAGTCGGAAAAGGAAATAGATGATGTCCTAGAAACTTTGCCCGCAGAGTTTCAGCTTCCGCAGCAGGGAGAAGTTGGAACCGCCCCGGTTTCGTCAGTCGGAAGCAGGTCAAATTACAAATCCGACCGACCAGATACCCGTAATTCAAAATCCCCAAGAAAGATTGAAGGACTTGCAGCCCTGGATTATTCAAGCCAGCAGCAGAACGGAAATCTTGTTTCGCAGATTATGAGCGGGAATTACGGCACGAATGCCAGCGGACAAAGAATGAGTCGTGAAGAATTCATTGCACAGCAGATGGCACAGACACAGAGCTTACAGAACTCGCTTTATGGAAACGGAGCGTTCGGAAATGGGATAGCTTCTACAGGCTCAACTACCCCCGCTACAAATGCTTACGACACCAACCGCGAAAACTTCTTCAATTCTGGAGCTGGAAGTACTGGCGGTAAGTATCTGAGCAAGGCATCTCTCTGGGACGGAACGATTATCTCAGGCGCACTGGTTACGGCAATCAACACGGATAATCCCGGCGTGGTAATTGCCCGCGTAACCGAGAATGTGTATTCAAGCCAGGATCATTCTTTTCTTTTGATTCCAGAAGGTTCGCTCTTGATGGCAACATACAATTCATCTGTGAGCTACGGGCAGAAGGATGTTCAGGTCGCATGGAATCTGCTTATCCGTCCGGATAATTACCGGGTTCAGCTTGGAAATATGAACGGCGTAAATGCTCAGGGAGCGAGCGGTTATCGCGGAAGTGTTTCAAATCATCCGTTCGAGACGCTTAAAGCTCTCGGAATGATTGCGATGTTCAGCATTATCCAGACGGAAATTTCAAATGACATCAATTCGCAGAATAACGAGTATCTCAAAAACTCAATGACAGATGTTTACGCCGAAGCGAGCAAGATGGGAAACAAAATATTGAATAAGGCTTTGGATATAAAACCAACAATCAAAATCAAGGAGGGCACGGAAATCAAACTGATTACAAACACGCCGCTGGAGCTTCCGCCTGTGGAAATCCCTGTGGCACAGGAACGGTATGTAAGAACACGATAGTTCCAAACTAAAACGAGATTATTTTTTTACATCACGAGGAGTACTTAATGAAAATCTCAAATATAAAACTCAGGCTTGCAGGCGTTTTGTCGCTTGCAAGTTTTACTCTTGGCTTACCGTCATGTAGCTTTTTCAACAGCTTTGATGAAAGCCCTGCAGCAAAAGTAATCGAAATCAATTCGCTTTCGCTTGCAAAGACTGCTTTGGAAACGCAGATTGGGGCGATGGAATATGTTTCTGTTTCGGTAAAGCCGAGCAAGGAACAGAAAAACATCACGCTTAAATGGGATTATGACGCTTCGATTATCGAGTGCGACAAATCATCTAATTGGGGCGTTACAATCAAGGGCTTGGCAGAAGGTCAGACTTCGCTCCGTTGCTCTTACGGCGGTTATGAGGCACATTGTCTTGTTACGGTAAAGGGCTTTGCAGAAAACTACGAGGTCACGACAGAGCCGTATATCTATTCAAATTATTCAGTCTTGCAGACTTCACCGGGCGTGAGTGAAAAGGTATTTGTCTCACTTTATGGCGGCGATGTTTCGGATATTGATGGATATACCTGGACCGTAGACAATCCTGCAGTCGCTTCGATTCAGCCGACAGGTCAGTATTGTATGATTACGGCAAAGGATGCCGGATATGCAAGAATCAAAATCACGCACACAAAGGCAGCTTATCCGTATTACATGGGCGTGTATGTCTTTGCGGACGCAACCGAAGTAAGTTACATCACCACAAGCAACAACATTGTAACGATGAACCAGGACGATGGAGACAAGGCAATCTCAGTTTCACTTGTGAACGGTAAAGAAGGTTTGCTCGACAGCCAGTTTGCGTGGGAAATCATCAACGAGAAAGATGAGGAAAGCCCGATTAGTCTGAGCTTTAACGGAAATAATGCAGTAATCAGCCCTAAGCATGGTGGAAGCTGCACTTTGCGAGTAACTCACCCGGATTCAGCCTACCCGCTTGATATTCTGTGCCGTGTAATTTCAATAGTAAAAAATGTGTATATCCAGCCAAGCACAACCGTTGTCACTTTGACTGGAGTGACCGAACAGACTATAACAAGCGAGCTTGTTAATCTGAACGCCTGTGAATACAACATAGACGGTTTCAAATATATTCTTGACGATTACAATGTTGCAGAAATAGTTGGTTCTGTCGGGAATCAGGTAACGCTCAAAGGTGTGGCTAACGGTTCCTGCAAGCTGATTATTTCTCACGAAAAGAGTGAGTACAGCCGTGAAGTTCTTGTGATTGCAAATGGTCAGCTCAAAGACGCAGTGGACGCAAGCTGTTATATCACGACAAGCCAGAACTATATCAGAACAAAAGTCGGAGCAGCAGGTCAGACTATCAATATTTCGCTTAAAGGTGGGGAAGACGGCGATGAATCAGGCTTTATGTGGAGCGTAAAAAGCACCGCTGCGGACGGTAGCACAGGAAAGGTTATCAACCTTGAAACTGCCAACGGCTCTGTATTCCATACTTCCGCACGTGCCGCTGCCGCAACCTATTCTTATAGCTCAGCTTATCTTGAACCGCTTGCTGAAGGAACTGCGGTAATCACTATCACACATCCGAAAATCCTCTACCCTACTGAGATTCTGGTAAAGGTTCTGAATAAAGATGCCATTTTGGAAGAGCCGCTTTATTTTACAGGCGAAGGGCTTCTTCGTATCCTGAACGGTGAGTCAAAGGACTATACCGTTCAGCTTCGTGGAAACAATAAATCTTCTTCCGATGATTCCGGCATCACCTGGAGCATTGATGATTCTCGCCTTTCTGCCACAGGAAACGGAAACATCGTAACGGTCAAAACTCCTGCTCATGGAACTGGCAGCACAATCAGCCATCTGAACGCACATCACAACAAGGCAGATTCAGACAAAACTGTTCTTGTTATGACGGCGGATGATGAAGAAACGCTTATGAACATGAAAGCCCTTTATGCGGACAAGCTCTATTATAACTTCACCGTTGGGAATGAAGTTACGGTAGTATGCAGTCATGCGGGATTTGAAAATGAAGGTGCATCCGAAGAAGAGTATGTGGAGTATGATTTCTCTCAGTTCAAGTGGACTATTTCTGATCCGTCAGTAATCAGCGTGACTAAAAACAATGATTATCCTCTTGCCTGTACGGTAAAAGGCTTGAAGAGCGGAAAGTCAAAACTCACGGGAAGCATCATAGACAATGGAACGACCTATTCATGTGAATTCACGATGACAGTTTATCCGGAAGGAGCTGTTCAGACTGAGCCTGAGATTTATTTCACCACCACACAGAATGTCGTGACTTTGGGCGGAGCGGGAAATTCAGCGAAAGTATTTGTAACCGCAATCAGTCTTCCTTCAAGCGAGTATTCTAACATCAGCTGGAAGAGCGAGAATGAGGGCGTTGCGACAGTGGTTTCTAACGGGACGAGCGCGACAATTACGGCTGTCAGTGAGGGTGAGAGCGTTATAAAAGTTACGCACCCGGACAGCCAGAACACGATTAAAATCTATGTCCGTGTCGGAAGCGAATATGTTGTCCCGGAAGTTGAACCTGTTGTTTATATTTCGTCTCAGGACATTCTTACCATGCTCCGTGACGATTCTTCCCAAAAACTACAGGCAACGCTGGTAAATTATTCAGGAAGTAATACAGGTGGATTCTCTTTTTCCATTGATAATGATTCGGTTGCACAGATTTATGCCCAGTCGGAAGACGGAGTTGCCTACATAAAGCCTGTTTCCAGCGGTCAGGCAGAAATCACCATTACGCACACAAAGACAGATATAAGCAAGAAAGTGCTTGTTGTTGTGGGAAACAGTGCAGAAGAACTTGCGGGCTATACATACCTGACAACATCAAATAATGTTGTTGCGATTGGCGAGGGAAATACAAGAACCGTAACCGTGAGCGTGAAGAACTCAGACACAGTGATTGTTGACGGTTACACCTGGACTTCGGGCAATCCTGCCGTGGTGGATGTAACTTCAAGCGGTGCAACGGCTGTGTTCAAAGGAAACAAAATTGGAACAGCTATCATCACGGTAACGAACAAGAGCTGCACCTACTCTTTGCAGATTATCGCACAGGTAATAGACCCGATTGCGGCGAGTGCAAATCCTTATATCCAGCTTACATCAAGTGTAATGACGCTCACCTGCGGAACAAGCTACACTTCGATTACAGCTGAACTTGTCGGAGGAACAGATAGCGACAAGAGTGATTTTATCTGGCAGTCGAATGACTCAAAGATTGCAGTAGTTTATGGTCAGAATGAGATAGGAAAAGTCCGTGCCCTGGCAGCCGGGACAACATACATCACTGTAAGCCATCCGAAAGCCGCCTACTCTGCACAGATTCTTGTTGTGTGTGATGAAGAGAAGAAGAGCGACTGTTATATCACCGTTCCATCTTCGATTATCACTATGAAGCCGACGGATTCAGCACAGACAATAACCGCAAGTCTTGTGAACGGAGAAGCAACCGATAAATACAATTTCTCCTGGTCGCTTGATGTTTATGACATCATTGATTTCCAGTATTCAGCCAATGTCTGCACTATTACGCCGAAGCAGACCGGAAGCGTAACGATTACAATCACTCACCCCAAGGCGGCATACAATCAGCAGGTGATTGTGAATGTTCAGCAGTATTCGACATTCGCATTCCCGCAGCAGAATATGACGATAACGCAGGGAGAAGTGAGCTTTGTTTCGATGCAGGTTCCGAATACGAATGTTGCGACTCACATTGAATATTCGGTTGAAAACAGTAATATCTGTTCCGTAAAAGGCACAAAAACAACCGCCCAGATTACGGCAGTGGGTGCTGGAACGACAACAGTAAAGGCTCGCCTCATCGCTTCAAGTAGCGGTGCGGAACAGGCAAGTGCGGAGATGATGGTGTATGTTAAGGAAAAAGAAGTGAACGCCGTCTATATCACCGCAAGTTCTACCGTCACCACGCTCAAAAAAGGCAAGTCACAGACTCTTAGCGCGACACTCACAGGAACAGGCGTTGTATCAAGCGATGTCTATAATCTTAAATGGACTACAAGCGACAGTGATATAGTTCAGGTGACAGGAATCGGAAGCGACGGTTCAGTTATCGGACAGAGCATTTACATCACGGCATTAAAGCCTGGAGAAGCTGTTATCACTTGCAGCCATCCGAAAGCCGCAAGCACATTGCAGTTCTATGTGGTGGTTCCGGGAAGTGCCGAAAAGCTGATTACCCTGAACAAAACTTACATCACGCTCGTAAAAGGCTCAAGCGGAACTCCGTTAAAGGCAAGCATTGAGAACTCAGAAAGTCAGCGTGATTATTATGATGTTATCTGGACTGCTGAGGAAGTGAACGGCTCTGAAATCTGCCGAATTATGGGAAACGGACAGAATGTTACGGTCTATCCTATTAAGCCAGGTCAGACAACAGTAACAGCCCAGCTTCCAGATTCTGATGTCGTTGCGAAATGTACGGTCATTGTAGAAGCCGGAAAGAGCTTCGTGTTTGAATCAAGCGTTCGAAGCATTCAGCCAAAGCATACGGTAACGGTAAAATACACTGTAAGTCCGCCGGACACAGTTCTGACCTGGACTACTGCACAGACAGAGGATTTCTTTGAGTATCACGATAATGGTTGTGACGCAAATGGCAACGGAAGCGTTGATATTATTGGAAACGAAAAGAACAAGATTGGAAGCGGAACCCTCACCTGTATTTCAAGCGAAGGCGCGAAGGGAATGTTGAATATCAAAGTCGCATGGGATTACGATTTCAGCATCAAAGGCGTTACTGCATTCACCATTACCCCGGACGAAAAACGCACTTTTGAATACTCGGTGAACCCTGCTGATGCAGACATCATAGTCGTTTCCAGTGAGTTGAACACCACTTTTGGCTATGAAAAGAAGGATAACGGTGACGGAAGTGGAACAATCACAATCAAACCTTTCCATGAGAATCAGCGGGAGACAACGATTGATATTATTGCGACAAATCCGAAGAATAATGACGAGGAGATTGGCAGAAAGACAATAAAGGCTCGTTTTGTGTATAAGAGCGTTGATCCAAAGATTCAGTTCCTTTCGAGTGACGGAAGATGGACTAACTGGAGCGGAGAGAACAATCTTCTTTCGATGGGAGACGGAGAAACAGCCCGACTGAAAGTCTACATTGACAATGAAAAGGCGGATGCCTCTATCACAAAAGTAGAATTTGTTCCTCAAAGCGCAAACGGAAAATCCATGACTCTTTCTCAGGAAAGTTCAGGAGCCTCCGAAAAAGTTGTGAGACTTTCACACCCGACAGATTCAATCGTCTACAACTATCGAATCGATAAACTTCTGGTTCCGTATATCGGCGGAAAAGAAATCAACTGGATGAGCAACATCACCTGGCGAGCGGATTACTGGTCTCACAGCCATACATTCTCCAGCACGACCTATGATGATTTTATCATGCTCTGTACCAAATCTGGCTATAACAGAGGAAGTCAGCCAACAGGATTCAACCAGAATGATTCGGAAGGACCCTCAAATGGAATCTACGGATATTTTATGGATGATAACGGCACATCGTTCAGTTTGACTGGAAACTGGGAGGTAAAAGAAGATGAATCATGGATAGGAAGGATTCTAACTCAGGAAGAACTGAAAAACTATGCCTGGCTCTATTTCCCGGGAACTCCAGTCGGTTATAAGAATACATTTGATTTCACATATAATGATATTGCGACAGGAGCAATAAGCCGAGGTTCTTACGGAAAAGGCGCTCTCGTTGACAGCATGGACGGCAGAATCATGACCGAAAATGTAAGCGTCAGCACAGTTCCAAGCACTGATACTACCGTGCAGAGCGGTTCAGGCTTCGTAGGCTATCTGGTAGTCTATGTCCGTCACAACGGTTCGGATAAAGATACCAAAGTGTATGTGAACCTTGATATCCGCAACTGCGAGAAGGGGTACAGGTAAGCGTTAAAAAAACTGCTTGCTGAGGAATTCAAGTACATTCAGAGCCTTGTCTCCAATGCTTCTGTTGTAAGGTACGAATTCCCGGCAAGAATCATAAATCACTTGAACATCTAAAATACCCTTTTTCTCATTTTTGACAAAAAGGGATTTTGGAAGTTCATAGCCACCACACCATACGGAAGATTCATAATTACTGCTTGGAGTTTCTGTGCAGATGTAGTGAAAATAATCTGGTCCGGGTGTTTCTCAAACACATTATTCAGAATAGATTTGAGCGTGGTTTCATCAATACCATTCGGACAGCCAACATATTCTTCATCATTCGCAAAACAAGAGTCACATTTTTCTTCAATTTTCTTTTGGCGGTATAAACTGAGTAGCCTTCTGGGTTGAGCCGATTATGAGCGTGATGGTGATCATGTTCAACATTATGACTAATTCTACATTAAGTATCCATTGTTAGAGCTCGCCGATTTCAGCCACACCTAAGTTCAGCGGAAATCGCCAAAAATAAGTTCAATTAAAAAAGCCATTATCAAATCAAATAAAACTCTCTAAACTGAATAGTAACCAGAAACTCAGTCAGGGAGGAATATGAAAAATGATAATGACTCTAAAGTCAGTTTAGCACAAGCGCTCCAAGATATGAAGATGGAGCAAGGGGATTGTTTTGACCTTGCAAAAGTCAACCTTTCGGAGCTTGAGAGAAGAACCGGAATCAGCCGGGCAAAACTCAGAAGATTAAAATCCAACAATTTTAAGGAAAAACCTCATGCGCTCATGGGAAGAAAAGCTTTAAAGACCGTAATGACAGGTTATGAGTCCGTTGCGAACAATCTGCTCCGCCAGGGCGTGAAGAATACATCCGTTATTTATGACCGTCTGAAAGAAGTCGGCTACAAAGGAAGCCTGAGCGGCATAAAACGCTATGTCGCCGCGAATAAAAATCTGCTTCCGCCCAAAAGGTACGCTGTCGAACCGCAGGGAAGCAGGGGCTTGAGGTATTTCACGAATCCCGGAGAAGCATTTCAGATGGACTGGGGCTTTGTGAAGGTTCGTGATTATTCAGGGCTTGAATATCAGGCGGCATGTTTTGCGATGATCTGTCATCACTGCGGAATGAAATACATTGAATTCTTTCCGAACGCAAAACAGGAAAATCTCTTCATAGGAATGATTCATTCGTTTCAGTATATGGGAATTCCTCAAAAAGTCCTTACGGACAACATGAAGTCCGTAGTCATCAAAAGGGATTTTGAAGGCCGGCCTGTCTGGAATCACGACTATGAAGCATTCATGAAGGCTGTAGGCTTTGAAACTAAATTATGTAAGCCTCGGCATCCTTTTACGAAAGGCAAGGTTGAGCGTCTTGTCAGGTTCGTCAAGGAAAATTTCATTGTAGGGCGTCAGTTCGTGAATGTCACAGATCTCAACGAGCAGGCTCTGCAGTGGTGCAGTGACAAGAACAGCCTTTACAGAAAAGAAATCGAAGGATTTCCTGTCGTTACCCATCAGGATAACTGCCGTAAAATCTGCCAGCCGCTTCTAAAGGAGCCGGCGATACTGCTTTATCTGTTTCCGGAACGAAAAATCAGCTTTGACGGCTTCATCACCTATGAAGGGCGTCGGTTCGGCGTTCCGTATTCCTATGGCCAGAGCATCGTACGTGTAAACAGAACTGACAGAATCCTGTCAATTTATTCTGACGACATGACAAAATGCCTTGTCACTCACAATGTGACATGGAGCAGAAGGGATTCGTTCTGCCACGACCAGTACGCAAAACCCGAACAGCCGGAAGAATTTCCTACGGCGCCAGTAAAGGCAATCGTGCAGCAGGCTCTCGAGGATGATACTGCTGACGGATTCAATAAATTTAATTTCGAGTGATGATATTATGGATGATACAAAACTAAACCTTATAATGCGCTGCTTTGACAGCCTTAAAGTAAAGATGACGGAAGAAGAACTTTCAACCTTCATTCTTGATAATGATTTTTCAAACACGGACATTGATGCAACATTGAGAATGTTTACATTCCTTGAGAAACGTAACAACGAAGCATCTATTCAGATGATGCTTCGCCTCAGTAAACTGCCTTTGAAATCGCCAAAGACATTTGCGAACTTTGATTTCAGTCAGGTTCACGGTAAGAACGTTAGCCAGCTGGAAGGCTTGCAGTCACTTTCGACCCTTTATTCGCACAAAAATGTTGCGCTCATCGGGCCTGCGGGTACCGGAAAAACTCATATTGCCATGGCTTACGGTTATGAATGCTGTCAGCATAAGCTTAAGACTTACTTCATAAAAATGTCAGAGCTTAATGACATGTTCACACAGGCTCGTGCATATGGACGGAGCGGAAGAGTCATTTCCAATCTTGTGAAGCCATCCTGCCTGATTATTGATGAGGTTGGCCACTGTGTCTTTGACAGGGAGAACACAAGGATGTTCTTCGACCTCGTTGACCGGCGCTACAACAAGGAAGGTCCATACACAATGATTTTTACCAGCAACAAGCAGCCGTCACAATGGAAACAGAACTTCAACGAGGACGATTCTCTGCTCTGTGCACTGGACAGAATCTTTGATGATGCCCTAATTTTCAACTTACGCGGTAACAGTTATCGCGGGAAGGATTGCGAGTCGTATTCCCTGACTACACTCAGGGGAAAAGCAACCAACGCCGAACTTCCAGCGGTAAAATAATCTAAGTTCGAAGAGACTGAGTTTTTGGTTGTTTCTCTTGAACTATATTTTGGTTTTTCTCTGTGGACTATCTGTGGCTATTTCAGGCGAGCTCTAATACCATCGACAAACTCAAAAGCACAAGTTGTCATTCAGGCATAAAAAAGTTTTCTTATACGAATTGTGCATTACAAAAAAAGTAAGCGTCAATTTTGACGCTTACGGTTCTAATAGCCTGATAGGGCGGAAAATTGACGCTTACGAAAGTGCTATGCCTGCTGCAGATGGATTATTTGAATGATAACTTTTTTATATGTAGTTCTCATGATAAATTTTAAATAAAGTAACTCTAGGGAGAACGTTTGTTATATTTTATAATAATTTAGCAAGTTGAGATTATTGTTTTGGTTTTATATTTTGAAAATATGGTAAGACACCAGATATTTTATTTGTACGAGGGTTAGTTTCTATATTATAGTTTATTTCCCAAGATATTAATTTCGGTTGTTTATTTCTTTGATTTTTTGGATATTGAATTAAATAATTATTATTTTGTTTAATAAATATACCTGATGGTAATTCATATTCATTAGGCAAAAAATTGATTGTTGTATTAAATGCCAATTCAAATAAATCCTTATTTAAATGTTGCTCATTTACTTTCTCAGCTGTCAGTTTTATATGTGGAAAAGTTGTTTGCAAACATTTAAACAACTTTTCTTGATATAAAAATATGTGAGCAATTAATTTCCTAATGATAAAATCATATGAAAAACCAGTTTGAAATCTATGCCATTTTTTATGAATATCTTGATTTGGACCAATTGATTTATCATGAAGAACAGTACCAAAATAAAAACTTGGAATAGCAATTTGTTTATTATATAAAAATGTAAAAGATTCAAAGTTCCATGTATTATGTTTAGTTAAGTTATTTATTTCTGATACAAATTTACTATGTGTATCAACATTAC
>Ga0326512_10001456_pt1 | contig 18260 bp, 19 predicted proteins | sample 1_2617_0518_D_FD_203652 | JGI IMG/M metagenome (GOLD analysis project Ga0326512, IMG submission 203652) | Bovine rumen microbial communities from UC Davis, California, United States - 1_2617_0518 | ecosystem: Host-associated > Mammals > Digestive system > Stomach > Rumen | place: USA... | reverse complement strand
CGTGGGTGCGCTGGAAGCCCTTCACGTTGGCTTCGGTCTCTGCACCGAAGTCCCCATCCGCACCGTAGCGGGGAAAGGACCAGCCCGCCATCATCAGCGCCTCCTGCATGGCCTTGACCTCCGGGCCTTTGTCGCCCCTGCGCAGACCCTCGACAGGAGCAGGGGCGGGGGAAGGCGTACCCGGATGCCACTCGGCGCGCACGGACAGCCCGCAGGTGATGTTGGTCGCGCTGTGGTGGGATTCGTAAAGCAGGATGTCACCGGGGAGCAAGTATTTCGGACTGGTCAGGTATTTGGATGCCGTCAACGCGACAAATCCGGCCTTGGTAAACTGCGCCCGCATGTTACGACTGGTGCAGATGGGGACATCTTGCAATGCCTTGATGCCATGGACATATCCTGCTCCGCGCACATTACTGGACACGCCTGCTGTGCAATCCTCCTCACAGGCCGTGGTGATCTTCGACGGGTCATAGTCCGCCTTTTTAAGCTGCTTCCAGTATGTCCCACGCTGGCTCTGGTCATATCCGATCTTGTCATTCAGCGCGGCGGCAATGCCCAGCTTCGCGATGGTCAGGGCCACAGCTTGATTGGGATAGCGCAGGATCACCGTCCACGGGCGATTATACCACTTGCGCAGCTCCCACTCATGGCCCGTCTGGTCGCCAGCGGCACCGCCTTTAGTGCCGCTGTGCTCGTCCTTGCCGCTGTTACTGATGTAGTGCGTGGTGGTGGATAGGATATACTTGTTGAAATCAATGGGCATTATCTCACCTCCCGGTTACTGATTTAAAGTGTCCGATTACAAAGGACGATGTGCCTTTCTCATGCGCCCGTAGGTCGTCGAGCTTTCACGGTCAGTCCGCAGACTTCCGGGGGCTTATGTTCTTACTCTGCCTGTTCGGGTTCAGGCTCCGGGGCGGGTGTCATGTCCGGGAACGCGCCGATACACTCAGCCATGATAGTCCTGCCCTGCGCGGTTTCAAGCGTGACAGTCGCCATGACACGGGTCGCGCTGCCAGCATAGTTCGCGGACAGGCGGGAGAAATACTCGGCTTTCGCCGCACGGAGCGCCGCTTCGCTGTCGCCGTTGGGATTGCCGTCAGCGGTAGGATAGTTGCGGCTATCAAAGGTCTTAGGATAGCCGCTGATGGTGCTAAAAAGTCCTTCCGGGTGGCTGTCGGAGATGACAACCTGAGTGGCGTTGACTATAAAAATATTACGCATTGTTATTACTCCTTTCTTTATGCCGGAACGATAAACTCGCCCGTGCCAGCGTTAGTGTAGAAGGTTTTGGAAACGGTGTCGTACATACCGGGTTTACTATCGGACTTGCGGACACATGGGATGAGGTGGAGTTTAGTAGCACCGTTGTTTGTTATGGTAAATTCGGATATTCTGCCATGAAAAGGCTGATTATTGTTAGCCCTTTTGAACAAGCGCAATTCTACGTTATCCCCATCAAGTGCTCCTTGATATTGCGTATTTGCTTGTGCCAGTATCGACCCCGATTCGCTATATAAGATGCACGCCCCAGTATAATATATACGCAGCAGACGCCATGCGTCTTTTGCGATTTGCCCCATATTTGCGGCATTCGTTGAAAAGTTCCTCACATACAAAGTGCCGTTTGATATTATCGCCACGGATTGATAACTTCCATTTCCCGCTGAATACAAAGCTTCTGTTCTGTTGTCATCAAAATAAAACTTGACATCGATTTCGTCATTTTCAACAGGAGTATAATCCGTCTGAATATACTGAGTACCGTTAGCCCCGAGGTAGTCAACCATAATATACGGATTTTGCGATATTGCTAAAATCTCCCGCCGTCGTCGCATCAAATCCACGTTCCAGCCACCCCCAGACTGCCGTCCATGATGTTGATCTCGTAGACGGTATTTGCTTCAAGCGTAGTCGGGTCGAAGCTGTTCGCCCATTTCATCGTCATACCTGTCGGCGGTGTCACAGTCAGCACAGCCGGGGTCGCTCCGCTTGTGAACACCACGTCGATGATGCCCGTGGCGGGAACGGTAATGTCGATGGTGCTTACTTCGCCGCAGACGTAGCGCACACCCGGCAGAGCGGTGATGGACGGGGTTGTGCCTGTGACGGCAACGGAGCCGCCCAGCATTTCGGAGATAGCGGACTTCGCGGATTCGGTATACTGACCTACAGCGTTTGCAGATACGGACTGTGTGTTGTCGCCAGCGGCTTTAGCAAGGCCGTAGAAGGTGGATTCATTTTGCTTGTACGGTGTGATTGGGTAATACACATTAGTACCGGCTTTAATCCTGGCTGTATTTGCATACTGTATATCAAGCCTACCGCTACTATCCATTTGCAATCCATGCCCATCAACAATTACAACGCCTGGATTAGACAAGCCAGCCACAGGCACATTCGCCACGCCATCGTTCAATACGCTAACGCCATTGACCTGCACATCATCAACAGCACCGCCGCCACCCCCGCCGCCAGCGGAGACGAATTTCCACTCTGTGACTTTGCCGCCTGTGACGGTTTTGGGAGATAGCGCTTTGCCGACATCCGTTGCCGTAGCGGTGGACATCGCATCTGTCTGGCTCTTTAAGTCAGCAACGTCCGCTTCCATCTGGGTATAGTCCGCCGGGATGCTGTCCAGTACATGCTGCGCGTCCGTGGCGCTCTGAGCTGCATTCGTCGCGCTCTGTGACGCCTGTGACGCGCTGGTGTCCGCGTTGGTCTCAGCGGTCTCAGCAGCGGTCCGGGCAACTTCAGCGGCGGCCTGGGCTGTCTGGGCGATAGTCTTTGCGGTCTCTGCGGCGGTCTGAGCGGCCTGTGCCTGCTGCTGTGCGCTCTGGGCCGCTGTGCTGGCCGCCTGTGCATCATTCGCGGATTGCAGCGCAAAACCGGCCTGTTCCAGGGATTCAGAGGCGTGCTCAGCAGCATTCGATTCACTATCAGCGGCGGCAAGGGCTGCATTAAGGGCACGCGACAGCGCCGCTTGAGCATCACGGTCGGCAGTCTGGGCACTCTGCGCGGCCTCCTGCGCCTGCTGGAGATAGCCCAGCATGGCGTCATACTGCTCCGCGGTGAGGCCGTAAAGCGTCACGGTCTGCGTCTCGGTGCCCCTGGTGATGGTCATGGTATAGCCATAGTCGCCCTCGGCCTCGGCGATGGTGATGACATAATCATTGACGATATACTGGCCTATTGCGATAGTAGCGCCGACGATGCCGGTGGTGGTCGCCACGTCCGCGCCGGTGATCCCGTTGACGTTGTTCTCGCTCATGGTATCGTAACCTCCCCCATAACGATAAAGTTCTGCCAGTTGACCGCCCGCCCGCGCAGCTCCGGCTCAATGTCGTCCGGCAGGACCGTGAACCGGCTGCCCTCCGCGCGGTTGAGCTGCACGTCGTAGCTGTAGCGGCCCGGGCAGATGGCCCCGGTGCCGTCGCCGGTGAGGATGATGCGGTTGCTCCCCGGCGCGGAGGTCGAGGTCAGCAGCACGGGGCAGGCCTCACATGGCTTCTCCCGGACGGTCAGCGTCAGGGTGTCCGTGGGCTCCATCTCATACACTGTGCCGTCGGACCTGTTGATGGTGATCTCCAGCACGGCGTCGTCGCCCTTGGTGATGGAGATCACGTCGCCGTCGATGTATAGCATGATTATGCCCCCTTAGACGTCGAAGGACGGGTCGGAGTGATAGGACACCGTGATGGGGCCGGTGGTCGCCTGGATCGTATTGACGCCCAGCAGCGTCCGCACCTCCACGGGGTCGAGCTGATAGGTCAGCGACTCGGTGAGGTAGAACACCGCCTTGACGCCGTCAATGCCCGCCATGAACGCGCTCGTGCCCTCGTCGCCGGTGTTGACGCCGTCCTTGGCGAACAGGCTCGTTCCGGAGTCAGATATGGAGATGCCCATGGCGGCCGTCGGCAGGCTGGCGCGGGTCACATATGGCAGCGTCTCGCAGACGATCGGGCCGGACTTCAGCACGGGCTGGGCCGTCCCCCTGTTGACGGTATAGGACTGGGTGGCCGCGTGCCAGCTCCACGTCAGATCGCTCAGCACCAGCATCACCCTGTCCACCGTCAGCTCGCCGGTGGTCAGGTTCAGCGCGCCGCCATAGATCGAGCCCGCCTCCGTCTCCCAATCGACGGTGTAATCGGCGCCCTCACCCTCGCTGTCGCCGCGAACCGTGAGCGTGCAGGCGCTGCGCGCGGAGATGGTCCGCACGTTGTCCGGGCTGGGTTCGCCGCTGCCGCTTTGCGCGGGGTTGATGGACGCGGAGATGGCCTCCACCGCCATGTTATCAGCGCCGTCGGTGATGATAACGGGATTACCGGACACCGTTTTGATCGGATAGGGGGCAGGCGGCGCGCCGGGGACCTGGACGGCGCTGAACCAGTTGGCGTAGGCCTCCGGGTCCGTGCTGGGCGTCGTCTCGCCGTGGTCGAACCATTTGCCTTGAGACGGTACATAGATACCAGTTGACGTGATCGTGGATGTCTCGGTCTGCGGCTCCTTGCTCCCCTCATTGGTAGCACTGCCGACCGTCGGGGCTGTCGCCATACAGTTATAGAGGACATATCGCCGCGGGCGTTTGTCATTCATTGTCTCAAACAGCAGGGCGAAATGCACCTCGGCGGGGTTCATGTCTTCCAGCAGGATGCCGTTGGCATCGGCGATGTAGCCGAGAACCTGGCGCTTGAATGCGTCGATGATCCGCGCCATTTCAAGGTCGCCCTGGCGGGAGGATGGCGCGCTGGAGAAGTAGTAAACGCCGTCGTCAGCATACCACGGCTCCCCGGCCCCCTGCGGCTCCATGGACAACGTGCGCGCGCCGGGGAAGGTCACAGGCTCGCCATAGGTCGCGCTGCCATCCTCGGCAATGGTGGCGATAGCAAACGCCACCCTCTTAAGGCCGAATTTAACCTTGTTCTCGTTTTTTTTGAGTGCCATGTTCAAAATACCCCCTCATTACGTATCGACTACTAAAATCCCATTGACAAAACGCATATGCCATACAATCCCATTATCATCCAAAAGCTCAAAAGTTTGACTTGCTCCTTGATATATATTGGAGCTGCCATAAGATTCCGTCACGTATATGTAGTTGAGATACAATTGCAGCTCTGCGGCTTTTAAGTATATGGATTGTAAGCTGTTGGGGTTAAAGCCTCCCCTAAAGCTGATTTCGCCTCCATTTATGCCGCCTGTAATTTTACCATTGCTGATAACTATCGGGCTCACACCTGACGGCCCTGAGCTCGTAAGCGTGCCCTCTATGTTGGCACCCTTGCAGCTCATCACACCGCCGTTTGTGACGGCAAAATTACCATTCCCGATGTTAATGCTGCCGGTGGTCATGTTGAGCGCGCCGGAGACCATATCCCATGTGTTGAGACCGGCGGCGTCCGACAGCACGCCCGCCTTGATGATGGCGGCGTTGAGCACGCCCACGGCAATGGCGGTGGCGTTGATCTTGCCGTCCATGGTGATGGCAACATCATCATAGGGGCCGTTGTAGCCATGGGATGAGTGCCCCAGGCCGCCGCTGTTCCACCGCCAAACGTGGATGGCCTGTGAGATGTCCGGATTGTCGAGGATCAGCAGCTCGTAAGGCTCGCCGGTGGTGGCGTCTTTGTGCAGCACCACACGGCCGCCTAAGATGCTGTTGCCGGTAATGAGCTCCGTGGCATAATCGACAAACTCCTCCAAAAAGGATTTGGTGGGGACGTTCTCAAAAACGGCCTCCGTGATGTCGGCCTTCAGCAGCGCCTCGAAGGTGGCGCGGGCGGTGCCCAGCTCCATGCTGTCGTAGCGGTCCAGCAGCACGTCATAGACGGTGCGGATAACCTGCACGCCTTGAATCATGACATTGCCCGGCCCATAGACCACATTGACCTTGTCGCACAGCTTGACGCGCTGGAGGGGCGCAACGTCGGCGTATTCTTCCGTTTGCCACAGCGGGACAAAGCTGACCGTGATATTGTCCGATGGCAACCATGATTGATTGCTGTTCATGCGGGCCGTGGCCTTGTCGATCAGCTGCTGCTCGGTCGGGGCGCTGTCAAACTCCGTGGACAGGTCCATGGTCACCGGCTCGGCGCTGGAGGCGTCATAGCCGGAGGCGTACACCACGCCGGGCGTTACAAGCTCGTTGGTCGAGGCATTGAGCCAGTAGGGGACGCAGGCGTTATAAGCATTGACATAATTGAGGTCGCGGTTGTACCCGGTCATATTGACGCCGTAACGTATTGTCACACTTGTGGTCGCGCCACGGTTTACATAAAGTTTGACGGCGAACCGGTCCCATTCGTATTCGCCCTTGCCAAACACGTCCAAAATGGAGCCCTGAGAGCCTCCCAGCGCCTCCTTGACGGGCTTCGGCGCGTGTGTGGTAAAGTTGCCCGCTGTGGTCTTGTCGGTCCAAAACGTGAACGGGCAGGCGTTGTAGGTGTGGGACGGGATGGCGTTCAGCGCCGCTGCGCACGACCCCGCGGTCATGGGCTGGAGGATCACCCGGCCCAGACGGTAGCTGATATGATGGGCGTAAAAGGTCACCACGCCGTCGATGGGCTCAGACCTGGCATAGATGTCAAAGGGCTGGGCGCGCCCACTCTCGTCGTGGGTGCAAAAGATAATCCGGCCCTCTCTGATGTCGGCGAAGTGTGCCCCGGTGATGGGATAGGTAAACATGCACTCATAGACGCCGTTTCGCTCCTCCGTCACCTGGCAGATACCACAATCCGGCAATCTACAGACGCCATTGGAGGTAAAGGCCGTTTCGGTGGCCTCATACAGAATCGGGATCATACTGTCCACCACCTCGGCATGATTCGCGGGATATTACTGGTTGTGAAAGAAATAGTGTTTGTACCCGGGTAAAGCAAAGGGAAGCCGTTTTGATTGCTCGAAACGTCGCCGTTTCGGCTTGTGGTCCCGGTATAGCACTCCATGGTATCGCAATCGATATATACATATCTGCTGGCGTTGTTGGTGATCGTGAGTGTCACAGCAGGCTTGCCGGATTGCGCGATGGTCAAAGTGCCGTTGCCAAAATACTCGATAAGAGGGCGCGACACAAATTGCGTTGGGTTTGTGATCTGCTCGCTCATGGCACTTTGGTACGCTTCCCCGCTCTTCAAAAAACGCTGCGGTTTCACGTTGAACACCAAATCGAACTTCGCCGCGTTGAGGCGCTGATTTACCGCCGGTGTGAACGGCCCGCGAAAATAGGCCATCCGGTACTCGGTTGGGTGATAGGTGTCCTCCAGACGGAAATAGGAGGTTTTGGATAGCAAAAACGCCCGCAGCGCGGCGATATTGGCGTCGAAGTTGCGGACGATGAAGGAGCTATAGGTCAGATCGTAGTTTTGCAGCCTGTCCGCCTTGACGATGATGTCCCCGTTGCGGCCCGGAATCTGGAGCGTGGACACCTCCCGCGCCGGAGCGCCGAAAGTGTCCACGCCGTTGATGTAGAGGCCGAAGGTGCGGCTGTCCACGCCGTCCATGATGAGGTAATTACGCATAAGCCGCCTCCCTCTGCTGCATCTCTCTGATAAACACACGCTTGACCGCCGCGGCTATGTCCTCGGCGGACTGGCCGGGCTGGGCGTTTATGGTGATGCTGACGTTGGTGTCCCCGCCCATCCTCGCGGGCTGGTTGGTCATGGGCGTCACGATGGCGCGGCCATTGACCACGCGCAGGTATTCCGGGGCGTGTTCGCCGACGATGGCGCGCTGGCCTTCGCCGAGGATGCCGCCGTTTGCCATGAGCTTGTCGATACGGCCCCAGTTGACGGTGCTGAGGTTCGCGCCCCAGTGGATACCGCCCAAAGACCTGCCGCCGCCCATGAAATCAGGCACCCAATCCGGCACCTTGCCGAAATCGACGTCGATTTTCAGGTGGTTGTTGATGCCGCTTATAACCGAGTTGATAGCGCCCTCAACCTTGTCAATCATCCAGTTTAGACCGTCAATAACAGCATTGATCGGCTCCTTCATCTTGTCGCCGATTTTCCCGAATACTTTCCCGAAAAGGTTGACAATGCTGTTCCATGCACCTTCCCAATTCCCAGTAAACACATCAGTCAAAAACTTCGTGATACCCTCCAGGGCGGGCTGGATGGCCTCAATCGCACCGTTGAACTTCTCGCCCAACCAATCCACGACCGGCTGGAAGTATTCGTCCCAAACGGACCTGATGTCCTTTCCGAGGCCGGCAAACCATTCGCCGGCGTCTTTGATTGCGGTGTCGAGTGCGCTGCTTATCGCGTCAAATCTCTCTATGATCCAGACTTTTGCCGTTTCAAAAGCGTCCTTGATCGCGTCGATCCTCTCTGAAATCCAGACCTTGGCTTTTTCAAATGCGTCTTTGATGTCCTCCCAATGCTCATAGACCCAAAAGGCGGCAAGCGCAATCGCAGCGATCAGACCACCGGGGCCGGCTCCCAACACTGATACAATGCTCCCGATGTTGCTTATCAGCTCTCCGCCCTTTTTGATTACGCTGCCGATGGTGGATATGGCGAGACTGCCAACAAGTATCGCCTTCGCCACATCGAGAATGGTATTCTTGATTTCCGGGTCGAGGCCGTTGAACCAGTCGATCAGGCCAGAAATTCCGTCGGCAATACTGCTGATTATGCCGGTCAGCTTCGGGAGTGTGTCCTCGATAAAGGTCTTGAGTTCGTTTTTCAAGTACGGTTCCAGCGTTTCCGTCCACAGTCTACTTAGAGCGCCGCCTATGGTTTCTAGCGCGCCGACAATATTGTCAAAGGATGTTTGCAATCCGGTAAAAATCTCACTGGTTGTGCTGCCGTCGCCGAACCACTTGGACAGCTCTCCGGAAATATCCCAAAGCAGTTGTGAAACTGCAATTTTTACCGATTCCAACAGCCACGGGAGATAATCAATAAAATTCTCCTTGATTACGTCAGGAAGTTTCTTGAGCCATTCCGTGACGGTTTTTGTAATCTCCGGCAGATGAAATATAACCCGATCTATGACATACTGCCAAACTTCTTCAATCCCGGAAAGGGACTGCTGGATGGTCGGGAATAGGTTGTCAATCAGGTATGTCCCCGCGGCCTCCAGCGCGTTCTTTGTGGCTTCTTTTACGTCGCCGCCGGTGCCGATGGCGGTCAGCAGGTTTTGCCACGACGCCTTCATGGCGTTCATGCTGCCCTCGATGGTCTTGGACGCCTCGTTGGTCGTGGTTCCGGCGATGTGCATGTTGTCCTGCACGATGTGGATGGCTTGGATGACATCGGCATAGGAATAGGCCAGCTCGTCGTTGACCTCTTTGCCCTTCTTGACGGTCTTATGTGTGACCTTAAAGGTCTCATCCATGCGCTCGGCGTCGCGGATCAGCTGCTCCATGCCCGCCTTGGTGCCCGCGTAGCCCAGAGACAGATTATCGAGAGTGTTATACTGCTCTTTGGCCAGGGCCTTGTAAACGCCCTCGATGGTCTGGAAATCTGTGCCGAAGGTGTTGGCGTTGTCGCTCATGTCGCGGATTGCCATGTCTGCGATCTTCGCGGCCTTCTGGGTGTTGCCGCCCAGGGAGGAGATCAGCGACGCCGAGAACGACGTCACCGTTTTCATGTAGTCGTTGGCGGACTGCCCGGCGGTCTTATAGGCCTTCTGGGCGTTCTTGGCCACCTTGCCCGCCGCGTCTCCGTACAGCTTGACGATGCCGCCGGACAGCTGCTCATATTCGGAGGCGGCGTCCACCGCGCCCTTGGTCAGCGCCGTGGTGGCCGCAAAACCCGCAGCGCCAACGACCTTGGCCACCTGGAGCATGGGTTGGAGTACATGCTCATTGATGGCGCTGCCGATCTTTTTGAGCTCGCCGGGGATGATCCCGCCGATCTCCTGCATTTTGCGCCCGGCGTCGGCAATCTTGCCGCCCATGTCCTGCATGGCCTGTCCGGCCGCGGCGATCTTTTGCTGGGCGACGCTGCCAAACTCTCGATATTCGTCTTGCAGGCCCTCTAAATGCTGCTCCGTGTCGATGATCTCGCGCTGGAGATTGTCGTATTCCTCCGGCGAGAGTGAATCGGTTTGCGTTGCTTTGAGGGTTTTCAGCCGTTCCTCGATGGCCTTGATGGATTCTTGCAGGTTTTTCTGCTTCTGCACCAGCAGCTCGGTGTTGCCGGGGTCCAGCTTCAGCAGCTTGTTGATGTCCTTCAAGTTGCCCTGGGTTTTCCTCAGCTCCGTGTCCACCTTTTTCAGCGCATTTTGAAGCGGGCCGGTCTCGCCATCAATCACTATCGTGATGCCCTGAATCCTCTTGCTTGCCATAGTCTCACCACCTAAAACGGACTTTCGCCATCCTCAGGGAGGAGGGCATAATCAAAATCATCGTTGCCGCGCTCGATCAGGATGTCGATGACCTCGCCTGTCTCTAAAAAATCCAGGTCGGACAATTTAAGCCCGACCTGGAGCGCGCGCATGATAAACACCGAGGTATTTAACTGGCGCTCGGTTCGCCGCCCTCTTTTTTTTCGAGGGAGTGGGTCTTGCCCTGATTGGCGTAAAGCATGATGATGTCGCCGGACGGCTGGGCGAAGTCGAAGGTATCAAACTGGTCAATCCAGTCCAGATATTCGTCCAGCGTCAGGGCGTTCATGATGTTCCGGTCGCCGTGGGCCTCGGCGGCCTTCATCATGACGAAACCCATCTGCATGGCGAAGGTGATGCCCATGGCCTGGCCGCCATCGCGGGACGCAGCCAGCGCCTGGAGCTCAAAGGGGTCCTCGCCGAACAGACGACGATAGTAAAAGTTGCAGCTGGAGACGGCCAGCATCTCCACCTCGCGGCTGCCGATCTTGATCTTTTTGCTCGCCATATGATCCTCCGTTAAGGCGCAGTGGGGACCTGCACGGCGGTGAACCAGTTGGCGTAGGCCGTCGCGTCGGTCTCCGGGGTGGTCTCGGCGTGGTCGAACCACTTGTTGAAGCCCTCAACATATATGCCTGTGGAGGCGATGGTGGAGGTCTCCGTCTGGGGTTCCTTGCTTCCCTCGTTGGTAGCGCTGCCGACGGTGGGCGCAGTGGCAACGCAGTTATACATGACATAGCGCTTCGGCTTCTTATCGTTCATGGTTTCAAACAGCAGCGCGAAGTGTACGGTCTCCGGGTTCATGTCCTCCAGCAGCAGGCCCTTCTCATCCTGGACGTAGCCGAGGACCTGCTTCTTGAAGGCGTCGATGATACGCGCCATTTCGAGGTCGCCCTGTCGGGACGCCGGGGCGCTGTTGTAGTAGTATACGCCGTCATCAGCGTACCAGGGCTCACCCGCGCCCTGGGGCTCCATAGACAACGTACGCGCGCCGGGGAAGGTCACAGGCGCGCTGTAGGTCGCGCTGCCATCCTCGGCGATGGTGGCGATGGCGAATGCCACCCTTTTGAGGCCGAATTTTACCTTGTTCTCATTCGCTCCGAGAGCCATTTATACACACCTCCGTGGTATAGGTCGTCATGTACATATGCTCATCGTCGAGGTATGTACAATCCTTGTCAAACGGCAGATCGTTGGCGTTCAGCACGTCCTCGATGGCCGTTTCGTGGTCAAAATCCTTGTTGTCGGTGTACAGCTCAATCACCAGCTGCTCAACATGGATATAGTTGTGGTCGTCCGCTGCGAAGTCGTTGTTTTGCGGGTAAAGGAAGGCGATGAACGGCGGGCCAGCCGGGCGGTTCACGTCACCCTTGGCGAAGTAGTTATAGGCGTAGGGCAAGCCCACGCTGCCGATCATGTCGTCGATCTGCTCATAGGTCATAGCTTGCTCTGCACCTCCCTGACAAAGGTCTGTGTGATCTCCTCGGCGATTGGCGCGATGTGCTCACGCCCCGGCGTCGGTGGAAATACTCGCCCCGTGCCGTTGCGGGTAACATGGCCGTATTCCAGCAGATGCGGAAGGCCTGGGTGGTTGTTATAGATCACCGCGGAGGTGCCCAGGCGCTCCTTGTAGACCTGTGACGTCCAGCCCTTGGCGTAGTCTCCGGTGTGCGTCTCTGTGGCCTGCTTCGATGCTCTCCGCATGGCCTGAGCGCCTTTTCTCGCCGTCTGTGTGACGATCTCCGATAGATTGCCCTTGACGTCGTCCTGATACTCGTTCAGTATCTTCCCGATGTCCTCTGCCAGCTTGTCGATGGCTGTTTTACGCGCCATGGACGCCCACCTTCCTCTCGGCGTATAACTCCATGTAATCCGTGGCGGGGTTGCGGTAGGTGCGATATATGGCATAGCGGACGCCATCATACTCGCATTCGGCCTCCCCCTGATATTCAGCGTGGAATACGTCGAAGCGGTACTCTGGCCGAAAGCCGGATTGCCCGCCGTTGAAAAACTCGGCGCGGGTGACGCTGTTGACCTTGGCGAACACCTCCCGCGTGGTCTCGCCGGTGTCGCGGTATACGCCGCGGGCGTCCTTTTCGCGGGTGGTGCCGATCAGGATAATGGTGGTGTCAGTCATTCTGCACCGCCTCCCGGAATTTGCGGTCGTTCAGCGCCACGCGCAGCGCGGGAGGCATGGCCTCCATGGTGTCGCGCCGACGCCACAGCCATGCCGCATACATGACGATCAGCTGGGCGTCGGCGGGGCTGGAGGCGTTGAGCGTCAGCACGCCCTCCCGAATGATGAACGACTTGGCGGAGGTGATGTATTGTCTCAACCTCGCGTCATACGCCGTGGAGGACATGATGCCCAAATCCACTTTGAGCATGGTCAGCAGGTTGTCCATTTACATCACCTCCGAAAGGATCAGGTGTTCGCGGTGTCGGTCGGGAAGGTCATGGTGGCGTTGGGAGTTGTGCCGTTGATGCCGATGGCCATGAACGCCTCGGCGATGGCGGGCGCACCGTCATACCTCGCGGTGCCCTTGAACACAGTCTGATCCTGCAGGAACCGCACGTGCTCAGAGGATGCGAAGCGGGAACCGGCGCGCTCGGCCAGGGTGTAGAGATCGAAGTAGCCCGCGATGATGACGTTATCTGGGATGAAGGACAGCACCTCGATGATGCCGCCGACCACGGGCATGACGCCGTTGACACCGCTGACCATAGCGCCCGCCGCGTTGATGGTCAGGGCCTCGGCGGTCAGTTTGGTATAGGTGGCCTCGTTCATGATCCATACCTTCTCACCGCGGCTGTACTTGCCCTTCATCGCGCCGGAGGCGGTGACGATGGACTGGAACAGCTTCACGCCGGTGCTGTTCGCGGCGGTGATGCTGATGACGTTGGAGGTGTGGAGATCAGCCCACGGGCGCGCGGTGGCCGGATAGCCGGACGGGGCCTCGGTCTGCACCAGGCGGGAGACGATGCCCTGGGGCATCTTCATGGTGCCGGAGGCGTTGCGGCCATACAGAATCGCCTTGTCCAGGGCGATGCCGATTGCCTGCGCCAGCGCGGACAGCACCTCGGCGGCCAGATTGAGGTCGGAATCCTCGATGTTGGCGTTGCAGATGGCGAAGAAACCGCCGACCTTGTAGCAGTCCATTTCCAGGTCGTTGAAGCCCAGGGACAGCTCATTCAGATTGGCGCAGCAGTCGGTCCAAATGGCCTCGGGGATGGTGCCCATGATGAGCTGACGGCCCTCGCCGTTGATGGGCCGGACGGTGACGTGGCGGTACAGTTTGGAGTAATTGATGATGTTTTCACGCAGCAGGCCCAGCATGACCTCGGGGATGGTCAGGCCCACGTTGGTGATGGCGCGCTTCTCCTTGATGGCGGCGCGGACCTCGCCCAGATAGGCCTTTACGTCGTCACGGGCGACGAAGGCGGCGCGCTCGGTTTCGGTGAAGCGCTTGAAGAATCTCTCGGCGGCTCGGTTCATGATGATTTTCGCTCCTCTCTCAGTTTCGCCCGCGGGATTACCGGCGGGCGGTTCGGTGTCCTGGGCCTCTTCTTCGGCCCTCAGTTCATCCTCCAGACCCTCGATCTCGGTCTGAAGGTCAGCGGCCTGCTTGTCGTGAGCCTCCTTTTCGGCGGTGAAGGCGTCCACCAGCTCCTGCACGCCGGCGCGCTGTTCGTCGTTTTCAACCTCGTCGATGGCCTGCGTCAGCTCGGCCTCGCGGGTGGTAAACTCGGCGTCCTTGGCGCGCAGGGCCTCCAGGGCCTTCTTTTTGTTGTCAATCTGCTTTCTCAGCAGCAGCGCTTTAAGTGCCATGCTTGATCCTCGCTTTCATGTCGTTTTTCCATGCGGTCAGGCGGCGGGCTTCCATGGCGTCCCGCTGGGCTTCACGCGCGGATATGTTGGTGGCCTCGTAGGCCGGGAAAGTGCACGCCGATACCTCGTAAAGGTTTACATCGGTGATGGTCCAGTGAACAGAGCCGTCGTCGCGGAAGTCGGTTTCCTCGCTGACGATCTCAAAGCCGAAGGAGCACTGGTCCACGTCGCCACGCTTGACGCGCTCATACAGGTTCATGGCGTCGCCATCGTTCGGATTGATGGCGATGTCTCCCCAGAGTCCGCGCGCGTCCTCTTTGAGCTCCAGCGTGCCCGCCTTCGTCCTGCCGAGGACCAGCGTCGTGTCGTGATTGACCAGCGCCCGGACATCACCGCCGGGCAGCGTGCGAGAAAAAGCGCCGGGGGCGATGCTCTCAGTCATGCCGGGCGCGATTTCATAAATGGAATTGAAAACGGCGAAATATCCGGAGATATGCAGCTGGTCGCCGTCCTCACGGGTGGCGAAGTCCGTCGCCACGGTCCTGATTTGTCGCGTGTTGCGTTCCATCAGATTGCCTCCTCACCGGGCAGCGGTCAGCGCTCGCATTGAGCGCCCACCAGCCCTTGCACTGTTTATAAAATTGATTGCCGCATAGCTGTTTGGCCTTGTCGCAGAATATCCGCATTTCGGCGATATAGCGCGCGTTCGGGCATGTCAAAACCGGCCTCATGTGTTGCCCACCAGCTTGCTCTGCTGCCCGGCCATGTCGCCGGGGATGTAGTTTTCGAGGACTCGGAACTCAGTCAGGCCCGCCGGGGCCATGTGCATCCGGTCACGCCACTCGTCGCCGTTGACAAATCCGCGATCCGAACCGGCCAGCAGCACGTCGGAGATGGCCTTCATGTCGTAGTCGATCAAAGACCAATAGTTGAATTGCAGATACCATTTGGGCGATGTAATCAGGGCGCGGGTCATTTCCTGGGCGATATTCTGGGAGATCACCCGGACCTTTGTCTGGATGAAGGTGTTCCATTCTTCGCGGTTGTATGTCCCCACGCCCAGCAGGAACGCCGGGACGCCCACCACCGCGGCCACGGTCTTTTTGTCCAGCTCCACGGTGTCTTTGATGGCAAGGTCGGAGAGGGTCAGCGGCTTCACCTGCTGCACGTCCATTTGATCCAACGGCAGCACCCACGGCTCGCCCTGTTTCGCCGACTTGACGTAACTGTCAAGAAACTTGGAGCGCCCCTCCGGGCTGGACAGAAACTCGTCGTTGGTCGCCGCCTTGATGATGATAGACGGCTTCCATTCCGTGCTCATATAGGCGTTCTCAGTCCGCTGGGCCTGTTTTAGGTTGTTGGCGATGTCCTTGAGCGTCACCGTTACGCCCTGCCCGCGCCACATATAGGTCGGGTCCGGGTTATAGGCGATATGTAGCACGTTCGCCGGGTCGCGGGCCACGCCGTCGATCATGACGCGATAGTCGCGGTAGCTGTTGCCCACGGGCATAAACTGCACCCGGCTCGCCGCGATGGGCTCCAGGCTTCGCAGGATGCCCTCGTAGGTATGCGGTATCACGATGCTGTTGCCCTTGCCGTACAGCAGCAGGTTCATGACGATGGCCGTCATCCATTGCGCCCTGGTCATGTTGCCGTTGGGCGTGATGTCGATCATCCGGGACAGCTCATTGACGATCCGCACGTCGCCCTTGTCTGTGTTGCTCATCAGGTAGATGGTCATGCTGCCAATCAGCTCCGCGATGCGCAGGCACGCCGTTTGAATCTCCGGGTTGTCGCTCAGGCGGGTGTAGCCGGACACGCACAGGTCGGCGTCGGACAGCCACAGCGCGACAGGATTCTGCTTTTGAGGCTCACAGCCCGCGCGGGTCTGTCGCCGTTTGCGTTTGCTCAAGGTCTATCACCTCACCATGTCCATTGTTTTTTGTTTGATTCTTCCAGCATTCGGATGCAGGCAAAAACTGAAGCATCAAACAGGTCAATTCGATGCTCCGGCTCGGTCTTTTCATATTGGATTAGGTCGTCCGCCTTTTCGATGGCCTTGACGTTTGCCACGCAATACTCGTAAGCCTCCGAGTGGAGATAGTACAACGTGCCGTCTTTCGCGGCCTTTTCGATATGGCGGAAACCCTTGGATTTGAGGATGTACAGCTGCGGCTGGTCCACGACCTTGAAGCCCGCGCGCTGCATCAGGGGGATATACTCCTCTCCGGCGAACTTGCGGTCATGGCCCACGGCCTTGATCTTGAAGCCCATCTTGCGCATGGCGACGAACCATTGCACAATGTCGCCATAGTTGACGGTAGGAGAGTTGCACATGGTCAGCCATCCGTCATCCTTCCAGCCATACAGCGGGATGTCGTCCTCCTCGGCCTTGCGTACGGCCTCCGGCAGCGGGAAAAATGCGTGGGTGATGCAGATGTCCACGCCGTTGTATTGCCCATACAGCGCCGCGGCGGTCAGGTCATGCACGCGGGACAGGTCCGCGCCGCCGTACCAGTTGACCGGCAGCCGCGCCAGCTCCTCCAGCGTCCAGTTATAGGCCGCGTCGGAGCGCTGAAACTGCGAGAGATCAAAATAGGCGTTCATGGCCGTGGTGTAGATGTCAAGCTCCCGGCTCAGAAAATCCTTGCGCTGCTGTGGGTCGTTCTGGGCCTGCCGCGCCGCATTTATCAGATCATCCGGGCGCTTGGTGACGCCATAGGACGGGTTTGCCTTCATGTGCTGCTCCGGGTTGGTATAATCGACATTGCCGTTTTCATCCTTATCAGCGCGCGCCACGAAGGCGAAGAAAGCGTCATCCTTGATCTGTCCGGTAACGACCTTGACCGCGTACTCCTGCCGGTTGTAGCCGAAAGAGTTGATATTGTCGCCCGCGGTGGTGATGCCGATCATCAGCTTATTGGTATAAGCGCTCTGGGCCTCCTTGAAGCGGTTATACTGTGATGGCCGCTTGTAGGCCGCCACCTCGTCGGCGATGGCAAAATTGCAGTTGAAAGAATCCTGCGAATCCGGGTTCGATGGCATGGCCACGATCTCGATCTTTCCGTCCGGCGTCCCGTCCGGCTTTTTGAATGTGTACTTGATCGAGTGCTCGAAGCTGTTGTCCCGAATCTCGAACAGCTTGTCGATTTTCTTATACTGGAGCGAAAAGGTCAGGAAGTGGAACGCCTGCAAGGTCTGTTTGAGCGCCGCCGCCACGATGTAGCACACCGACCCGGAATGCCGCTGTATGATGGCAACCGCCCAGGCCAGTCCCGCGATGAATGAGGTTTTGCCGTTCTTCCTGGCGACCTCTATAAACGCCTCATTGTACCGTCTCCGGTCTGTGCCCTTATAGTAGAAGCCCAGCAGATTGAAGGTGATGAACACCTCCCACGGCTCCAATATAAAAGGCCGCCCCAGCAGGGGCCGCCCCTCTATATCCTCGCCCTGGGCATGTACCAGGGTGGTCTGCATGATGTTGATGGCAAGGTCTGGCTCATGATCCCGCAGCTCTATGTCGTCGCGCTTCAGATCATCGAGAAACCGACGACAGGCCGCCACGACCTCCGCGCCGATGGTGATGCGCCCGGCAACCACGTCCTCGGCGTACTTTACCGCCACCGCTCTGAATCGTTTAGCCATCGGTCATCAGCTGCTCAAGTAGTTTCTCCAGCCCGCCCTGGCTCTTGGTCTGCGCCGCCTCCAGGTTGAGACGCTTGTAACCGGCGGGAGTCAGGCCGAGGTCCCGCCAGTAGGCCAACGCATCGCGGTTGAGGTCCTGCCACAGTTTGAGCACCGGGTTTATGACCTGGTTCACCGCGCCTCGGTCGCTTGTGCGCTGTATTGTGGCGTGACTGCCCTCCGCCTTGAATTGCTCATAGGCTTCATCACGCCTCTCAAGCAGGTCTGCAAGGGTAGAGACTGCGCCGGAGTATGAGACGTCATAGGTGCCCAGCGCCTTGCACTGTTGAACTATCTTCCGTTTCCATTGAGTTGCCTTCATGACGCTCTCACCTCTTATCTGAAACCGTTCATGCTCTCTGTATACCCTTGGGGGCATTTGCTCGGAAAATCCCTCGTGGATATAAATGAC
>Ga0326512_10001455_pt1 | contig 18267 bp, 12 predicted proteins | sample 1_2617_0518_D_FD_203652 | JGI IMG/M metagenome (GOLD analysis project Ga0326512, IMG submission 203652) | Bovine rumen microbial communities from UC Davis, California, United States - 1_2617_0518 | ecosystem: Host-associated > Mammals > Digestive system > Stomach > Rumen | place: USA... | reverse complement strand
TGGTCAATAATCATCGCCTCGTCGTCGCCCTTGTCGGCAAGTCGCATCTGCTCCACGAAGCGCTCCTCCTGGTCGATGGGGTCGTTGAGCTCAGAGTAGGCATTGGCCAGCTCCTTACCGTTGACCATCAGCTCGAAACGCTCGGTGAGACCGGGCTTTGAGCGGTGCATCTTTGTTAAGGGGCTCATCTCCACGGGATAGTCGGTGATGAAGGTGGGCTGGATGAAGGTGCCTTCGCAGTACTCGCCAAAGAGTTCGTCAATCAACTTACCCTTACCCATCGTCTCATCAACATCCATTCCCTTTGACAGGCAGAACTGGCGAATTTCGTCTTCTGTCTTACCGTCGCAGTCGAAGCCGGTCTTCTCCTTGATAGCATCGAGGATGGGCAGACGACGGAAGGGCGCCTTGAAACTGATGATGTTACCATCAATCTCCACCTCAGGCTTGCCGTTGACAGCCGTACATATCTGCTCCAACATGTTCTCCGTAAAGGTCATACCCCAAAGCAGGTCCTTGTAGCTCACGTAGAGCTCCATACAGGTGAACTCGGGGTTGTGGGTCTTGTCCATACCCTCATTGCGGAAGTTCTTGCCCATCTCGTAAACGCCCTCGAAACCACCCACGATGAGACGCTTCAGATAGAGTTCGGTGGCGATGCGCATGTACATATCTTGATTCAGCGCATTGAAGTGGGTAATGAACGGACGGGCCGAGGCACCACCGGCGATATTCTGCAAAATGGGGGTGTCGACCTCCGTATAACCAGCATCGTCGAGAATGCGGCGCAGGGTACGGATGATGGTGGCACGTTTGAGGAAGGTGTCTTTCACACCCTCGTTGACAACGAGGTCAACGTAGCGCTGACGGTAGCGCAGTTCTGGGTCGTCGAACTTATCGTAGGCCACACCGTCCTTATACTTCACGATGGGCAGCGGCTTCAGTGCCTTCGAAAGCAGCGTGAGTTCCTTGCAGTGTACAGATATCTCACCCGTCTGCGTACGGAATACAAAGCCACGGACGCCGATGAAGTCGCCGATATCCATCAGTTTCTTGAACACCACATTATAAAGGTCTTTGTTCTCGTCGGGACAGATGTCATCACGGGTGATATACACCTGGATGCGGCCCTTGGAGTCTTGCAGCTCTAAGAAGCTGGCCTTGCCCATCACGCGACGACTCATCATTCGTCCGGCGATACTCACCTCACGGGGCTCGGCATCATCGCTGAAAGAGTCACGAATCTCGGTAGAGAAGGCATTTGTTGGATATTCGGCTGCTGGATAGGGGTTGATACCCATGCGGCGCAGTTCGTCGAGCGACTGACGACGCAGTATTTCTTGTTCACTCAGTTCAAGTACATTCATAAATCTGTTGTTCAAATCATAATTACGAGGGCAAAGGTAGTAATAAAATGATGAAATGGGATTAATAATTAAGAATTATTTGCTTTTGAGGTTAAATAATTGCTAAAATCTTGACAAATATTTGGTCGTTAAAAGAAAAATGCCTAACTTTGTGGCATACATATTCTAACTGCTATGCTTATAGACAACATCAAAACCCATGTAGTGGGCGTGGACATCCGATTAGAATCCACTACGATTGCCATCATCGACATTCGTGGAAATATCGTTGCTACCACGCATTTCCCCACGATGAACTATCACGATGTAGGAAATTTTCTTACGGCAATGAGTGATGCCATCATGAATCTGCTGGAGCAGAACACCGGTATAGACTGCATACGGTCGATAGGTATCAGTGCTCCCAGTGGCAACTTCTATAGCGGATGCATTGAAAACTCACCCAACTTCCCGTGGAAGGGCGTGGTGCCGCTGGCTGCCATGCTGAGAGACCGGCTGGGGCTGGCTGTTGCACTGGGCAATGATGCCCATGTGTGTGCGCTGGGCGAATGGGCCTTTGGTGCTGCCCACGGCATGAAAGACTTTGTGCTGCTCACCATGCAGAGCGGTATGGGTAGTTGCATTGTCTCCAACGGACAGGTGTGCTACGGTGCCAACGGATTTGCTGGCGAGGTGGGTCACACCTGTGTGATTCCCGAAGGCAGGGAGTGCGGCTGCGGGAAGAAAGGCTGTCTGGAGGCCTACGTCACCATCAAGGGCATCAACAAGACCGCCAAGGAGGTACTGGCAGAGAGCAACAAGCCCTCCCTGCTCCGCGATGTGGACACGTTCACCTCACAAGCCATCGTCAATTTCTGCGAGCAAGGCGACGAGCTGGCCATAGAGACCCTGCGGCGCACTGGTAAAATCCTCGGACTGGGACTGGCCAACTTCGCCACGATACTGAATCCAGAGGCCATCGTCTTCACGGAAGACCTGATGGTGCTGAGCCGCTGGATTATGGAGGACACCTATGCAACCTTCCAAGAGTATGTGTTCCGCAACATTGCCGACAAGGTAAAGTTTACCGTTTCCTCGCTCGACGACCAGACGCGCGCCCTGATGGGAGCCTCGGTTTTGGCATGGGATGTCAAGGAATACTCCTTATTCAAATAATAAAACTAAGATCATTTTACACAAGAGAGACAATTCAAAACAAATATAAAACAAACGAAAACTGATGATGGAACTACAGAAAATGAAGTCTAATGTGGTGGGTATCGACATCGGCATCGCCACCACGACATACGCTGTTATAGACTTGAGGGGCAATATCCTGGCTCAAGAGAGTTTCGACACCAGAGAATATCCCAATATCGACAACTATCTGGGCGTACTGTCCGAACATCTGGTGAACCTCGTGGAGCGCACCTGCGGCTACGAGAACATCAGGTCAGTGGGAGTATGCTGTCCCAACAGCAATTACAAGACAGGTTGTTTGGAGAATGCCACCAACCTGCAGTGGAAGGGCGTCATTCCACTGGCAGCTCTGATGCGCGACCGGCTGGGGCTGGCCGTGGCACTGGCCAACAACTCACAGTGCATCGCACTGGGTGAGCAGGCTTTCGGAGCTGCCCACGGCATGCGCGACTTCGTCATCATCACACTGGGACACGGCATGGGCAGTTGCTTCTTCTCCAACGGCAAGATGCACATGGGCAACAAGGGCTTTGCTGGCGAGATTGGTCACACCTGTGTGGTGCCCAACGGCAGAGAGTGCTCGTGCGGACACCGAGGATGCCTGGAATCCTACTGTGCCGAGCGTGGCGTGATACAAACAGCCAAAGAGCTGCTGGCAGAGCGCAACGAACCCTCGATGCTGCGAAATGTGGACGACATCAATCCCAAAGTGCTTACCGAGATGGCTGAACTGGGCGACCATCTGGCCATAGAGACCTGGCGCCGCACGGGCGAAATGCTGGGCATGGGACTGGCCAACTACGCATCGATTCTGAATCCAGAAGCCATCATCCTTACTGGTGGACTGCCCCATGCCGGAAGATGGTTGTTGGAGCCTACCGAAGCAGCCTTTGAGAACCATGTGTTCCGTAACATCAAGGGACAGACACGCCTGCTGGTGTCTTCGCTGAAAGACGGCGAACGCGATGTGCTGGGAGCCTCAGTGCTGGCCTGGCAGGTGAAAGAGTATTCGTTATTCTTATAAATAAAATAGTTCTAACTAACTTACAACAGTATGCCTTATCAAGAAGAAAACATCAAGACAAGAGTGGTGGGTGTAGACATCAGCAGCAACCTCACCACGCTGGCTGTCGTGAACATCAGAGGCAACATCATTGCAGAGAGTAACTTTGACACCAGCGAGTATCCAGACGTCAACGACTACGTAAAACGGCTCAGCGAAGAGATCGTACAGCTGGTAGAGGCTAATGGAGGCTATGACACCATCCGGTCGGTGGGCATCAGCGCACCGAGCGCCAGTTTTACAACAGGATGTCTAGTCCACTCGCCCAACCTGCCCTGGAAGGGTATCATACCGCTGGCTGCCATGCTGCGCGACCAACTGGGACTGGCGGTGGCACTGGGCAACGATGCCCATGTGGCAGCACTGGGAGAACACGCCTTCGGGTCGGCCCACGGTATGAGCGACTTCATCCTCGTCACCCTGGGAGGCGGCGTGGGCAGTTGCTTCTTCTCGGCAGGCCACGAACATCAAGGCTATGAGGGACTGGCCGGAGAGATTGGTCACACCTGCATCGAAGACCACGGACGACAGTGCGGATGCGGCAACAGAGGCTGTCTGGAAGCCTATACCAACGCCAAGGGCATCGTGCTGACGGCACAGGAGATGCTGGCTGCCAGTGACGAACCGTCGCTGATGCGCAATCTCGACACGCTGACACCCCTCACCATCAAGGAATGCTGCGACCAAGGCGACAAGATGGCCATCGAGGTCTATCGCAAGACGGGCTATCTGCTGGGCATTGGACTGGCCAACTATGCCGATGTCATCAATCCGCAGGCCATCATCTTGACTGGCGGCATCTCCAAAGCAGGCAAATGGCTCACCGAGCCCCTGTCGGAATCCTTTGAAGAGCATATCCTGATGCACATGCGAGGCAAGATCAAGATACTGACTTCCAAGCTGAACAACCACGAGCGCGACGTGCTGGGTGCTTCGGTGCTGGCCTGGCAGGTGAAAGAATACTCCTTGTTTGTATAGACAGGCATCGACTGACTTCAGACAGAATAAATGGACGTTTCAAGCATTAAGAAGATTATAGAAACCACACCCAACCTGAGTACCGCCCTCGGCATGGAGTTTATCTCCACACCCGAGGACGATACTTGTATGGCGCGCATGCAAGTGGACGAGCGCAACCGCCAGCCCTTCGGATTCCTGAGCGGAGGGGCCTCCCTGGCACTGGCCGAGAATGTGGCCGGCGTGGGGTCTACCGCCCTCTGTCCAGAGTGTGCCTGCGTGGGCATCGAGGTGAGTGGCAGCCATGTGCAGGCGGTATCCGAAGGCGACACCGTGACAGCCTACGCCCACCTGCAACATCGAGGCAACACGCTGCACGTATGGCATGTCGACATCAAGAATTCGGCAGGAGAGCTGATCTCTACCGTGAGGGTCACCAACTATATCATCAAGCAGAAGAAATGAAGGGCTTTGCACTGTATCGGCTGCCATATACGAAGGAAGTGAAATACATCTCGGGAGAGGTGACAGAGGTGATGTCGTGCGTGGAACTGAGCAACGCACAGGGCTTTGTCATGGTTCCCTTCGCACCATCGGCAGAACAGCCGCTGCTGGTCATCAGGCCCGAGCATCAGGAGAAGGAGAAAGAGGCAGAACTGTCGCTGTCGTCAATAGCAAAGAGCAATCTGTCACGCAGCGACTATCACATCGACTTTCTGAACTTCCACGCCCACCTGCTGAACGGCAACTTCCAGAAGCTGGTACTGTCGAGAAGCCTCGTCATGGAGCGGCAGAAGGAGAACATGAAACCGGAGTTGGACTCAACGAAGGAGGCTGATACGCCGCTGGACTTGTTTCACAAAGCCTGCGAACACTATCCACGCATGTTCATCGCACTGGTGTACACCCCCAAAAGCGGACTCTGGCTGGCAGCAACACCCGAAATTCTGCTGGCAGGCAGCGGACGAGAATGGCAAACGGTGGCACTGGCGGGCACCATGCCCTATAGCGAGCAGGTAACCTGGAGCGACAAGGACATCCAGGAGCAGCGCTATGTAGCTACGTATATCACCGAACAGTTGGAGCAGTTCACCAGCCATTTTCAGGAAGACGGCCCCCACACCATCCGTGCCGGCCATCTGGCTCATCTGCGCAGCGACTTCCGTTTCACACTCGACAATCCCAAGCGAATAGGTGAACTGCTGCATGCCCTGCACCCCACCCCAGCAGTCTGCGGACTGCCCAAAGAGGAGGCCTTCCAGTTCATTCTGCACAACGAGCACCACCAGCGCTCATTCTACAGCGGCTTCATGGGCCCCCTGTTCGTCGATGGCGATACCCATCTCTTCGTCACCCTGCGCTGCATGCAGATTTTCCAAAATGCCTACCGACTCTATGCGGGCGGTGGACTGCTGAAGGAGAGTACGGAAGAACGTGAATGGCAGGAGACTGAGACCAAGCTGGACACCATGAGGAATCTGCTGAGAGGCAAGAGGCAAGAATAACAATATGTATAGTAATAAGGAAAACGTCAACATACTGACCAGCCTGCTGGTGGCATACGGGGTGGAGCATGCCGTGGTATGCCCAGGCAGTCGCAACGCCCCCATCGTGCATAATCTGAACGAGTGTCCTGACATCCTGTGTCATCCCGTCACCGACGAGCGCTCGGCAGGCTTCTATGCACTGGGAATGGCCCAGTGTCTGCAGCAGCCCGTCGTGGTGTGTGTCACCAGCGGTACAGCCCTGCTGAATCTGGCTCCTGCCGTGGCCGAGGCTTTCTATCAGCATGTTCCATTGGTCGTCGTCTCTGCCGACCGCCCGCCACAGTGGATTAACCAGTTGGACGGTCAGACACTGCCACAGCCCGATGCCCTGGGGCGCTTTGTCCAGAAAGCTGTCAGTCTGCCGGATGCTGTTGATGAAGAAAGTCATTGGTATTGCAATCGCCTGATTTGCGAGGCACTGCTGGCTGCCACCAACAGGGGCGGACATCCCGTGCATATCAATGTTCCCATCGCCGAACCGCTGTTCACCTTCTCCGTAGCCGCCCTGCCCCACGAACGGCGGATAGAGCTGACGCCAGCCGATGCCACCTCCACCACCTTGAGTCATATGGCCCGGATGTTCCTGCAAGCCAAGAAACCCATGCTGATCAGTGGACAGCCCATGAATCCCCACATGGACGAGGCGGTATGTCTGGTGAAAGACGACGAACGCTACGTGCCCGACTTCGTGCTGTATACCGGCGGGTCCATCGTGAGCAAACGGCTGAAGCATTTTCTCCGTAAAGCCAACGAGACATGGATTGTCAACCGCACGGGCGAGGTGACAGACACGTTTATGAATGCTACCCATGTGATAGAAGGCGACGGCGAGGTGGTGGCCGACTTGATACGCTTCCATCTGGAGCAACAGCCCCATCCTTTTGTCCAACTGTGGCAGCAGCTGCTGCAAAAGGTGCAGCGACACGCCCTGGACTACACCCCACCCTTCTCGCAGATGGCTGCCGTGAAGCTGTTCGAGCATATTTCACACAAAGGGTCTGCCCCTTTGTGTGGAAAGCACAGAGGAACTGGTTCTTCGTGCGCTTTCCACTATGCCAACAGCACCGCCATCCGCCTGGCCAACATCTATGCCAACCACTACGTCTATTGCAATCGCGGCGTCAACGGCATAGAGGGCTCGCTGTCTACGGCGGCAGGCTTTTCGTGCGTAACCGACGACAAGGTGTTCTGCGTCATTGGCGACCTCAGCTTCTTCTACGACCAGAATGCGTTGTGGAACCAGAACCTGCGCGGCAATCTCCGCATCTTGCTGCTCAACAACGGCAAGGGCGGCATCTTCAACATGCTGAAGGGATTGGAACAGAGCGCTGCACGCGACCAGTATATCTCTGCCCAGCACCACACCACCGCCGAGGGCATCTGTCAGCAGAACCATGTGATGTACCTGAAAGCCGATAACATGACCGACCTGCAACAGGGCATGGATGTCCTGCTACACCAAGAGCATCCGCATCCGGTGCTTCTTGAGGTGTTCACGGATGCGGATACCGACGAGCGCGTGTTGAAAGAATACTATCACTCGCTGTCACTCGACCAATAGAAGGTTTTCCTTATTTGAATGGCAAGGCGTTGCCGATGCACGCATTGGTTTGCTGGATGTGCAGCAGCGAGCACACCGTGGGAGCGATATCCGTGATATGCACTTCCGAAGGACAGGCTCCATGCGGCACCTTCCATCCCATGAACAACAGGGGGATGTGCGCATCGTAGGGATTCCACTCACCATGCGTGGTGCCGACAGGCGACGACCATGACCCCACCTCATAGAATCCAGGCTCTACACACACGATGATGTCGCCGGAACGGTGGAAGTGGTAGCCTCTCAGGATGCGCTCACGAAGGAAGTCGGGCACGGCAGCACTGGCAGTCTCCTCATAGTCCACCACGAACGAGAGGTTCTTGCACTGCCGCAGATACTCGATAGCCACCTGCTTCACATCCTTCAGCTTCAGTCCCTGAGCAGCAATGCCTTCATGGTCTAGGAAAAAGCGGTAGTCGATGATGCCCAGCACCACATTCTTGCTGTTGCCCAGCTTCGAGGCGATATACTTCTCCAGCCCCTCTTTCACCTCTGCCGAGAGCCACTTGCCGGCATGCAGGTGGTTGTCCTGCATGAACTGGTTGTTGTGGGCAGCACCGTGGTCTGCCGTCAGGAAGGCGATATAGTTGCCGCGACCCACAGCCTCATCCAGCGCGTTGAACAGGCGCTCCAGGTCTTTGTCCAGCTCCAGATAGGCCTCGTCGGTATGCTCACCGCGCGTACCCCACTTGTGACCGATGACATCGGTCTGCGAGTAGCTCACACACAGCATGTCGGTCTCGGCACCCTGTCCCAGTTGCTCGCCTTTCAGTGCGGCAATGGCCATGTCGGTGGTGATATGTCCCGTCAGCGGATAGAGGCCCACATCGTTGCCCACCTTCTTGAACTCCTTGTTCTTGGCCAGTTCCTTGTTGTAGTCCTTGACCCACTGGGGCAGCTCCTGCATATAGTAGGTAGAGGTGATGAACTGACGGTTCTTCCTGTCGAGCCAGTAGGCGGCATTCGCCGAGTGTCCGGCAGGCAGGATGGCGGCACGGTCCTTATACGACACACCGATGACCTTCGAACGGAAGTCGGTATGCAGGCGCAGCTGGTCGCCGATGGTGGTGCTGAGCAGGTTCACGGGCGACATCTGCCCATCCTTTACATTGTCAGAGCCCACGGGAGCCACCGTGGTGTCGCGACAGCAGTAGGTGGGGCGTCCGTCAATAAAGAAGTTGTTGCCACAGATGCCGTGGAAGGCCGGTGTGGTGCCGGTATAGGCCGAGCTATGTCCGATGGCCGTCACCGTGGGCAGATAGTTGATGAGGCAGTTGTCGAACGAGTAGCCCTCATCGATCATCCTGCGAAAACCTCCATGTGTGAATTTGTCGTAATAGCGCGACAGATAGTCCCATCGCATCTGGTCTACCACGATGCCCACCACCAGTCGGGGGCGCTCGCCAAACTGCGGGCGGTCATTGCCGGCCTGCACCGCTACGGCAGCCAGCAGCAACAGAATAGTCAATAAGTGTTTCTTCATCCTCTGTACTTTGTTAGTTATACTTTCCAAAGTGCAAAGATACGAATAAAAAATGAACTCACCAAGCGGAGAGTTCATTTTTTTACAACCTTGTCATTAGCGATATCTTGCGCAACATCCTTCACTATATCACTCGCGTTCGATAATCTCCAGACACATGCGGCTGTTGTGATAAGGGCACTTCCAGAAGCCGGCCTTGTCGTCGACGGTGTTCAGCGTGCCGTCGGGATGACGGCTCCAGAACCACTCGCCCTCCTGGTAGTCTATGAGGTTGTCCTTGATATACTGCCAACAGTGCTCGGCCTTCTGCAGGGCATCCTCATCGTGGAAGTGCTGCCACAGGTTGAACCAGCCCACCACATTCTCGGCCTGCACCCACCAGTGCAGGTCGTCGTCCACATGACCGGTGTCGAGGTTAGCCTCGTGGATCATCGAGCCGTCGGAGCGCAAGCCCTTGGCCGATGCCTGTGCCACCATGCGCACGATAGGCTCCACCTTGGCCAACACCTGCTCGTCGCCCAGCACGAGGGCAGCCTCATGCATGAGCCACGAGCACTCGATGTCGTGTCCGTAGCTCTCCAGACGGCCCGCACCGCGCGTCCAGTCCATCTCAAAGAAGAGGTCGAGGTGATGGGTCTCGGGGTTCAGAATCTTGTCGGTGAAGATGCCGATGATGTTGCGAAGCGCAGCCTCTACCCTGTTCACCGTCTCCGGCGACACCGTGATGTCAACCGGCAACACCGCGCCCAACACCGGCACATAGTTGCACGAGGTCGCTGCCTGCAACTCCTTCAGACAGCGATACAGGTTGGCGTATGGCTCGATGATGTGCAGGTGGGTGTTCTGCGATTTGGGGAAGTTGGCATCGAGCTCCGACAGGCGCATATCGGCAATGGGTTGCCAGTCGCGGGTCATGGCCTCGATATAGCCGTTGTTTTCTGCGTCGAAGGCATGCTGCTCAATGCAGTCGAACAGCTGCAAGGCACACTCCAGAGCCTCCCTGTCGCCAGTGGCACGGGCATACTCCGACATGCCGTAGAGGGCAAAGCCGATGGCATAGAACTGCTTGCGGGTGTTCAGCGGCATCCCCTCGTAGTCCACGCTCCAGTAGACACCGCCATACTCCTGGTCAATGAAGTGCTCGATGAAGTACTCCTTGGCACGGGTAGCCATTTCAAGGTATTCACTAACCTCTTGCCTCTTGTCACTTGCCTCCTGCCTCTTCAGCACCCGATAGGCTGCCGAGAACGACCAGAGGATGCGGGCATTGAGGATGGCTCCCTTTTCGGCCTCGGGGTGCAGCACACCCGTGCCGTCCATACGTCCGTAGAATCCGCCATGCTCGCGGTCTACCATCTTGTTCATCCAGAAGGGCAGGATGTTCGTGGTGAGCACCTCCTGCACCTCTCGTTTCAGAGTCTGTACGCGCTGGTTCATTTCTTAATAGGATAGATGAATACAAGTCCCATCATGATGACGGCAATCACAGCAGGAATGATGGAGAACAGGGCCCAGATCATGCTGCGCACTGCTTCCTCGTCGGTGATGGTGATAATGGTCTGACCCGTGGCATCGGTACCCGACATAAAGCCGGCCATGCCCAGAAACAGGGCTACCAGCGAGCCGCTGATGGCGGTGCCAAACTTCTGCGCCATGGTACCGCTGGAGAAGATGAGTCCTGTCGACGAGGTGCCGTTCTTCTCGGTGGCATAGTCGGCCACATCGGCATACATCGACCACAGCAGCGGCGAGTAGAGTCCGATACCGATAGAGGTGAGGATGACCACCACCACCATGAGCCAGATGTAGGCGGGATCCATGGGGATGAAGAAGAAGATGACCGATGTCACCACACAGATGACGGCAGCCCAAATGAAGGCCATGCGCTTGGAGCCCACCCACTTGGTGAACACCGGCGACACACCACCGAAGATCATACAGGTGAGTTCACCGAAGGTCATAAACACGGTGTAGTTGATGATGAGTCCGCTCACGGTGACGTCGCCATGCATGCAGTATTCAAACATATAGCCTGCCACGGCATAGCGGAAGCCGTTGAAGAAGTTCATGCAGATACCAATCAGCGTGAGATACACCCACGGCTTGTTGCGGAACAGGTCGGCAAAGGGCTTCAGCGAGAACTTCTCGGCACGCACGGGTTTCAGGCGCTCCTTGGTGAGCAGTCCGCAGGCCAGGGTGCCCAGGGTGGCGATGACGCCGAAGAACACACCTAGCACGGCATACTGATGCTGGTCGGTGCCGCCTACCATCTTCTGCAGATAAGGGAAGCTGAGTAGCGTGACGAAGCCCATGGCGTAGGCTCCCACCATGCGGAACGAGGAGAACTGGTTCTTCTCGTTGTCATCGCTGGTCATCACACCCAGCAGCGAGCCGTAGGGCACATTGACAGCCGTATAGGTGGCCATCATCAGCAGATAGAGGGTGTAGGCCCAGATGCGCTTGCCCGTCAGTCCGAAGTCGGGGGTATAGAGCAGCAGGGCAAAGATGAGTCCCAAGGGGATGGCACCAAAGATGAGCCACGGGCGGTAGGTTCCCCAGCGGCTCTGCGTGCGGTCGGCCAGCGAACCCATCAGCGGGTCGGTGACGACATCAAACATACGGGCTATCAGCATCAGCGTGGCGGTATCGGCCACCGTCAGTCCGAACACATTGGTGAAGAACAGCGGAAACGCTATCGACATCACTTTCCAGGTAATACCACCGGCAGCGGCATCACCCAGGGCATATCCTATTTTCTCTTTTAAACTTGCCATAATCCTTTTCGGTATTTCGATATCTCGTTATCTCGTTATCTCGATATTTCGTTATCTCGTTATTTCAACAGACTCTTGTTCTTAGCCACCAGCTTCTTGATGGTCTCCACCGAGGCTGCCGTGTAGTAACCGTCTTCGGGGGTGTTCATGCAATAGTCCACCAGCTTCTCCACGGTCGAGGTGGCGACATGCATGCGGGTGTCTGCCGAGGCATAATAGATAAAGACCTTGCCGCTGGCGAAGTGCTCGCTGTCGGTCTCATCGGCAATCCAGCCGTTGGCAAAGGCCACGTTCATCACGTCGCCTAGGTATTCGTCGCCCTCAGGCACCAGGAAGAAGCCGCCGGGACGGGCGATGACACGCGTGGGGTCGTCGAGGGCCGTCATATACATGTAGAGCACATAGCGCAAACCGTCGGCAGTCATGCGCACACCGTGAGCCAGGTGCAGCCAGCCCTGACGGGTCTTCAGCGGATGGGGACCCTCGCCGTTCTTCACCTCGGTGATGGTGTGGTACTTGCGCTCGTAGATGATCTTCTCTTCCTTGATCTCGGCATGGGTGATGTCGTCGACCAGTGCCCAGCCGATGCCGCCGCCGCTGCCGGTATCGATGAAGCCATCCTGCGGACGGGTGTAGAAGGCATACTTGCCATCGACAAACTCGGGGTGCAGCACCACATTGCGCTGCTGACTCTTGGTCTTCAGGTCGGGCAGGCGCTCCCAGGTCTTCAGGTCCTTGGTGCGGGCGATGGCTGCCGTAGCCGTGGCGGCACTCAGGTTGCCGGGCTGCGAGTCGTCGTGGCGCTCGGCACAGAACACGCCGTAGATCCAGCCGTCCTCATGCTGGGTGATGCGCATGTCGTAGATGTTGGTGGCGGGAATCACGTCGTCGGGCATAGTGACGGGCTCGTCCCAGAAGCGGAAGTTGTCGATGCCGTTGGGCGACTCGGCCACTGCGAAGAACGACTTGCGGTCGGCACCCTCCACACGCACCACCAGCACATACTTGCCGTTCAGCTTGATGGCGCCGCTATTAAGGGCGGCATTCATCATGATGCGCTGCATCAGATAGGGATTGTCCTGCTCCGAGAAGTCATACTTCCACTCCAGCGGAGTATGCTCGGCAGTCAGGATGGGATACTTGTACTTCTCATAAATACCATTGCCCCACTCGATGGGCTCGTTCTTACGGCTCAGCAGCGCCTCGTGATGCTGGCGCAGTGCCTTTACTCTCTCTTGAAATGTTGTCATATTCTGTTGTTGATTGTTGTTGTTTCGTCAATTAATGTCTTTCAGGAACAGCGTGTTCTCTGCCTCATACAGCTTCTTGAAGTCGGCAGCACAGGGCAGCTCCGGCGACGGAGCGAAATACTCGTGCGCGGCGTTGCGCCACAGCAGGAAGTAGCAGATGGGATACTTGTCCATCTGGGCTTTCAGCACACGGGTGAACCAAGTGGGGTCGGGCACGTTCTTGAAGCCGCACTCTGTCAGCGCCAGCAGTTTGCCGTTCTTCTGGGCAAAGTCGCTCAGGAAGGTGAGATCGGCATTGATCTGCTTCACAAAATCCTCCTCGGTGCCCCACTGATAGGCATCCTCGCCAATCAGCGTCACGCGCTCGTTGCCGGGATAGCGCTGCAGGAAGCGCTCCTCCTTCCAGCCTCCGTCAAGGTTGGGCGAATAGCTCCACAGCAGGTTGGTGAGTCCACGTGACTTCAGCTCGTCCTGCAACAGGCACCACAGTCCCTGAAACTCGTTGTCGGTGCAGAGCTTCTGGCCCCACCAGAACCACGAGCCATTGTTCTCGTGCCAGGGACGGAAGATGATGGGGATGGGCTGTCCGTCCTTGTCTTTCAGCGTGAGCAGGAAGTCGCCCACCTTCTTCATCCATTGCTGGAACAGCTCATACTGTTCGCCGCCGGGCAGCACGCTGGCCACCACGGTGCTGTCGCTGACATCCCATGCCGAGCCTTCGGGGAACTTCTGTCCGGCGCCATGAGGCTTCGTGGTCTTGGGGTTGCGCGGATGCCAGCTCAGCGTCACGATGCCGCCGCGCTCATGATGGGCGATGAGCTCGTCGTGGATGCGGCTGAAGGGCACGCTGTCCAGATTCTTCGCATCGTCCATCTCGATGCCGCCCAGGTCGAAGCCCATCACGGCAGGATAGTCGCCCACCGTGCGGCGCACGTCACTCGAGTCTGCCGGCCAACCGGTATAGGTCTGCTTGTCGGATTCGAGACTCGACCACTGGGTGCCATAGAACGGATCGTCCTGATGGCCCATCATATAGCCCTTCTGCTGCAGCGTCTGCAGGCGCTCAGCCAACTGTTCACCAATTGTCACTTCTTTCACTTCTTTCTGACTACAGGCTGCCACTATCGCGGCTACACCTATTATATATATATACTTCTTCATCATTCTTCCCAAGATACAAATACTAACGTCTGAAACTCCTGTAACTACTGAACTACTGAAACTCCTAATCGTGATTCGCAACTCTCAATTCCCTCAGCAGCCAGTTCTCCCACTCGTCCCACTGCTCCTGATGCCAATAGTGCCAGGTGGCCTGATAGGGTGAAATCTCCTTTGGGCCCTTCACCGTGTTGTAGGTGGCCCAGGCCGTGGTGGGCGGCACCACGTCGTCGTTATAGCCAAACGAAAACCAGCCCTTCTGCTGGTCGCTGATCAGACGGGCAAAGTTCACGCCGTCATAATAGCGGCTCGTCTCCACCCGTGCCTTGATCTGCGGGTCTTTCTCATTTTTCATTTCTCCTTTCTCATTTTTCATCTGATAGAAGTAATGCGGCCATCCGCAGGCCACGCCCTTGAGCGATGCCGTATGGTCGCAGAGGGCAGCATGCACGGGGGCATAGCAGCTGACGCGCTTGTCGAGCCCCGCCGTAGCCAGCGACAGGAAGCCGCCCTGACTGGAGCCCGTCACACCCAACTCGCGCCCGTTCCAGGGGGTGTACTGTTCAATATAGTCGAGCGCACGAATACATCCTATGATTACGCGCTTATAGTAGCTCTGGTCGCGATGGTCCATGCCCCAGTTCCAGTAGTTCATCAGCGCCCCGTTGAACACATCGTCGTAGACCTTCTGGTCCATGGTCACCGAGATGCCGTGGATGCCAATCTCCAGGGTGATAACACCCTGCGAGGCCGTCCACACATCGCCACCATAGGGGCGCACGCCGGCACCGGGCACACGCAGCAGGGCGGGATACTTCTTTCCAGGAGCCGTCTGGCCGTCTTTCTCCACAGGCACACACAGAATACCGTAGGTGCGCCAATTCCACTGGATGTTCTGGAAGCTCACCTCATAGACGTTGACATCCTTGGTGCAGCGCTCGGGCAACAGCCGCTTGGTGGGGTTCAGCTCCACCTTGCGAGCCTCAGCGATGGCCTGCTGCCAATAGGTCTCAAAGTCCTGGGGCATCACCGTGGTGGGCACCAGTTTTTCCGGCGAAAAGGCTGCCGCACAGGCCGCCTTATACTCCTTGCCGCCCACATGGGCCACCACATCCACCCGATAGAATCCGGGCTTCGTCATCTTGCCCTTCAGCGTGAGCGTGCCGTCCTTCAGCACCATGTCCTTCTTCTTCACATCCTGATACATCTCCGGGCCGCAGGCATAGTCGACGGTGGCACCCTCCAGCAGGGCATTCTCCTTCAGAACACTCACTCGGAAGGTGGCCGTCTGCCCCACCTCATAGCGCCAGTCGCTGTGGTCGGGCATCACCTCCACACGGATGCTGTTGCCTCTGATCTGAGCGCGCATCGGCACTGCCGAAAGCAGGACAAGCAGCAGCAGAATAATACTGTTTTTGTGCATGAAATACAGGTTATTAGTTCGTAATATTTTCTGTTTGCAAAGATACAACTTTTTTCTGAAACAAACGCATATTTATTTGACTATCTTCTATACTTTTTTGTACAATGTGCAAAAAAAAACTTAAACGAGCATCCACCACTGCTCAAAAAAAATACACACTTTGCAAAAAAGTATCAATAAAAGTAAACAAAAGATGCATAAATTAAAAAAATATGTATTACCTTTGCATTCGAATAACTACGTAATAAAACGAGATAATTACATAACTATTAACTAACAATTAAAGTATGAATCTGAATTGCAGTAAAAATTCTCTGCTGGCAGCGTTGTGCACGATGACGCTGCTGGGCTACTCGCCTGCAATGTATGCCGCCAAGGGCAATGCCCCATTGCCCACCGAGCTGCAGCAAGCGAAGAAGATTACTGGCACCGTCAGCGACGCCATGGGTCCCGTGATTGGTGCAAGTGTTGTGGTGAAAGGAACATCGAACGGTGTAGCCACCGACTTCGACGGCAACTTCACCCTGAATGTCAGCCAGGGTCAGACCCTTGTCATCTCCTACATCGGCTATCTGACCAAGGAGGTGAAGATCGGTGCCCAGGCCCACTACGACATCACCCTCGAAGAGGACAAGAAAGTGCTCGACGAAGTGGTGGTGGTCGGTTACGGTACGATGAAGAAGAGCGACCTGGCCGGTGCTACGGGCTCTATGGACGAAAAGAAGATGAAGGGTTCTATCATCACCAACCTCGACCAGGCTTTTGCAGGACGTGTGGCTGGTGTGACGTCTATGGCCACCTCTGGTGCCCCAGGTTCCTCCACTTCTATTCGCGTACGCGGACAAGCAACCATCAATGCTGGTGCCGAACCTCTCTACGTTATTGACGGTGTCATCTGGAACAATTCCAACTCTTCAGGTGCATCAGTAGGTTTGGGCGACCGTTTGGGTAACGGCTCTGTGTCATCAGTATCTCCACTTTCTACCATCAACCCTGCCGACATTGTCAGCATGGAAATTTTGAAGGACGCATCAGCCACCGCCATCTATGGTGCACAGGGCGCTAATGGTGTCGTACTGATTACCACCAAGCATGGTAAGGCTGGCGAAGCCAAGTTCAGCTACGACGGCATGGTAGCCTGGCAGCGTCAGGGTAAGCGCATCGACATGCTGAACCTGCGCGAATTTGCTGAATTCTATAACGACATGGTAGCCCAGGGAGGTGCTACGGAAGACGAGACGCTGAGCGACCCTAGTCTTTTGGGCAAAGGTACCAACTGGCAGGATGCCATCTTCCGCACAGCGCTGCAACACCAGCATCAGGTAAGTGCTCAAGGCGGCACAGATGTGGTTAAATACTACGTCAGCGCCAACTACATGAATCAGGAAGGAACCATTATCGGTTCAGAGTTCATGCGTAATGGTGCCCGCATCAACCTGGACGCTCAGCTGAAGCCCTGGTTGAAGCTGGGTCTCAATGCCACTTACTCGCATACCTCTGAGAAGCTGCTGAAAGCCGACCAGGACGAAGGTGTCATCACCTATGCGCTGACCACCCCGCCCTACCAGCCCATCTACAGCATTGAAGGTGGCTATACTTCTGTATCGCGCGAAGGTATGAGCAACCCCAACCCCGTAGCTCTTGCTCTGATGAACGACTATCGCTACAAGCGCAACCTGCTGAACGGAAACATCTTCGGTGAGGTGACGTTCCTAAAGGGGCTCGTATGGCACACAGAGTTGGGTTACAACTTCAACTGGGACCGTGCTTCTACGTTCGAGCCCACCGTCAGCCTGGGCAACTGGACCAAGAACCAGAACCAGGCCCGCGTACAGAAGACCACAGGACAGTTCATCCAGATCAAGAACTACCTGACCTACAATGGTCAGATTGGCAAGCACAGCTTCTCGGCCATGTTGGGTCAGGAATGCTGGGAAAGCAAATGGGACTACGCAAGCATCTTCAACACCGATCTGCCTTCGAACAGCATTCACAATCCTGCCCTCGGTACTGGTGAACCACAGGTTGGCGCAGGTTACGGATCTGCGGCAATGTCTTCGTTCTTCACGCGCGAAACTTATAATTATGATGACCGCTATCTGTTGACCTATACTTTCCGTCGCGACGGTAGTTCGAACTTCGGACCGGACAAGCGTTGGGGTTCATTCCACTCTTTCGCTGCAGCATGGCGTTTCTCAAACGAAAAGTTCATCAAGAAATTCGCTGAGAAATGGCTTTCAAATGGTAAGCTGCGCATAGGCTGGGGTCAGACTGGTAACTCGAACATCGGTGGTGGCAAGTGGGCATCAGACCTCTCCGTTATGGAAACTGGACTGGGTACCTCACAGCGCCCCGCCCGTATTGCCAACACTGAGATTCACTGGGAGAAGCAGGAGCAGACCAACATCGGTCTCGACCTGGGTTTCTTCAACAACAAGATCAACATCACCCTCGACTGGTATAAGA
>Ga0326512_10001454_pt1 | contig 18284 bp, 34 predicted proteins | sample 1_2617_0518_D_FD_203652 | JGI IMG/M metagenome (GOLD analysis project Ga0326512, IMG submission 203652) | Bovine rumen microbial communities from UC Davis, California, United States - 1_2617_0518 | ecosystem: Host-associated > Mammals > Digestive system > Stomach > Rumen | place: USA... | reverse complement strand
TCTAGCCTTGGCCACCTTCGGGGATCCCTCCCCACCCTCAAAGCGTCTACCACTCACCATCCTGAACGACATTAGCCTTTATTCTCATAACAACTCTGTCTGTGGACACCTTATTGGACTTTGATTGATTGCAACAATAGTGTGCTGCCTGTAGGTTGTTCCAATCTTTGCACGCTGCTTCTGGTGAAGAATAACCAAACTCCTTCCAGCGTGACACAGGCCGTATCTCATCAATAACGAATGATAACGGATGCTTATAATCACTCGGCTCATCATAGTGGATCTCGCCAAGTCTACCGTTGCATATTCCGCAAGGTGCACCCATGGCCTTAAATCGTGCCCGGGCTTTGCGTCTGTAGTTGCCATTACTATATCTTGGATTAGTAGCCATTATTATTCCAATACAAAACGCACCCACCACCATTGTGATGAATGCGCTCTGTCGATCATATTTGGATTCATACGAGGATTATTGAATGCTTAACAATTCAAACCCATTAACATAATAACACGATTTATTGTCCTCTGAGTATCGCACTTTATATCAAGCGACTTAACTCATAATAGTATCTCTGTCGCATCTGATAGTACGCTGTACGCTCATACGGCATATCACGTTGCTTAAGTTGGTCAAACGTAAGGCCATAACACACACCCAACCTCAAGAAGTATTCCATTGATTGTTGCTTTGCACATTGAGCAATAAGGCTGTCGATCATGTCTACCTTCTTCGATAACTCAATCGCACGTGTGGCGGCATTGTATATCATGTCACCATTCGGTGAAGTCTGTACCTTGTCTTTGTCATAGCGTATTGCCGTTGATGTATCTCTAGCATCCTCTACTTCTGCAAGCCATAATGGATAGCGTAATGAGTAGTGGATAGCTGTTAGATAGTCCTCTTTTGGTATGTAATATTTGTTTTTTGGTGATAAATCTCTGTACTTTGCCATATCAACCTCCCAATATTTCAAGAAAGCCACGCTTTGCTACTGTCTCAGCTCTTTCCTTAGTCATATTCAAGATAAGTCCACGCTTCAGTTCTAGATTCATGGCTATATCTCTGTATGTCTGTGTTACACGTACCATAACCATAGGCTGAGGATGATAATCATTCTCCGGGCTAGACTTTCCAAGCAACTTCTTCCACTGGTCTGCGATCTTCTCCACATCATACTCATACTCGAACTGCGGAATGTCTAAAAGCATCTTGACATCAAAGTCCATGTTGAATGGTACAATATACCCATTTATGCCACTTTTTATGCCCATATCAGCCGTTGACGGAAACGGTGTAACAATCACAGGCTTGTTGATTGTAAGCGCCTCTAAGATGGTATAACTAAACGCTTCTGAGTCGGATAATTGCACAATGTAATCAGCTTTTTGCATATAGTCTTGTATGCAGTCCGATAAGCCCACATTATAAAATCCGATTGGTGCATCAGATAGCTTACCTTCCGAGAAGTTAAGCCATATAAAGGGTATGTCTGCTGCATCCAACATCTCACACAATCTGCGGATGCGAATTTCATATTGCCCCTTGTCAGGTGCTGGCATCCTTGTGGCCGACATCAGGAAGAGTGTTTTGCGTGGCTTAACATCAATGAGGTTGTGGATAACCACCGCATCTTTTGATTCCTCTCCGAATGATGCCTTACTTGACTCTGATACATTGACAATATAGTCCGAATCCTGTGGTATATGCCATTGTGGATTAGTACGGCAAGCATGACACATCTGGATTGATTGCTTTGCCTTGATGTTCTCCGGCTTGGTGTCCAAGATCCTGAGCATGATTAAGGTATCGCATATGATAGTCTTGTTAGGCTGTCCTTTTATCACCCGGATGTACTGTGCTATCTTTGCCACTAACGTATCAAGACAAACATTGACCACGAATGTTATGTCATAGAATTTGGACATAATCTTTGCAAAGTTAAGGATGAACGTTTCAATGCCACCTATGATGTTGGTCTGATTGATGTATAAGACTACTTGCGTCTGATACGGTGGTGCTATGATTTCAATATTGTTGTACGGCTCACCCTTCAAGTAATGTGTCCATATCCGAGTAGGCGTGTATACTTGTGCATAGCGCTTAACCTCTTCCATGTCGCACTTGTTGGTCAATAATATGACTTCATTCAGCTCATCATCCTTCTTGATCTGCTCCAATTCATCCAGCATATCAGCACGGAAGTGATTGAAGTAGTATACAATGCGTTTTGTCTTGCGTAAGCCTTGCTTGAATGTCTTGGTATTGGAATCAGACACTTCAGTGCGGTAGAAGTACATATAGTCGGTGATTGCAGTATGATTGTGAGTGTCTGACAGATAACCAAGTCTGCGTGAGAAGTCCTCATCCTCTGCTGCATCCTTAACCTCACTGAAGCGTATTGTTCCGATATATGAACGATTGAATACTCTAGTACATACGCTCGGATTGCTTAAGCGGTCAGTGTCAGACTTCAGCTTGTAATTGAATTGCACACCGTTAAGCGTCAAGCTCTTCCAGCTCATGTCACAGACATCAAATCCCCGGTCAATCTGTTCAAGTATCTTGTCAATGTAATTCGGTGATACCATGTCATCAGCATCAATGAAGGTGATATAATCGCCCTTGGATTTATCTATGCCTTTGTTACGTGTTGCACCAGCACCCTTATTCTTCTGACGGATGACTTTAAGCCACGGATAATATGATGGTTTGTATGGTGTCTTGCTTCCATCATCTATCAGAATAACCTCAACATCAGGATTCATTGTCACCGTATCGCCCAAGGGATCTATCTGCTTGTCCAAACAATCAAGCAGCTCTTCAGTGTATTCACGTAGTATATTGTAGTACGGTATGATTATTGATAACTTCATTCTACTAACCTCTCCATCAGCTCTATATCTTCAGGTTCATCTATATCACAGGTGTAGTCATTTATGGCTACGTAGTTCGTAAAGTCTATGACATCAAGTGGCGTGCCCTGAATGACTTGCCATAGCTCCCAAGAAACAGGCTCTCGGTGAAATTTTCCCAACTTGCCGTAGTGCTTTGTTAGTTCAATAGCTGCTCTAAATAGTTGCTGATCCATGACCTTGAATGCAAACGGCTCAGCCCATTCCTTTGGATAATTTTCCGGCACCGGCTCGGAAGATCCAAAGAACATGATGCTGTCTGTCTGATATTCAACTATGGTCTTGATCGCTTCCGGGCTGAATACCACATCACCGAATATGTAGCACACCGCCCTGTCTAGTGGATAAAAGGCATCTAACCATGTATGGACTTTCCCATAGACATATGTGTTGTTGTGCTCCAAGACAGGTACACCAAACTGTTTGAATCGTTCATCATTGCTTGTTATTGCAATATTTTCAATGCCGTTTTCACGGAGTAGTCGGATCGTGCGTGCTACAATCGGCTCTCCGTGGATTTTCTGAAGGTGTTTAGGCTCTTGCCAGTGTGGATATGAGCCACCACACATTAACAAATAGATCATGCGTCATCCCTCCGATCATTAACGCTTAAGAGTGCGCACACTAGGAAGCCTATGATGCCACCAGCCATGAATGAAAGTATGATTGATATTGTTATGCTCATTCCTGCTCCTTCCTGTACTTGTCGATAATCTTTCTAACAATTCCCAATGATATTCTTATCTTTTGTGCTGAATCTCCCATATTTTCTACTTCTTGTGAATAAGTAAATAATTCCTTATCAATCTCTGCTCTTATCTTGTCAAGCACCTTTTCCCTTCCGCACTCTCTGCAACGGTCTGCGAACTCGGTAACGGTTTCGTACGGTATGCCGTTTGCAATATACACTTTCAAAGGGTTGTCAATCCCTTCTGCTACTTGCCTTTTTACGTAGTTATATTTTTCCTCGGGTATCTTAATAACCAGTGCTATATCTGCCATTTTATTCCTCACTTTCTCTGCAATATGGCTTAATACATTCACGGACAAACCACTCAAACGTATCTTGACTATTGAACGATGCTATCTTCTGTTCAATGTTTAACTCTGCATCATAGATTGATATAGTCGGTTTCTTACGATACGGCTTGAAATTGCTATCAGAAAAAATCATTTTGTACTTGCCTATCTGTAATGAATATGTCATTCCTTATCCTCACTTTCTGCCTTAACCATTTTTCTTATAACAGGCTGAATATGGTTCTTAAACACGCTTACTATCTTTGTCTGCCATGGCGTGTACTTATATATGGGATATTCCCACACATCACACCACCATCCGTCATTTTCCTGCTCAAACAGTTCTATAAAGGTTTCTCCGTTGTCGGGGATGTACTTACACTCGATTTCCTCAAAGATTTCGTCAAGATGCTTTTTATCATCCTCGTCATCTGCATAGTCATAAAAATGTTCTTTTGTGGCTTCATAATCAAACTCCTTTGGACTTCCACACAATTTACCCAAAAGATAATCGTCTGTTATTCGTGCCATGAGTTCCAAAAAACTCTCATGCTCTGATGCTCCCCATTGATAAGCATAATTTCCAACATCCGATATAATGTTTAATTCATACTTATCAAGATTGAAATAAAATCTCGCATAAAGGCATGAGCCGTAATCCGTATCGGCTTTATCCTGCCTATATTCCAAACATCTTATATTTACAGGAATCTCTTTAACTGTCATTCCTTATCCTCACTTTCCTGTGGCTCAACCATCTTCGTACCACATTTCCAACAATAAGGTACTATTGTACCCTTTGAGTGAGTATCAGAGCATTGGCACTCTGAACATATAAAGCGGTAGTTGTCATTCTCAACATCTTCTTTATTCTGTTCGTCTGCTAATATCCAATGTCCTGTCTTTGGCTCTTGCGGATTGGCGGGTGGCAAATCCTTATAACACTCGGTCAACAATTCCTTGTAACTCTCTACCGTCCTATCAGTATCAAGTGCCTTATCCATTCTATCTAATGTGTTTAATACCGCCTGTCTGCTTATCACATCACCACTTGGCTCTTGCTCTAGTGCCTTTTTACTATCAAACACACAATCCCATTTGCAACATCCGTTCTCTTTGTGAAACTCGCACACAGAACACGGTCTGTCGGTCAAGTGTCCAATGTTTTCAAGGGCTTTGATTGACATATCGCAAGCATCTCTCATATCTTCATAGGCTTTGTATAATGGTGTATCGGCTTTCCATTTACCCTCGAAACCTTTGCCAACAAATACTCCTTCCTGTGAGTTTTCATCTATCATCCTCTGGTATGCTCGTTTGCAAAACTCCATTTTGTCTATTGCGTCTTGGTTAGTCATTCGACTTCTCCTTTATCTATCCATCCTGTAATTATGAGCAACTGAAATAAACTCATCCTTGTCGCAGTAAAGTAGTACATCAATAACGTCCTGCTCTGTTGGTGGTGTTGCGTATTCAACCTCCTTAACAACTGTCTTGCTTATTTTTGTGTCTTTGATTACTCTAATCACCCAATATTCAATATAATTAACCTCTACTGTTCTTCTCATTCTGCTTCTCCTTTCTATATCGTTCCTCCATCTTCAATCAAGTATTGCCGGATAAACCTATTCGCATAATCAGGATGAATCATAGATCTTGCTTCCTTTTTTGTTTTTGCTCCTGTTTTTTCGTAGTCACATTTATTCATAAGCCTTATTGCATCCTTGCAATCAATAGCGTTATATGGCAATGCCTCCCACAACAAATTATTTTTTGGCTCACAATTCAGAAACCAATACTGAGTAGGCTTTTTATAATAATCACCGTTCTCTCTCCGATCTCGATCAATAATTGATGGGAGATAGCACCAATAGCGCCTTAAAAAGTGTTCCTCGCTGAATGGGTTTTCCATTATCAGTTTCAAGTCTTTTCTCATGCAAACAATAAACATATAGTTGACGTATTTGTACATAGTATTCACTTCATCCAACAAGTCCATGTCATACGTCATTTTCTGCTCTAAAGTCCATTCTTTTTGTTGTGCTGCTTGTCCTCGAAAAAACAGCATTATCTGATTTTCAAATCTGATGCAAGGAAAAAACGCAAGTATCAAATCATCCTTTGTTATCTTGTCAAAGATAGACGGTTCTCCTTTGTACCCCCCCCTCAATCTCTGCAAAGAGGTCTATCTGATAATCTGTTTCTCCGTAGTTATTTAGTATGTCATAGTCATAAGCTTCGATTCCAAGCTTCTTAAACTCATTCTTGAATGTACCGGATTGTTCAAATAAACAATGTGCTATCATCCCAACCTCCCAAGCGGGCACTTACCGCAAATGTCATACAGCTCTTCATCATCCTTGATCTCATTCGGATACTTGCAATACTTGTCACATATTTCCATCTTTACTTCCTCAATAATCTGAGGAATAGTCTGTATATTTTTCTCTTCCATCCTCATTCTCCTCCTGAATCATGTACCACGGCTTCCTCTGAAAACATATCCGGGCATTGGCATCACGCCAGTCAACAATATCTGTCTTATTTGCGGCATATGTATAGAAAGCCTGTTGATTGTGTTTCTTGTCCTTTTTGGTAAGGGGCTTCTTAATCATGGGGTAGTCCTCGCACGTATTCCGCATAGCTGATTACCACCGCATCAAAGAAGCAATCTTCCGGGAATAACTTATTGTGTTTCGTTGCGTACTTATCCACGTATGTCTTGAACCGCTTATTTGTCTTATATAAATCCAATAAATCAACGTTTGCTTTCATGCTTATGCTCCTCTCTGTATATGCCTTCCAATAGATCAGCCGCTGCAACTATCATCTTGCTTGTCATTTCACGGAAGTACTCCGGCATATCCTCGGTACTGTTATATATCCTTGTGCAATCGTCTCTGATGGCATCCCATACGGATTCATCAGGGGATGTGCATATTGGCATATATTTCTTCAAAAACTTCCATATTTCGTTTATTACTCTATTTGCTTCTTTGTCCATGTGTACTTCTCCCTTCCGTCAGAACGGTATTTCATCAGGTAATTCTGATTTGTTAGCCTTGGTTATTTGGTCATTATGAGGCAAATAATCCCAACCGAATATGCCTTCAATATCTGATATGCGTTTACTCATATCCGAGTAGTACATTGTGTAAGAATCCAATTTGCCGGATATTCTGTTTTTTGTAACCTTAAGCATCCTGATGTCATCACCACGTTGATTATCTTTGTCATAGCTCATGACTACATCAACTCGGTTTGTTATATCCGCTGATCCTGACACATCATCATTGTCAAACTCTGCTTTTGACTTTCTCGGATGTGCTACAAGTACAATCACCATCTCATAAGCCTTGGCAATCTTGGCCAGCTTTCCAACAAACTCACTCTGCTTTCTGTATAGTGCCTCATTTGTACCAGCATCAATAGCGGTCATAAGATTATCCAAAACTGCGAATTTGATATCCTTTTTGATGATGGTGTCTGTCAACGCTTCAAGCAGATCATCCGTCTCATCATTGTCAATGATTTCATTGCTATATATGAATAACCTACCTCTGTACCAATCCTCACACTCTTTGATCTGTGAATTTGTGAGATTTTGATTGCCATATATTTGACCATCTATCCAACTCTTAACCCAATAATCCGGCAACTCTCCTGAATACATAAAACTGTTATAATTCTGTGAAAGTGCTGAACATACAAGTTGACTTGCAAAAGTGCTTTTTCCGTTTCCTCTCTTCCCGGTAACAAGTACGACTTGCCCCATCATCATTCCACCTTTGAGTAAATCATCTAATTTGGAATACAATGTCTTGACCTTTGGCTTTTTGCTCAAATCGACATACTCCACATCAGCCATGTCTTTAACTCTTGAATTGAGCATTGCTTGTGCATTATTGATTGCATCTGCAACTGCCTGTTTGCCTTTTGTATTAAGTAGCTCATTTGCATCTTTGCACCCTTGATAATCTTCTTTTCTGACCACTCTGACATTCATTGATCGCTTGAATCTGTTGCCGATCATGTCCGAAAGAGTAATCATATTATTTTCATAGTCACCAAAAATAACTATTTCATTGAAGTTTTTAAGCATCCAGTCATAGCAATGTGGGATCCATGTTGTACCTTTTGCACCTGTTGGAACTGATACGGCATTATCGAATCCGACTTCTGCCACCGACAAACTATCAATTTGACCTTCCGTGATAATCAATGTCTTGTTATTTGTATTGCATTGAGCTATTCCAAACAGAATCGGCATACAATCCTTTTCGCACCATTCTTTTGAGCCGGGATCACCTTTTTTGAATGTCATATTTCTATATTTGATGAATCGCATTTCACCGTCTTGATCCTTGAACGGAAACACCAGCACATTATCATCATCTGCTTTGGTGGTTATTTCATACTTTCGGCAAGTACTTTCTGATATTCCTCTGTTTTTCAAATATCTAATCGCTGGATCCTTACTTTCAATATGGTCTGATTTGAATTTTCTAAACCGATCATCAAAATAATTGCGATTGATATATCTATCTACATCTTCTGATAACTGAAAGTTAAAATCCTTTGAAAGCGTTATCATATTGCCCGACACTCCACAAGAAGCTCTGAAGCAATGGAACTTACCAGTATTCAAATTGATGGAAAATGTTTCTTTGTCTTTAGAATTGCTCTTACAATATGGACAATACTCAAAAGTGACTTCATCACGCTTAACCTTATGCCTTATCCCGGTAAAGGATGCAAACCGCAATATATCTTCTTTACTTGGTTGATAATATTCACTCCTTATCACGATCATCCTCCAACCTGTCAAACCAACTCATTTCATCATAATCAATGAACTCTTCTTCAGAAGCTGGCGAAGCCTTTTCCTTATATTCCTTATTTATTACTTTATTATTACTTAGGTATGTCCCATCTGATGTCCCATCTGATGTCCGTTTCGGTGTGTCATTTGGTGTCCGTTTTGGTGTCCGCTTATCTTGGTAATCGCCGTATTTTACTATGCTTATCACTGTCCGTTCAGGTGTCCGTTTTGTGTTCACCATACCGTCCGATTCTAGTGCCAAAATGAAGCGTCTTGTTTTATTGCGTGTCCAACCCCATCTTTCCGCAAGTTGCGTAATACTCAAATTGACATCACCACGTTTGAACTGTGTGGGCTTACCTCTCCACATTGATGTATGTGTTGTATGATCGGCTATAAGTAGAAGGTCTATCCATGCCATACTTCTATTGAATGGCTTATCTTTGTATGTCCAGTGGTCAAGGATTCCTCTGTCAAGATATATGTATGTTCCTTTAGCCATATACTCCACGCTCCAATCTTTCTTTAAGTTCTCTATACAGAATTTCCTTTATCAATCGCCCTGATATTTCATGTGGACAGAACACCACTTTGCAGTCATATCTAGCCATCCATGCGGTTATACTTGCCAAGTATGCGTCTTTATTGAATTTGGTTTTGTACCTACCGTGCATCAGCTTCTCAATGTTTCCATCTTCAATAAGAAGATATACAGAAGCATCATTCGCTTTGATGCGCTCAAACTCCCGGATAAACCTGTCACGGCTCTGACAGAAGCACTGTGATAATTCTTCAAGATTCATTTTACGTTCAATCACTGCATGACCACATACTGACTTCTCATCCGTGAATAGTAACTTACCATTCGGAAGTGTGAAATTGTAGGTATAATCGCCATATTCCAACTTTTGACGCTTGTATGGAACACCTAGAGAAGCAAGCCTCTGCTCTGATCTGTCAGACGGTTGCTCTCTAGTGTCCGCAAGCACCGACATAGAATCTAGGCAATTCTGTATCGTGAAATTATCCATCAGAAGGGTATCTCTTCCTCTATGCCATCAGGAATGGTCATAAAGCTGTTATCGGTCGGAGCGCTGGCCTTGTTGCCTGTGTATCCATTCCTCTTCTTGATGTCAGGTATCTTCAGATCGGGCTTCTTGGTATCTTCCACTGACATGGGATATCTAACCTCTGTATATACACATTCCTTGCCTTCTATTACGTTGCCTGTTTCAGCAAACATCAGGCCAATGCTTAAGCCCTTCCACTTGGATTCATCCCAATCCCACTTATACTTGTTATTGGAATCTTCAAGGGCATTAGTCCACTTGGCAAAAGTGTTTTTTGTCCAGTTATCCTTCTCGGATCCATCATCCTTGGGAACATATACAGAAGATTTGCCCTTCCACTTCTTATCTTCCTGTGTGTTCTCGTCATACTGCTTCTTGAAAAAGCCTTTGTAATCGCCTTCAGCTATATCAAACTGAATGTCGATTCTGTCAGAATTTCCGTTCTCTCCGGCTACATATCTGACATTCATGATCTTGGCTACATAAGCCCCGGAAGGTAACTTTGCTGATCCTGTGTACCTTGCCGCCTTCTGTGCATCTTCAAAACCACCAAACTGCTTCATATTATTCTTTCCTCCTCTAATAACTTATTGATTGTGAGTACAGTTGCAATTCCTACGTTTATGGCATCAACCTCTCGCTGATCTGTGACACCTAAACATCCTTCTGTCAAATGGCTATCCACAAGTTCATCATAGTAATCGCAAAATGAATTAAGGATTCTCGATTCCTTTTGTGTCATTTTCATCTTTTAACCTCATTTCATCCCATAATACTGTCTGATAGCGGTATCAACTGCCTTGAGATCATTGGGTATCTCCAACTCAAACATATCTTCCGGGCTTTTCGCCGTGCTCTGACCATTGGCCTGTGTATAGAATTTGTGATCCTGACAATAGAGCACGATATCAAAGCACCCTTCAATGGTCAGCTTCTCATCCAGCATCTTGCCTATGGTCTTGACCTTTTCACGGCCATCTGTGTCAAGTTCTGAATGATGAAGGAAGTATACAATCTTGTCATCATCATCCATCTCATTGATACCGTGGATCAGATTTCTGAAGTTAGCCGCCATGCCTGTGAACTTGTCGTACCCTTTTTCGGCTGATCTATCGAAAAGCTCATTGACAAGTAAGTACTGGCTATCATCAATCACTATTGATTTCGCCTTGCTTTTCTCGATAATCTGATGAATCCATGAATACTTGGCTGCATTTATAGCTGCATAATCATTCAGACCTTCAACATTCGTAAACGGTGGTACTTTGACGGTCTTAATATCTGACTTGAATGGCAATCTGCCCTTTTCAACAGATATAACACCGACTTCATCCGGCTTGAAGTTTTTGATTGAATATGTTTTGCCGGATCCGCTTCTACCTATAACCAATACTGGTAAACTCATTTGAATTTTTCTCCTTCCTTTGATATACTATTTGTGTGTGTTTCACTGAGGTAGTATGTCAACCATGGCTGCTACCTCTTCCGCATTTCTAGCGTAATGATTGAGAAGTCGCTCATATCTGTATGTCAGCTCATCAACCATCATCTTGTACGGCACCATTGTCAGTGCACCTTGTAATTGTTCTTGTGACATTCCACGAACTTTATCTTGGATTTCTTCAAGTTCCATCGGACTCATGCTCATGCTTTCACCTCCCTTCATCCGTAGTAGTTTTCACCATTAAGTTCTTCCATCTGTTTGACCGTCTTAAACTGTTCCAGCAAGCAATCCTTGCAAAACATATTACCGTCAAAGTCGAATAGTTCTTCCGGCTCAAACTCATCCTTGCATTCATCACACGTATACTGTGGTGACACCGAGTTATTCGAACATAAGGATCCTCGACACGGCAATCCGCACTGGACGCAATTATCAACCATCTTCTTTGCCATCTTTCATCTCCTCTCTACAATTCTTATCTGCGAATAGTCATACCCAAGCGCCTTCAATCTGTTTGTCACCTCAAGCCATTTTTTCTTAAACCAAAAGAAATAATAATCTTCAATCACAAGTCTCCCCCCTTCTGTAAGTCAAAAAGCAATTTCCCAAACTGTCCTTGAACACTTCCGCACCGTATACACCATATCCGTTAAGCAATGCCGGACTTGTTATCAGGCTCATAGCACCATCTTTTTGTGCTTTTTCGTATTCCTCTTTGCTGATTTGGTTTGTTACTGTTATCATTCTCTATCCCTCCGCATTCTTAAAAAAACAATACACACGCCCTTTTGCACCGTTCTTGTACACCGTATCCATGAAGTCTTGGCAAGCATCTAAATCCTCACACCAAATATCAAGCACACCTTGCTTACAGCCAGTGTCGAGTATTTCGTACAACCCGATATAGTCTCCCATGCTCCCATCTGGCAACCTCTGATAGACAATCACGATCTTACCAAGTAAGCTCTTATCACCTGTGGCCGCTATGCCCTTGTGCACTTGATGACCTGTGTAAGTCTTACCTTGTAGACAATAGGCTGTAGCGTGCATCCGTGGCATTGGTGGCTCGGGATCAGTGCAAGTAGAATAACCTGTCAAGAATGTTGCCGCTACCAGTGCGCTTATCAATATGTACTTTTTCATGTGTTACCTCATGGAATAGAATCAGACCGCCTAATGTAGCAAGAATGATTGATATGAGTATTTGTGTTGGTTTTCCGTAGGCTTCCGATAGCCCACCGCAACCGATGATAAATAAGATAAATCCTGTGGTGTGTTTCATTTGCTCTCCCTTCCTATAATGTGAGTAGTTCTGACCGCTTATCCTGTGGTACATCCAGCAAGTCGAACATCAGAAGCAAGTCCTTGTATGTGAGTGTTCCTGTCCGCATCCTGTTGTATAGCGTCATGCGTGAGATGTTCAGCTCTTTTGCCATCTGATCCTTTGTGATCTTCCTGATGTTCATCATTCCATCTAGATAGATCAGTGCATCTTCGGTCTTGCGATCTTCAGGTAGTAATGTGACTTTTGCCATTTTTCTGTACATCCGTAGATTATTTATCCACTTAACCGGCAAAAAAAATAGCCTTCACTTCCTTATCAGGTATATCAAGTAGCTTTGTGAGCTTCTGGATCTCGGATGCAATAAACTCATTTTTACCGATAAGTTTCAGATAAAAGCCCTGATACGTGATGCCTAACTGATCGGCAAGATACTTTTTTGTTCGCCCTGATGCAGTGATTTTGGCTTCTAACATTTCCGTATTCGTCATCTACGTTCTCTCCTTCCTTTTGTTTTGGTAGATTTTTTATCTACTTCATCAATATATCGTATAGTTGATATTTTGTCAACCACAATTTATAGAAAAATAAATAAAAGTTGATTTTATAGCCATAAATCGCTAATATATAAGTGAAAGGAGGAACACACAATGATAGGTGATAAGATAAAAGAATTAAGAGTAGCAAGAGGATGGACACAAGAAGAACTTGCACAAAAGATGGGATATGCGGATAAGACAGCCATCAGCAAGATTGAAAAGAATGTCAATGATGTAAACCAAAGCACGATTAAGAAGTTTGCTGAAACATTCGGATGTGATGTCACAGACTTCTTTTTTGTCAGCCCGGTAACACGGGAAGATATAGTGCTTATAGAGTTATATCATGAAGCCGACCAAGCCACACAAGATGTCATCAAGCGTCTTTTGGCATATAATGAGAGGTTATCAAAATGAGTCTTGAAAAACTCCCATCAGGACACTACCGCTTGCGTAAGATGGTAGACGGAAAACTGTATACCCGGACATTTGACCATAAGCCTAATCAATCAGAATGTGAGAAGGCTATTGCATCATGCCTGAAGGATAAGCCGACACTATCCATGAGTGGTACAGTGAGACAGTGCGTGAAGGGATATATGGACAGTAAAAGCAATGTATTAAGCCCTTCCACCATAAAAGGCTATACTTCTATACTTAAGCAGATTGATGATGGTTTTATGGATATAAAGATGGAAGATCTAACGCTGCCTATGCTTCAGAACGAAGTCAACCGATATGCACAAAACCACTCTGCAAAGTCCGTATCGAATTATAGTGGATTTTTGACCTCTGTGGCACGTTTTGTTGGTCTTAATATACAATCGCCTACCTTGCCCACAAAAGAGCGCTCTACGGCCTATATTCCGTCTAAAAACGATATAAAACGCATTGTGGACTATTTCAAGGATACCGAGTATGAAGTAGCCATATTATTGACGCTCTATGGACTACGTAGATCAGAACTGATGGCATTGACGCTTGATGACCTATCCAGGAACACTCTGACCATAAACAAAGCCAAGGTTGAAGCTCTTGCCGGAGAATGGATAACAAAAACAACAAAAACAACCAATTCAACAAGAGAAGTCATCATATCAGATGAACTTTCCGACAAAATCCGCAAACAGGGCTTTATATATAGACGCTCTGTCGGATATCTGCGTGATTTATTAGACAAGGCTCAATCTGATTTAGATATTCCGCACTTCCCTCTACACAAAATGCGTCACTTCTTTGCATCTTATATGCACGATCAGGGATATTCTGACCAGCAGATCATGAGCGCTGGTGGATGGAAAACCAATCAAGTGATGCGGTCTGTCTATCAACACGCTCTTGACATCCAAACTGCAAAGCAGAATATGGCATCTGACATAGCATCATTGACCGAATAAGTCGTGGACAATTCGTGTACAATTTTCATGTACAATATTCTATACATATGATAAATACGTTGTACATATTTTGTACACGGAGGAAAAAATAAACCTCGGAGAATGCCGTAAAATCAAGCAATTCCGAGGTTTTAATTCTATGAGCCACGTGGGAATCGAACCCACGATATATAGCGTATAAATGGCTATTTTATGCGGTTTTTATTTGTCCATGTACAATCCATGTACAATTATTTCAACTTTTCCCAAGTTTTGCGACCTATGATGCCATCAGCTACAAGGTCATGATCCTTTTGGAACTCAATCACCGCTTGCTTGGTTTTCGGACCGAACACACCGTCAACAACTATATCATATCCAGCCACAACAAGTCTACCTTGAGCAATAACAACAAAATCCCCCTTGGATCCCATTTTAAGCACTGGCATATCAGCCGGTGCCATTGTGGTTGTGTTTACATTCTCATGATTAAAGTCATCCCACTTTGTCAGGTCATGCTTCAGGATGTAGTTCATATTGGTATTGACATAGGTGGATGATGTCGCATAGCCATCTGCTTTGATCCGTTCAAGGTACTCTCTCGGAGTGGTTGCGCTTTTCAGATTGGCATATCGCTTGGTGGATATGAAGTCGTAATATCCCTTGACACCTTCTTCCATATCGGAATAGGATCTGAAGTTATCCCGGATAGAAGTCAAAGTACCTACTGTATACTCTTCCTTGGTTGCCATATTGACGCTGGCACCCTTCCATGATGATCCGCACTTAAGGCCGAAGTAGTTGTGATACTTTGCAAGTCCTGAAAATCCATACCGACTTTCACAACAAGCCTGTGCTATAACAGGTGAACATACCTGATAGCCCCTTGCCTTGGCTTCCTTCTGTATGATTGGTGCTATTTTTGCAATAAAATCTTTACACTGTTGATTGCTTGGCATATCTTCTCCCCTTTATGCGTGGCAATGCTCAAGATCAGCGATTCTATTATTTGCCATCTTGATCTTCTCTTCCAATAGCTTGTCATTATCTTCCAAGCGGTATACACGCTCGACCACGTTGTTGTGCTTCTTCACTTGCTCCTCAAGTTGTGCGATTCGGTATACGGTCAACTTATTGCTTGTCAGAATACCACCAAACGTACCAAACAGTGTACCAAGCAAGGATATCAAGGCAACTATGACAACATCACTCATCAGCACCCTCCTTAACCTCGGGCAATCCGGCAACGCTTGTGAGTAAGGATAACAGGCCAGCAAGGATTGATGCTGATGCAACCTGAAGCCAATTAACTTCTGATAAAAAAGCTGATGTGCCGATCACGGCAACGATTGTCTGACATACTGTTTTAAGTGCTCTAATTCCTGCGTACTTCCACCATGATTTTGTCATATATACCTCCCTCAATGCTTGTCATCATCATTCATAAACCCTCTAGCGATATAGATAGACAGAACGGCATAAAGAGCCAAAACCGCGAAGATGATGATGCCTATAATTGAAAAGCCTATAACTATTGCTTTAATCATAAATCAAAACCTATAATCAACTGTAACCACATAAACTGTATCTGTAGAACTATGGCATCTTCTGTATTTTTATCATACCCAAGTGAGAACCATATACCACAAAAAGCCTCATAATGAAATAACGAAAACCAAAATCTGCCTATAGTATAACCAAACCCCATGATATCACCTGCGAAACAGGACTATGAGCTTTTACGCCCATAGCCCCTGTGTATTCAAAAGAAGATTGCTTAACCCTCTGTGGGTTCTACTGGTGTAGGCTCGGTTACAGGCGGTTTTTCATCAATTCTTACCCAGTAACAATACTTACCTGCCGTCATACCCTTTTCGTCTATACTTCTCAACATTTCCGCTTTGACATTAGTGTTAAGCATTGCATTACCAAGGAATATATGGTAGTTAGCCTCGACAAGTTTATCTGTCTCGTAATGATGAGGGATAGCCTCGTTAACCCATGCCTGCGTATCTTCATCGAAATATTCCTTAACCTCCCAAAGTCTAGGTTCAAGTGTTCCATCACCTACAAAAGCAATGTATGAATTACCGTTATCATCATGCGCTATTTCGCCTGTGTTATCCAGTATAAGGAAAGAGTGCGCCTGCTCGTCCGTTGCTTTCATGGCATTTCCTAACCCCTTTTCAAACTGAGCCGCAACCTCTGTAAGTGACTCTGATGAAGTCTTAAGGTCTGTCGGGTATATTCTCTGTGTTTCCTTGTCACTCTTTTTTACTACCTCAAATAATCTGTATCCCATGTTTTTTCCTCCTTAATGTGTTATGTGATTACTAATTAACTCAATCCAATGAACTTTGCGATAGATGGTTGTGTCGCACTACACCATATCTGTATACCTTTACGAACAAAAACCACAATAGACATAGATGAAGTACCACTTATATACGCATCTGAACTTCCGACATATACATAACTACTCGTAGCAGGTGATACCATAAGATATCCGTCTTTAGGTGCTGTATACTTATTTAATGTAGTATATGACCTAATATCGACACTTGCATCCATATTTGTAGCAAGTAATCCTTTTACATCTTTCGTCAACTCCCTATTAGTCTTTGCAGGCGGCGCATATGAATTATCTTTGACGATAGAGGGTCTTATCATCGGATAAAACTTTACATTTAATGCACCTGTAGTACTGGGTACATACAACCTAATTCTGCATTTAGTATCTGATGAAGCATAATAAGCAACTTCTTCATTATAAGTTATTGCTACTGCCGAACCGCTTACTAATAAAGCAATCCTTATACCTGTTATTTGAATTGGATTTTTAGATAAAATCCACGTACCTTTGGGTAATATAAACTCATCTGAGGTTATATTTGCAGGTCCTACACTACCTGTACTTGAAGTTATAGTAACCACGTTGTCACTATCCACCGTCCAAGTAATACCGTTTTCAGTACCATTATGAAAAGCACCAACCGCAACATTTTTAGAACCAAGTATATCGTTCTGAGCCTGTGTATACATAGCATCCTTTAATGCTTTCCAGTACTTCTCATAATCATTGTATGTTGCGTCTGTATCTTCGGTTATCATGGGCTTAAAGAGCACATTATTACAAGGTTCTGTCTGTCTTATGGCTATCTGAAAATACTCATTATTGTATGTAAATGTTACGCCATCACCCCTATCTCTGTTTACTCCACCGTTATCGGAAAACTCATAAGTTGTAGCACTACCACCTGCTGGGCATCCAACCGCTTTAACAGTCTTTCCAATATATTCACTTGATAAGCGACCTATACCAAGTGTTACCGTACCTGTAGAAGCACCTGTCCTATTAGCCAAAACAGTACCATCGGGATTAACTTCAAAATGTATACCATCTTTATCGCAAGTAATGGCATCATTGTGCAACAAGTTTTTGCTTGCTATAACTTCCTGCTCTTTTAAAACATCACTATTCTCCCATTCTGTACCATTGTGCATGAGAATATCATATTCTTTAGGGCTTGTTATGTCCGTATCATCCATACCTGCAAGGCTTGTTGCGGACTCTAAGTATATAGTCCAGTTTGCGTTTTCGGCAGGCGTTACCCCTGTGGTATCGTCAATCTTACAACGCCACTTTGTATTTCCTACCGTAACTATGTCGTTCTTTACATAATTAGCGGTAGGGTCATATGCTCCCCTATCGGTAAATCCTATAAGGTCTAACGCCGTGTATCCTGTCGGTTCAATCATACTTTTTTCCTCCTTATGAAGCAGTCCTTATATATAAGCGGTTATTTGCAACCGTAAAC
>Ga0326512_10001453_pt1 | contig 18292 bp, 18 predicted proteins | sample 1_2617_0518_D_FD_203652 | JGI IMG/M metagenome (GOLD analysis project Ga0326512, IMG submission 203652) | Bovine rumen microbial communities from UC Davis, California, United States - 1_2617_0518 | ecosystem: Host-associated > Mammals > Digestive system > Stomach > Rumen | place: USA... | reverse complement strand
CTGCGATGGCCTTTATAGTGAAAACGAGATTCGTGCCGTCCATGTGGTCAAGGAAGAGAATGCAGACGTTACTTATCTTACGACACTATGTGAAGACTGTATCAAATATACCAGAAGTTATGGTGTCCTGGTAAAAGAAAAATATTTGATGATAGAACCACGTAAACAATAATTTCTGAAATAAACTCCGTTGGAAACCCCCTGTTTTAGCTTTTTAGTGGCAGGTCCTCCGGAGAAAACAACATTTTAATAACATAAAAAAGCAAAAGTATGAGATTAATTATTGAACCCGACTACGAGAAGATGTCGAAATGGGCTGCAAATTATGTAGCCAAGTGTATTAACGAAGCAAAGCCGACGGCAGACAAGCCCTTTAAGTTGGGCTGCCCTACAGGAAGTTCCCCTCTGGGTATGTATCGTGAGCTGATTGCCCTGAACAAGGCAGGCAAGGTATCGTTCCAGAACGTGATCACTTTCAACATGGATGAGTATGTGAACCTCCCAGAGGAACATCCAGAGAGCTACCACTCCTTCATGTGGAACAATTTCTTCAGCCACATCGATATTAAAAAAGAGAATGTACATATCCTCAATGGCAATGCCAAGGATCTGAAGGCAGAATGCGAGAACTACGAGAAGGCCATCCAAGCCGCAGGCGGCATTGACCTGTTCATGGGTGGCATAGGTCCCGATGGCCATATTGCCTTCAACGAACCAGGTTCCAGCCTACAGAGCCGTACCCGTCAGAAGACTCTCACCACCGATACCATCATAGCCAACTGCCGTTTCTTCGACAACAACGTAGAATTGGTTCCAAAGACAGCACTAACTGTAGGTGTCGGAACTGTCATGGATGCCAAGCAAGTGATGATTTTGGTTAATGGACACAACAAGGCTCGCGCCCTTCGACATGGAGTAGAAGAGGCTGTGAACCACATGTGGACTATCAGTTGTTTACAGATGCATCCCCATGCTATCATTGTGGCTGACGATGCTGCATGTGGTGAACTGAAGGTCGATACCTATAGGTATTTCAAGGATATAGAGAAAGACAATTTATTGTAATGAGATAATTACGGAGGGAGTTGAATATCAGCCATCGTGCATCTTCCTTCATGCATCATAAAGGAATTCTGGCAGCACAGGTGGAATAGAAGTTCGCAGTTCGATACTGCCTGCCAGAACATATAAATCACATTTTATGTTCAATTTAGATAAATTCATTGCTGACAGTGTGACTTTCCGGCCTGTCAGTATGTTTGCAGCGGATATAGAGGCAAACAAGGAAGTGCTTACACAGGAGATTAAAGGTAAGAAGGTATGTGTGATTGGTGGTGCCGGTTCCATTGGTTCCAGCTTCATCAAGGCGGTGCTACGCTTTGAGCCTAAGAGCGTGGTTGTGGTGGACCTCAACGAGAATGGACTGGCGGAGCTGGTGCGTGATGTGCGTAGCACAGAGGGGCTGTATGTACCTGACGAGTTCCGTTGCTATACACTCAACTTTGCAGACCCTATATTCACACGCATCTTCCGTGAAGAGAAAGGTTTTGATATTGTGGCCAACTTCTCTGCCCACAAGCACGTACGCAGTGAGAAGGATAAGTATAGTGTACAGGCACTGATAGAGAACAATGACATCAAGGCTAAGAAGCTGATGGACTTGCTTTGCGAGTGCCCGCCTAAACACTTCTTCTGCGTCAGCACCGATAAGGCTGCTAACCCGGTGAATATTATGGGAGCCAGCAAACGCATTATGGAAGATTTGGTGATGGCATATAACGATAGCTTCAAAGTCACTACCGCTCGCTTTGCCAATGTAGCCTTCAGCAACGGCTCATTGCCTGACGGCTGGATTCACCGTTTGCAGAAGAAACAGCCCTTGGCGGCTCCGAGTGACGTGAAGCGGTATTTTGTCTCTCCCGAAGAGTCTGGTCAGATCTGTATGCTGGCTTGCATCCTGGGCAATGGTGGAGAGGTGTTCTTCCCGAAGTTGGGCGAAGACCAGATGCTCACCTTTAGCAGTATCTGCGACAAATTCGTTACTGCCAATGGCATGGTGAAAGACCCCTGCACTTCCGACGAGGAGGCAAAACTTAAAGCCTCTCAACTTGATTTAACTGACTCTAAACTCTCAACTCTAAACTCTCAACTGGTGAAGTACCCAACGGTGTACTTCAAGAGCGATACAACAGGAGAGAAAGCATACGAAGAGTTCTACGTCCCTGGCGAGAAAATCAATATGAAACGCTTTAAGGCCCTTGGTGTAGTAGAAGAAACCACCCGGAGACCTATGCCGGAGGTGAATGCTTTCTTTGAGAAGTTGGAATCCATTTTCCGTAAGGATGGCTTCACCAAAGCTCAAGTCGTCGAGGCTATAAAGGAGTTTATCCCGAATTTCGAACACGAGGAAAAAGGAAAGAACCTGGATCAGAAGATGTAATTGAAATTAATGTAAGTAGTAGATATGGCAGATTATAGGAAGACCATTGACTTTATCAAGTCTGTATATGGCAACCAAGAGTTTACCCCTCTGGCTGTCCCTGTTTTTGTGGGCAATGAGAAGAAATACCTCGAAGAGTGTATTGACACCACGTTTGTTTCTTCGGTGGGCAAATTCGTTGACCGCTTCGAGGAAGAAACGGCTAAATACACTGGTGCAAAGCGTGCGGTGGTTTGTGTTAGCGGTACCAATGCCCTGCACATGGGTTTGTTGCTCGTGGGCGTGAAGCGTGATGATGAAGTGCTAACGCAGGCACTTACATTTATTGCTACCGAAAATGCGTTAAGTTATATCGGAGCATACCCGGTATTCATAGACGTTGACCGTTCCACGATGGGACTGTCACCCGATGCACTGAAGAACTGGCTCCAGAAGAATGCAGAGGTGCGTAAGAACTCTCGCATTGGAGAACTGGATAAGAGTCACGACTTTGCTTATCAGGAGGATGAGCTGGCTTGCTACAACAAGAACACCGGTCGCAGAATCAAGGCATGTGTTCCCATGCACACCTTTGGTCATCCTGTTCGCATTGAAGAGATTGCTGCAATCTGCAAGGAATGGCATATCGAGTTGGTGGAGGATGCTGCTGAGAGCATTGGCTCTACTTACAAGGGCAAACACACCGGCACTTTTGGAAAGATAGGTGCACTCAGCTTCAATGGCAACAAGACCATCACCACCGGTGGTGGCGGTATGCTGCTGTTTAATGATGAGGAGTTGGGCGCATACGCCAAGCATATTACCACCCAGGCTAAGATACCTCACCGTTGGGAGTTCCGTCACGACCATATTGGTTTCAACTACCGTATGCCCAATATCAATGCAGCTCTTGGTTGTGCCCAGTTGGAGCATATTGATGAGTATGTTGCCAGCAAGCGCAAGGTGGCTGCGGAGTATGAGGCCTACTTCAAGAATGTGCCGGATATTGAGTTCTTCGTGGACTCTTCAGACACCTTCTCTAACTATTGGCTTAATGTGGTCATTTTGCCAAACAAGGAAGAGCAGATTAACTTCCTGACACAGACCAACGACAATGGAGTGATGACACGTCCCATCTGGGAGTTGATGAACCGCCTGCCAATGTTTGAGAAGTGTGAGAATGATGGATTGAAGAATACCATATGGTTTGCGGATAGAGTGGTGAATATTCCGAGTTCCGTACGTCCTTCTGATTTACCTAAAGAATAATGAAGAAACCCTTGATTCTTGTCGGTGTTAGTCCTGCCGGTGTTATCCATGCTGCTGAGTCTGCTCATACCGACTGTGAACCCAATGCCAACGTAGAGGCCATGCGCATCGGACTGGATGCACTTAATATCGAGAGCCGTCCGTTGTGGAAACCGATGCATAAGCAGCCGGTGTATAAGAATGCTCCTGCATACGTGAATGGTGTAAGTGAAGCCTTGTTCAAGGTAGGTATGTGTCTCTCTGCTGGGCCTTACGTAACAGAGGATGACGTGCGGTTTATTTGCGATGCTATAAAGAGTTTGATAGAGAAATAATCATCTGAATAATGGAAGAGTTAACCTATAAGCAGGCAACGCTGTCGGATTACGATGATTTCTATAAAATCAAGTGTGATCCGGAGAATGTGAAGTGGAGTGGATTCGCTTCCGCACCAGATTATGAACGTATGAAAGAATGGTTTTGTAAGCAGTTGGATAGCGAGAAACGTACTATTTATATCGCATACTGGAATGGTGTTGCCTGTGGGTTCTTCTATTTGGACAAGGTGACTGAAGAAGAATTTGAAGCCGCTTCATCAGGAGTGCTGAAAGAATTCACAGGTAGGGGTATCGGTACCTGGCTGGTAAAGAAAAGAATAGAACTTGCTAAAGAAAAAGGGGCAAAAGAACTATCAACATGGGTTGCTGACGAGAACCCTCAGAGTTGGAAACGCTTTGAGAAACTTGGATTTCTGAAGACAGATATTCAAGAAAATCGGATGATTGCTCGTGTGGGGGGGATAACGCTATTCCACAAGTGGGTTCTGTTGCTGAGGAAATAGGTTATGGTGTCTTAGCTGCTTATTCCGGAAGGGGTATCGGTAGTGCTATTATTCGTTATGCAACAGAGGTAAGTAATGCATTTGTATTATGTGCATGGGTGTCCGACAAGAATCGAGCTTCGGAGCGGTGTTTTGAAAAGAATGGATTTGATAAACTTGCGGCTAAAGAGCAGCGAATGATGAGTTCTGGCAATGCCTTACACGATTTTTTTTATTGGGTAAAAGTGATTAGATGAAGAAAATCTGTATTATCACCGCAGCACGCTCAGAGTATGGCCTTTTGAAATGGGTTATAGACGGTGTGCATAAAGACAAGGAGCTGGAACTACAGCTTGTAGTGACAGGTGCTCATCTCAGTGAAGAACACGGGAAAACCGTGCAATTCATCGAGGATGATGACTATCCTATAGCCGCACGTGTGGATATGCACCTGGCTTCGGACAACAAAAGAGACATTGTGCGGTCAATGGGACATTGCTCCTTGGGGATGGCAGGCGTGCTTGCAGACTTAGAGCCGGACGTGGTGGTGGTATTGGGCGACCGCTATGAGCTGCTTCCGATAGTCAGTGCTGCCCTCGTGATGGGCATACCAGTAGCACACCTGTCGGGCGGTGATGTGACAGAAGGTGCCATTGACAACGAAGTGCGTAATGCCGTTTCGATGATGTCTGCCATCCATTTTCCCGGGGTGGAGAGTTCTGCGGAGAATCTCAGGCGTATGTTGGGCAAGGATGCCCTCATCTATACAGCTGGGGAGCCCGGACTGGAAAGTTTCCTGCGTTTCGACTTGATGTCGAGAGATGAGCTGGCAGAAAACATAGGTTTGGATGTGAAAAAGCCTTGGTGCTTAGTGACACTTCATTCTGAAACCAAATTGAGCCTTGAAGAGAATCTGGAGATGGTTCAGAATCTCTTTAAAGTGATGCGGCAGACAAAAGATGTGCAGTTTGTCATCAGTAAGGCCAATGCGGATTTTGGCGGAATGCAAATCAATGAATTCTGGAAAGAGGCCGTGAAACAAGATACAGACAAATATCACTTGTTCTCTTCGCTGGGACAAAGACGTTACCTGAGTTTCATGCAGCAGACAGTAGGTGTAGTCGGAAACTCTTCCAGTGGAATTGTCGAGGCACCTTTTCTTGGTATCCCCGTTGTAAATACCGGTGACAGACAGAAAGGAAGGCATCTGTGCAAGAACGTTATTCAGTGCGACCGGACGAAGGAGTCCATCGAGGAGGCATTCAGCAAGATGCTGATACAACCAAAGATAGTAGATACCTACTATGGTGATGGGCACACATCAGAATACATTATTAGAAAACTGAAGGAATGGCTGAAAACAAAGTGATAGGTGGAGAGTTTGAGATAGAGGTGCAGCAGAGTTACCAAAAAAGGAACGCTCTGCCAGAGGGCGTTATAACCTACTCATCAGGACGCTCATCTTTCTATAATATATTGGCATACTTGAAGGAAAAGTGTTGCATCAAGGGCGTACTATTCCCAGATTATCTCTGCGAATCGGTTTATCAGATGGCAGAGAAGAATCAGATGGGAGTGGAATTCTATGCCCTTGACGAGCAGTTGAATCCTGATGTGAAGGATATAGAGAATAAGTACGACACGACCAAAGCAGTACTCCTAATAGACTACTTTGGGCTAAAAGACAGCCAACCAGCAATAGAACAACTGCGAGGCATTCATCAAGATATGGTGATTGTTTTGGACAATGTGCAGTCGCCCTATTCGATGTACGATAAAACGGATGCAGACTTTGCTTTCTCCAGTTTCCGCAAGGCATTCCCAGTGGCAGATGGCTCATGGGTTCTTTCCAAGAGCGCTTCATTGCCTCAGTATGAACGTGTCAATACTTTTGCTCAGTACAAGATTGCTGCATCCTGCCTGAAAGCATTGAGGGAACTGCACTTGTTTAGTGATGAGGTATATCTTGAACTCTATCACCGAGGTGAGGTGATGATAGATGAGGACTACCGGACAGATATGACCCGACTGTCGAAGGAGATCCTTGCTGATATGGAGTGGTGTCGGTATGCTATTTTGCGGAAAAGAAATGCGGAAGTGATAATTGAAGGACTGAAACAAATGGGGATAAAGCCTATCATCCCTGTTAATGAAAACAAGGTGCCGCTGTTTGTCCCTGTCAGGTTAGAAAACCGTGACAAAGTGCGGAAAGCTATGTTCGCCAATAATGTGTTTCTGCCGGTACATTGGCCGGTAGAAGACGACTATAAAAACCAATTGAAAAGAGGAACGGAAATGGCAGACCACGAACTGTCGATTATCGTTGACCAGCGATATTCGGTGAGCGATATGAGACGTATTTTGAGCATCCTTGAAAGCAATATATAAAAGATGGATATACAGATAGTAGAGCATTGGAATCAATATTTCGACTGTTTCCCGCCAGAAGCATTTGATGTTTATTTTAGGGAAGAGTATGTCAAACTGTACGAGAATCCGTATGAGAAAGCGGAATGTTTTGTATGTCAGGAGGGGGAGAGACTGTTTCTGTTCCCTTTCATAGCCCGTCAGTTTGAATACAAAGGACAGACATACAAAGACTTTGAAACAGCATACGGCTATGGTGGTCCGGTGTGTAATAGCACAGACAAGGGATTTGTCAACAGAGCACTTGAAGCATTGAAAGCCTATTGTGGCGAAAACGGATATGTGGCTGGTTTTGTACGTTTCCATCCTCTGTTTCAGAATCAGGAAGGATTTAATGCGATTGGACGGGTGATAGCAGATCGCAAGACGGTGGCCATCAATCTTGACCAAACGATGGATGATGTTTGGAAGAACGAGATACACTCAAAGAATCGAAATGTGATTCGCAAGGCAGAGAAAGCGGGCTGCACGTTCATTGTGGATGACCGGTATGAACATTTGAAGGAGTTTGTCAGTCTGTATGACTCTACGATGGATAAGTTGTCTGCAGACGGATTCTACTATTTTGACGATGCTTACTATGACAACCTGAAAAGGGGAATCACAGACAGCTTCCTCGGATGCGTACAGAACAGTGAAGGACAGGTAATCTCTGCCGCCATCTTCATGTATAGCGGCCCTTACGGACATTATCACCTATCAGGTAGCGACAAGAGTCAACTGGCCATTTCTCCCAACAACTTTATGTTGTGGAATGCAGCGATAGAGTTGCAGAAAAGGGGCGTGAAACGCTTTCATCTAGGTGGTGGAACGAATGGCGACGAAGAGAACTCACTGTTCCAGTTTAAGCATAAGTTCTCGAAAGATACCTGCCAGTTCTGTATAGGAAAACTGGTTTTCAATCCAGAACTATATGAAAGCATCTGTGCAGAATGGGAGGCCAAGAACCTCGAAAAGGCAGAACATTACAAACATCATTTACTGAAATACAAGTATTAGACTTATGAGTGTATATATCATTGCTGAAGCAGGCGTGAACCATAACGGAAAACTCGACTTGGCGCTGAAACTCTGTGATGCCGCCAAGGATGCCGGAGTGGATGCCGTGAAGTTTCAGACCTGGAAGACAGAGAATATCGTGACCGCTCAAGCACGTCAGGCAGCTTATCAGACAGAGAACACGGGGGTGGAAGAGAGCCAGTTTGACATGTTGAAGAAACTGGAACTGAGTTACGACCATTTCCGCTATATTCAGGATTATTGTAAGAAGATAGGGATTGATTTCCTCTCTACGCCTGACGAGGAAGAGAGCTTGGCATTTTTGGTGTCTTTGGGCCTATCTTTCATCAAGGTAGGTTCTGGAGAAGTGACCAATATTCCATATCTGAGGAAGATAGCTTCTTGCGGGAAGCCCGTTATCCTGTCAACAGGAATGTCAACACTGGCACAAGTTGCAATAGCGTATGACACATTGTTGAAGGCTGGAGCCCCAAAGGTTTCACTGTTGCACTGCACGACTAACTATCCTTGTCCATACGATGAGGTAAATCTGCGGGCGATGCTGACATTAAAAGATGCCTTCAAGTGTCAGGTGGGTTATAGCGACCATACGATGGGAACAGAAATTCCTGTGGCTGCGGTGGCGATGGGTGCAGAGATTATAGAGAAGCACTTTACGCTTGACCGCACAATGGAGGGGCCGGACCATAAAGCGTCGCTGGAACCTGCGGAACTGAAATTGATGGTGGAACAGATAAGACACATTGAGGTGGCACTGGGTGACGGCATCAAACGTCCCAATAAGAGTGAGGCAGAGAATGCCAATGTGGTACAAAAAAGCATACTGGCCAAACGACCTATCAAGATGGGTGAAACACTGACTGAGGAGATGCTCACCGTAAAGCGTGCCGGTGCTGGGATTAGTGCCTCCTTATGGGACAATGTGATAGGCGCATACGCCATCAAAGATTTTGATATTGATGAACCGATAGTGCTGTGGTAATATGAAGACGTTAGTTGTAATACCTGCAAGGGGAGGAAGTAAGGGAATTCCTCATAAGAATATAAAACTGCTCAATGGGAAACCTCTTATCTGTTATAGCATTGATGTGGCGCGTGAGTTTACCACGGATGACAATATCTGTGTGACAACTGATGATGATGAGATTATCAAGGTGGTTGCAGAGTATGGACTGAAAGTGCCTTTCAAGCGTCCGGATTATTTGGCTACGGACACTTGTGGCAGTAATGAGGTCATTCAGCATGCTTATCAGTTTTATGCAGACAAAGGCGTAAAATACGATGCTATACTCTTGCTGCAACCTACTTCGCCTTTCAGGAAGGTGGAATTCCTGAAAGAAGCAGTAGCTCTTTATGATGACAACATCGATATGGTAACCAGCGTAAAACTGTCTTCTTGTAACCCTTACTATGATGGGTTTGAGGAGGATGCAGATGGTTTGTTGAAGATAAGCAAAGGCGATGGCACGATAGAAAGACGTCAGGATGCACCCAGTGTGTGGCAGCAGAACGGCTCTATCTATGTGATAAATCCCAAGAGTCTGATGGAGAAAGGAATGGCATATTTCACTAAGATACGCAAGTATGCGATGAGTGAACTCTATTCCGTGGATATAGACAACCCGTTTGACTGGAAAGTGGCTGAATTAGTTATAAACGAGAAAATGTTAGGATGATGAACAACCATATTATAAACAAAGACATTACCCTGTTAGAGGCATTGTCGTATATCAATGCAGCAGCCCCGGATCCTCTAGTACTCTTTGTACTGGACGAAGGAAAACGGATGGTAGGAACACTAACCGATGGCGACTCTCGTCGTGCATTGATTGCTGGAGCTTCTGTTTCGGATAAGGTGGAGAAGATAATGCATCGTGACTTCAACTATATGAGGGTTGAGGATATAGATGATGTAAAGGAAATCAAGAGGCAGCGGGATTTAAAGATGCGTCTCGTGCCAGTGTTGGATGCAGAGAAGCATATCGTGGAGATTATCAATCTGGAGAAGTATAACTCCAGACTGCCCTTCGATGCCGTGCTGATGGCCGGAGGCAAAGGAGAACGCCTGCGTCCGCTGACATTGGAGACCCCAAAACCGCTGCTAAAGGTGGGTGATAAATGCATCATTGACCATAACATTGATCGTCTGATTTCGTATGGTGTGAAGCATATCTCTGTGACGGTGAATTATCTGAAGGAACAAATAGAAGATCACTTTGCCGAGCCTCGTGGAGAGGTGAAGGTGCAGACGGTACGTGAACCAAAATTTCTGGGAACGATTGGCAGTATCAAGTTTGTGGAGAGCTTCTACAATGACACAGTGCTGGTGATGAACAGCGATCTCTTCACGAATATCAACTATGAGGATTTCTTCCTGCATTTCAAGGAGCATGATGCGGATATGAGTGTGGCCGCTGTGCCCTACAGTGTGCAGGTGCCTTACGGAATTTTCAAGATAGAGGACAGACGGAATATAACAGGACTGGTGGAAAAACCGACGTATGACTATTATGCCAATGCCGGTATCTATCTGATAAAGAAGTCTGCATTAGACTTGATTCCGGAGGACACTTTCTTCAATGCCACGGATTTGATTGAAGCGTTGATTGCCGCAGGGAAGAAGGTAATCCGTTTCCCGTTGAACGGCACGTGGATTGATATCGGTAATCCGCAGGAGTATAAGCGTGCGAATGAGTTGGTGGGACATATGCAATAATTGCCTATATGGAAGTTAAAATTGAGGCTTTACGGGCATCTTATGGTGACTGTCTCTTTGTGACTATTGCTGACGGTGATAAGCCGTTCATCATCATGATAGACGGTGGGACTGCAACTACATATAGTCATAAGGGTGGTAAAGGGAAAACTCTCTCTGGTCCACTGAAGCAGAAACTTGATGCTCTTAAAGAACAAGGACTGGCTATCGACCTGATGATCTTAACCCATGTGGATGATGACCATATTGGCGGCGTGATACGATGGTTTGAAAACGACATGCCCACAGGCTCTTTCGTAAAGAGGATATGGATGAACGATGATGTGGAGATAAACGTAGGTGCAGGGCTGGAGAACAATTCCGCGCAGGCGGCTTCGCTGAAGAAGAGATTGATGGATAATGGCATATCCTTTGAGAACCAAAAGGTGAAAGGATATGAGGAAAATTTCGAGTGGGGGCGAATCCTTTTGCTTGCTCCTACAGAAATCCAACACAACCGTATAGCGAGAGATATAGCCTGCGGACTGGAGAATGCGGTATCTACCCGTTACGATGTGGACATCAAGACGCTTATCCAAGAAGAATACTTCTGCGACAAGGCATCGCCAGAGAACGATGCATCGATAGCCTTATTGCTGCAAACCAATGATGGGGAGAATAACCTATTCCTTGGCGATGCTAACATCGATACCGTCATCAGTTCATTGACCGGGATAGAAGGATTAGAACCACCAATTCACTGTAAGTGGGTGAAGTTGTCGCATCACGGGAGCAAAAACAACTTTAAGCCCGAATTATTGAACTTGATAGATTCAGAGAATTTTATTTTCAGCACGGATGGTACGCGGTACGGACATCCTGACAAAGAGGTGGTGGCATGGATAGTTGACAGAACCCAATCCAAACTGTGGTTCAACTATTCCGAGCGAGCAGAACAGATATTCACCCAGCAAGACATGTTGGACTATACTGGCCTTGATGAAAGGATAAAAGTATTTTAAGATGGCTTATATTGATGACATTAAGGAATTGACCGTGAGGGTTGAGAATGGTAGTGGGGTGTTGGTCAGTCCGCTGTCGGATGAGTACCACTATGTGCTGACGGCACACCATGTCATCAAGGATTGTGATGACCAAGGCATCCAAAATATAACCATCAGTTTTCTGCCCGATTCAGCCTATAAAGATGTGCAAATAGAGGTAGTAGATGTAAAGAGATGTGAGGAGAGCGATGCTGCCATTATTCTCATTAAGAGAATAGAGCAAGAGGTGAGATTCCTTTACCCTTCAAAAGTGCTCCCAGAGAGAGGAAACCGCTGGCATATAGGCTATCCAAACAACCAGAATCAAAAAGGAGTGGCTACGGTATGTGTGGAACATGAGATAAGGAATTGGCTTGGACGGTTTGAAGGGCAGTTCGAGAAATACCAGTGCGAGCAAACCATCAATAAGAACGAGATAGAGGGTATGTCAGGAGGTGGTGTGTTTGATGATAGCTACCACCTGTTGGGCATTCACAGGAAGTTTGCTGCTGACGAGAATAAGGAGCAGTTGAGCAAGTTCGTGATGATACCTTGGGGGTGTTATGAGCAAATCATCAAGGACAACAGGTTGCCCGAAGTGTTGCCATTCGACCTTTCGACACTGAAAACCTTCAAAGAAAAGATATTTTGCTTTGACGATAATATTGGAGCAAAAATGAAACTGCAACCCTTGCTGGCTCAGTTATCAATATTGAAAGCATCTTTACAAGAATGGTCGCCCAGAGACTGTTACGAAGCCTTTCAGCAGTACAGGCAGGCGCGGCAGTACGTGATGGTGGGCGATATGAAAGAGAATGACTGGGTGCTTTTCGGTGAGTTTCTGGTAGCCATGAAAATACTGCTCAATGAGAAAGGTATCAACAATTGGAATGACATTTTTCCGCACTTTCAATATATCCAGTCAGATAAGGATTTTGATATATTCGACGTGGATAACCAGTTGGATTCAGCCATTTTGGGGAAGGTGAAGGATGAAGAAGTCGTATTTGTAATAGGAGGAATCAGAGGCAAAGGGTACAAACAGGATGTGAGACCAAAGAACGTGTTACGAATCAACGATTCGCGAGAACCAGGTAGTATGTTTGACATAGCTAGGTTAGGCAAGGATGTTTTCGGTGCTTTCACCTTTGTGAATGGTAACCTTTTCAAGGAGGCAATGCAGGAGAACACTGACGAGATACAGGATGCACAGGATGACTGTGCAGCATATTACAAAGAACTTTTAAGCAAGAAGATATGGCCCAAGAAGAGAAATACCGCAGGAGAAGCATAGCCGTTTTTGGAGATCATCAGAAGGTGGACATCTTCATCACGACCCCGCTTGATTATGAAGCACTGAAAGCGGATTGGGTGGTCATTAGGAACGAGGTGGCGAATATCCAAAGCTTGGTGGATGATGAATTTGAGCGATGGAATCACTATCTGTTTTATTTGGTGGAGGACGAAGCCTTACGAGATATTAACTTGAAATATAAGATAGAGCATGACACCATTTCGTCGAGAAAGATCCTTATTTCTCGAAAGGAATATGCTGTGGATGGCTTTGATGCTGTGGTGAAGAAATATATACAATATGCTTTCGAACCGAGATATTTCGAAGAGTTGGATCGATTTGAGAGAAGCCGGGAAGTGGTAGAATTGTTAAGCAATAGATAGCGTATGAAGTTGAAGACAATAGACATAAAGGCGTTTCGTCTTTTTGACAATCAACACCTTGACTTCACCAACGAACGGCAAGGTGGAGAAGGTGAGAGTGCTAACTTTGTATCCATCTATGCCCCTAACGGGTTTGGTAAGACCTCGCTGTTTGATGCCATAGAGTTTGGTATGACGGGCAACATACATCGACTGAAGCTGGGCAATTTTGATGAGCAGGTGAAGTACGATGGCAAACTGTCGGACTTCAGCAGTTTTATCCACAATAAAAAGATGCCCGGTGACAAGGTGTATATCCGCCTTGGTGTTGAGGGATACGGTAATGGCATCGTAGAAAAGGAGGTGGAGCCAAAGGAAGAGAAGGGTTTGCTGACAGGCAACGGGCATAATGCGTTTTTTACCAACGCCATCCTGTCGCAAGATTGGTTCTCTGAGTTCCTTTCTGCAACAACTGCGGAAGAACGTTTCCGTTCGTTTATGCGCAATTTCCATCAATCAGATGACCTTTTAGAGTATCATAGTACGCTGAAATCTACACTGACAAGCCTTAACAGAGAGCGAGGCAGCAAACAGCGGGCGCTGGATCAACTGAGGGGCAAACTTAAGAACGATATAGACGAGCACATCGTAGAACGGCTGGAAGAAGCCTATGAAAAACTCAAGGCAGTAGGCATACAGACCAGTTGGCAGCGGAAAATAGATGAATACAGTCTGACGAAACTAAGGATGGAGTCCGACCTGGCGATAGGGCAACTTGAATCAGAGAAGAAAAGACAAGAACTGTTGCTTGACAGTATTCAACGTCTTATGTCAGGACAGGAAGGCTTGCTTACACCAAATAGGATTGAAGAACAGCGTAGAGCCAACGATGCACTGAAATCTAAGATAGCGGAGAGCGAAAAATCTTTAACAAAAGTGAAGCGACTAAAAGCTCTGTTGGAACAGACGGAGAAACTTCAGCAGGAGCGAAAGTTGTGTAACACTGAACTGGAAAGACTAACGCACTTGATAGAAGGATATGCACAATATGCGCTGCTGCTTTCAGAGATAGTAAAGCAGAATCAGGAGATAAAGATCATTGAAGGTGTTATTGAGGCACAGAAGAAAGAGAAAGACCGGATTGAGAATCAGCAGAAGGATGTCGTTAAACAAAAGGAAGACTGGCTGCGTCAGTTGACGATAGTGGGCAATAAGTTATCACAATTAGCAGAGGATTATGAGAAATATAGTCTGATGCTTGACGACATCAAGAAAAAGGAAAAGCTTGAAGCTGACCTTCAAGCAGAGTTGTCCAAGAAAAAAGAAGAGGGTGAATCGTTAGAAAGGCAGCAGGCACGCCTATTGGATATTCAGAAAAAAATAGTAGAACGGCATATTGATGGCGTTATAGACGAATATAAGCAGCAAAGCTTGGATTTGATAACGAGCAATCAGCAGATCAAGCAGAAACAGGACGCTATTGGAGAAGAGGAAGAAAGCATCAAGCGCCAGACTGCCTACCAAGGACAGGTAGAAGAACTGTTAGCGCGTGCCAGAGGCATGGTAGAAGAGCTAAAAACGGGGGTATGTCCACTTTGTGGTCACGACCATGGGGCAACGGAAAACCTGCTTAAGAGTATAGAAGACAATAAGGCCATATCCTCATCTATTGAGGCTGCTATGGCAAGGATAGCCATCTTGAAGGCTGAGATTACAAAAGAGAAAGAAAAGACAGAGTCTATTTATCAGGAGTTGGCTGGACTGGTAGAAAAAGCATACGCAAAACATAGCGAGAAGAGGTCCGAGCATAAGAAAACTTTGGAAGAGTTGACAGCACGGTTAGAAGAAACGCAGCGCAGCATTGCTGAGAGTAAAAAAGCGACAACCGAAAAATACAAAGATTTTGAAGGTCTGCTGCAAGAGCAAGTCCGACAGCAGTATGAGGCGGCAAAGAAACACGTGCAAGACAAGTTGAGCGCCTGTGAACAAGCATTTGCAGACCTAAAAAACAAAATGGGCAATGCTGCAAAGTTGACAGAACAGAATGAACAGAAACGAACCAAATCACAGGCGGCTGTACAGGATATTTTGAATAAAGAGAAATATCAGACGTATAATCGCTTATTGAGAGATGGCGAGACGGCAGATGACGCGGCACTTGCCCTCTGGAAGACAAGTAAGAGAGAGAAAGAGCATGTGCTAACGGGTTATGACACAAGACTAACAGAGAATCAGAAGGCCATCGGGCAACTCAGAGACGAAGATAAGGCTGATGTGGCAATGGAGGCTCTATTGATAATCGAACTCACAAAACTGAAAACAGATTTGGCTGAATCGGAAACTGCGATGAAAAAAACTTTGCAGTTTATCGAAAGAGAATGCAAGATAGTAGGTGTGAGTGACGAAACCCCAGTTGATGATATAATAAAAGGGTTAGAGACCAAGAAAAAAGGAGGGGAGGCTGCTGTTGTGTCAACGGAAATAAAGGAAAGGAATCTAAGTGAGTTGAATACACTGCTTATATCAGCAGGCAAGTATAATCAGCAGCAGATAATAAAAGGAGAAATAAAGGTTGCTGAAGGGCAGTTGTCAGAAGTGGTCAAGAATCAGGAAAATGTAAAGTCGGAGATAAACAGACTGCAAGAATATCTGACTCGGTATGTGGAGAATTTCTTCCAAGTAGATTTGATAAACGAGTTGTATAATAGGATTGATCCTCATCCTGAATATAAAGAAGTGAAGTTTGAATGTGATTTCACACTGACTCGTCCCCGTTTGAATGTGTATATGGGCAGTCGAGATAAGAAGAGCGACCAGATTGTACCTAACCTGTATTTTAGCACAGCGCAGGTTAATATACTTTCTTTTTGCATCTTTCTGGCCAAGGCCATGTTCGCAAAGACTGACGAAGGCCAGGATGTGGGCTGTATCTTCATCGACGATCCAATACAGGCATTGGATGACATCAACATCTTGTCTATGATTGACCTGCTGAGGAACGTGGCGTTCACTATGAACAAGCAAGTTGTTATTACGACACACGACCAGAATTTCTTCGGTCTGTTGCAGAAGAAGATACCTCAGGACTCGTTCAATGCTTGTTACTGGGAGATATATGAACGTGGAAAGTTCAGGAGAGTGGTTAATAATCAGAATAAAAACACTTTATAAACATGTAAAAAATGATATATTCCTATAGCAAGAAAACAATATATATATTTTGGATAGTTTGCACTATTATTTTATTCAGTATTGAATTTATAATGATAGATAATAGTCCTGCGATGACAAAATTCCATGAATTTCAGCTACTTTTGATATATGCTGTTTCTCAAACGCTCAGTATCAAGAGATTTGGAATGTTCAATATATTCTCATTGGTGTTAGTTGGTTTCTTTATTTTTGCGATTGGTGGTGTGTTCCATTTTTTCGTCAGTAATGAGGATATATTGGAGTTTGTTGATCGTGGATTTGGCGATTTTTACTTTACCAATAGTGTTATGCAGGAAAGTTTGCTGGTATATACTTTATTTATAGCACTATCTTTTTTAGGTTATTCATATTTCTACAAAAAAACAAATTCCTTTGTGGGATGCACGGGGAAGGCCAATGATGACTCGGTATATTTAAAAATCGGGAAAGTGTTGATGTGGTCATTCCTTGCAATAGAAGTATATAAGGGCTACTTATATTTTTCCTCCTTTTCAATAAATAGAGTTTTAATCTATTTATATGGCAATATGGAAAATCCAGTTCCTACATGGGTGAGGTTCTTGGCAACTTTTTTTGAGATGGGATATGCATTTGTACTTTGTAGCAGACCAGATAAAGTGACATTTAAAAAATACTCTGCTTTATTTTTTGTGGTACTTATTCCTGAGATACTATTGGGGAATAGGGGAATGTTTGGAGCTTATATTCTCTATTATCTGTGGTATTACGCCAGATTCTATAATCCTCGTCCAATTAGTATGAAATACGTAGCAGTGTTTGGTATTGTTATGCTCTTGGTGTTTCAGGCGATGGAATTTATGAGAAATGGCAGTGATTGGACTAAGATGGACTTTTCGCCTACGCAGTTTTTAAAAGGACAGGCTGCTTCGTTTTATATATTACCTATTTATATACAAAATTCGGAGTCTATGCAGTACTATATTTATCCATTTGTCTTATATAATGTTATAGGTGGGTTTTCGGGATATACAGGGCAGTCAATAGAAGTTCTTCAGCATAAGTGTGGTGTCGGTCACCAGCTGATGTATGCTGTTAACCCCAATTACTATCTAAATGGTGGCTCTTTTGGTTCAAGTAATATAGTAGAATTATACGACCTAGGTGTTATAGGTGTTGTTCTAGGGGCGTTATTACTTCCATATATGCTTACCTATTTTGAACGTAAATTTGCAACGAACCGGATTGCATTATTTATGTCTTATTCCCTGTTAGCTCATTTCTTTTTATCAGCTAGAGGATCTTATTTTCCTCCATGCTACACAATATTTAAACTCCTGATTTTTTATGCAATTATTGTATTTTTTCTAAAAAGTAAAAAGTACTCAAGAAAATAAAAAAAATGGATATGTTTGGAGAAAAGATTCAGTGGCAACTTCTGGACTATAACCTTGGTTGGAATTACCATATGCACGGTTTGTGCTATAGACATGATATTCATATTAGTAGAAACTCTAGCTTATTTATGAGAATCAGTAAGATATTTTTACTTTTTTTTAATGTCTTCTCTTATAATGTCTTGTGTTGATGATAATGAGATAGTGTCAACTGATATATTAGAAAAGGATGTGAGTTCGGAGATGAGCCAATTTGGTCTCAAAATTGGGAATACTATTTTTTCTCCTGTTGATACGACAGGTAATATCATACATGTGTGTATGCCTCAAAATTTGGAACTAAAAAATGTGAGAGCTAGTTTCGAAACGGATAAAAGTATAGATGTATTTGTCAAT
>Ga0326512_10001452_pt1 | contig 18305 bp, 19 predicted proteins | sample 1_2617_0518_D_FD_203652 | JGI IMG/M metagenome (GOLD analysis project Ga0326512, IMG submission 203652) | Bovine rumen microbial communities from UC Davis, California, United States - 1_2617_0518 | ecosystem: Host-associated > Mammals > Digestive system > Stomach > Rumen | place: USA... | reverse complement strand
AAAGCGAACGTTTTTATTTTGTAAAATAATAAAAAAATAATTGTAAACTGAAAATGTCAACTTTTAATATTATTCAATAATGAAAGTTAAAACAAAAAGTGTAAAGTAAAGTATACCTCCCCAATATTGAAAGACAGAAAAACCTAAAATTACCCTCACATCCAACTCTAATAAAAAAATTCAATCGTTTGTCAAGATAAAAAAAATAAAATATAATAGAAATAAGGAGTATATACGAGAAATTGACAAAAAGTAGAAAAGGATGATAAAATTAGGGTGTGTGTAGGGGTATATGAAGAAAATAGTAACAGAGATGCTAAAAATTTATGTGCCAGAGTCTGGATTAGATTGGATGAATTATAGAATAGTGCGAGAGAATGTCGCGTTTCATCATATCAAGAAGAAAGCAGACGGAGGTAAGAGAAGAATCGATAACGGGGCTATTTTGCAGTCAAACAATTCTCATCCTTACTTGCATTTAATAGAGTGGATAGATATAAACACATATAGAGAGTTAAACGAGATGTTTAGAGAGATAAATATGCAAGAGAAAGAGCCTACATTAATGCAAAGAGGCGTAATCGAGGACATTTTATTAACATTCGAGGAAATACATCGATGGGATAAAGGCAGAGATGGAGAATTACTAATTAAGAGAAAGTATTTAAAAAGGTGGTAAAAATGGGAAAACCAATATACGAGATGACTTCAATCGAATTAATTATGTTGCTACAAGAAGTAGAAAGCCAAGAATTAAGAAATAAAATTATATTAGAGATGACTTATAGAATGTATGTACCATTTAAGGATAAGACATTTGAAGAAATGCTAGTCGATAACGGGTATAGAGTTATAGACAAAGATAAAGATAAAAATACTACTTTATAGGTAGTGTCCTGATTGATATATTTTAGGTGTGATATACCTACAACCTTTACTCTTTGGCATCTCAAAGCCAATATACCTAGTGGGGCGAAAGATAAACCACTAAAGGAAAACATATTAAAGTTTGCAAACTATATCAGTTAGGACAGTACTTGTAAAAGAGTACTAATCGTAAGTTTCAGCATAAAGTTTTATGCAATGCTATTCTTTATGAGTAGCATAGAGTAGATATATAAAATAGTGGAGAGTAAAAGGTTAATACTACTAATAAGTAGGACTACTCGTATCGAGGTGTAGTTAATACCGTAATTAACTTAGAGAAACCTTTATATCTATTCTATGGTGCTTATAAAAGCACTGAGGTATTGGTTGACCTCCTGTATAATTTTTGTGCTATGCACTTTGTTGTAGGCAGATGCCACTTTACAGGTGGCATCAGGATATATACATAGCAACGCTTATAAACGATAGAGTATATATTCTGATGGTGCTTGTAAAAAGTACCTCATTGCACAAATAGAAATTTGTCAAAAATGAAAAGATATATTACAATAAAAGTGTGCGGTAACACTGCACATAATTTCTTTTCATTCAATTTCTTGTAGAAGATGTATGTTTTTACATACATCTTTTATATTGCAAAAAAATAAAAATTATGCTATTCTAAGAATAGAGAGAGAATATGCCACTTGGAAATACCACCAAAAAAGGAAAGGAAAAGAAATGGAAGGGATAATTCAAACTTTAGAAGAGATGCAATTTTCAACGGTAGAAGAACTTTACGAAAAAAAAGAAGAAATAAGGGGAAAATTCAAAAAATTAGATTTTAATATGCAAAAAATCTATAAATGGTACTATTTTTATCAACTATGCTGCTTAGATTACGAATTTAAAAGTGCTATGTGGGATTATATATGTGAAATAGGCGGTTCAGAAATTCAAGTTGCACATCAATTCAGATTATTTAAGAATAAAAAAGAAAAGTATCATCAAAAGTATCTCTTAGAAGAAGAAAAAAAGAAGAATTTATAATCATTCTTCTTTTTTCTTGTCTAAATATGTGCATCCTACCGCAAATGCAGCCCAAATATCTTTTTTAAAACCGTAGAAAAAGCCTTGTGCTTTTTTTGTTCCAACTTCTCCAAATCTGTCTATCAATGCTTGCCTTATATTGCTGTCCTTTGCTTTCATACTACCACAAAGGTTTATTTTTTCTTCTTTACGATATATGTATTCATAATCAGGACATTGCCTCATTTGTATAAACCTTCCTATCCAAACACAAGTATCGAATACGCTCGCTCCAACAGGCATTCCATAGGAAGCAATCATTTCAATTACTAATGTATCGTATTTTAATTCTTTTAGTTTCATCAACATTTGAGCATTGCCTATTTTATCAAATTCTATCGGTTTATATGTCTCTTTTTCCATCAAAACATAGGCTGATTCCTCATTTCCCGGGTCTATTGCAAGTATCATTTCTTTTCCTCCTTTTTCTTATCTTTAATATACCACAAAATAGAGTAAATTGCCAAATTTAGAAAAAAATGTTATTTTATATTAAACGGAGGAATAAAATGGAAAGAGAAAAAATGTTAGAAAAAAGAAAAGAGAAGCAAGATAAAATTAGAGACCTTGAAAAATTTTATGCAGACGGAAAAGTAGAAGATATTCTTGCTAATTTAGAAGAAAAAAAGAAAGAACTTGTCAAAGAAATGATAAATTATGCAGAAGAAAAGAAAAAAGCAGTTAAATGGGATAGAGATGGAGACCCTATTGCCTATAAGGTTGATTTAAACCCTTTTGTTATAGAAAATACGTTTTTTAAGTCTATTGTGCCTATCGGATGTCAAGAACCAGAGTATAATGCAGAAAAATTAGCGCTTGCATACGATTTTTATTGCGAATTGCTTGTAGAAGTTAACAATAATATAGGACAATATCCTGCTTCTTTAACAAGTTTTTGTCATTTTGCAGGAATTACTCTTAATACACTAAGATTATATAAAAATAGTACAGATTTGAATATGCGTGTAATTGCGGAAAAGATTTACGACCAAATAGGAGACGCAAATGTGACAATGTCTCAACTTGGAATCGTTAAAGAAAGAAGTACAATATTTAAGTTAAAATCTCAAAACGAAGTTGTAGAAAAAGAACAACCAAAAGTAAATATTAACATTGTAGAAACACCAAATATGGAAAAAATAGAAGAAAAAATCAATAAATATAAGAGTTTTGTTGATAAAAAAGCAAAAAGAAGGCTAAATTAATGAAAAATAAAGAAGAAATAAAAGAAGCAATTGAAAATCTGTTATCTATTTTAGAAAATAATTTTAGAAAAAACACAGGAAACAATATAAGTTACGATGAAATCTTTGAAATGTGTAAAGATTTGGATGTTTTATTCAAAAATTATGAGGAAAATGTAAAAGAATGCGGTATTTTAGTCGTAAAAAAGTATATTCCTATATTAGATTTGCTTATAAAAATAGATACAAACCCAAAACATCTCCAAGAATTTGATAAAATGCTTAAATATGCGTATAAATTAGGTGCTAGAGTCAGTTTAGAACATTATATGGTGTATAGAGAGTGGGATTTACCTGAAAAAGAGAAGTTTTTTCAGCCTAGATACAATATTTTATGTGGTTATATTCATTATTTACAAGAATTAGAGTGTAATCCTAAATTTACAACGCTTATTTTTAATGCTCCATCAGGTTATGGTAAAACATATCCTAAAAAAATTGCAGAAGCGTGGTGCTTTGGTATAGACTCCAAAGGAGCAGTATTATCTTTATGTTCAAATGATGATGTTGTAAAAGCAGGGTCAAGAACTGTAATGGATGAAATAAAAAGTGAAGAATTTGGAGAAGTTTTCCCTAAAATGAAGTTTTCTCCTGATGATAAGGACTTTTTCTTAAAAGAAACAGAAGAACAATGGAAATTAAGAGACTGCAAATTGCAATTTTCTTACTATGCTAAAACAACAAATTCAAACGTAGTAGGTTCAAGAGCAAGTAAATGTATTCATATAGACGACTTATACCCAGATTATTTGGCTGCTATGAACCAAGAATTAAATAAATATTACTACAACAAGTCAATAACAGTATGGGAAAAGCGTTTTGTACAAAATGCAACACCAAAAATATGTATAACAGGTACATTATGGGCTAGTGGAGACTACATAGACCAAAAAATACATCAACTCATAAAAGAACATACATTTAAAAAGCATAAAAAATATCCATACGTAATGATAAGTGAGGATGAAAGTTGTGCAATTATTCAAGTTCCCGCTTTAGATTATGAAACAGGAGCAAGTACTTGCCCAGAATTAAAGTCAACAGAAGAACTTTTAAAAGAAAAAAGAAATATGGATAATTATTTATGGGAAACAAACTTTCAACAAGTTCCAACAAATCCAGACTCTTTGTCATTTAGTTATGAAAAAATTAGAACTTATAAAATAATACCTCCAACAGATTATGTTGGTTGTTATGCAGTAATAGATGCCACTAGAAAAAGTGGAAAAGACTTTTTTGCAATGCCTATATTTGCAAAAGTTCCAACAAGTAATAATTACGATTATTATTTAAAAGATTGTTTATTTACAAGAACAGCAACAAAAGATATGTACGAAGATATTGTTAATAAAATATTAGAGCATCATATTATTACTCTAGTAATAGAGTCAAATGTTACAAGCGAATTAAAACAAAATATAGAGAAAATTTTATCAAGTAAAGGTGTTGGGTATTGTGAAATATTAGAAAAATATAACACTATTCCAAAGGCAACAAGAATTGAAAATGAAAAACACATAATTAAAAAGCAATTAGTGTTCCCAGAAAAAGGAATGTATGGAGTAAATACTGATATGGGTCTATTTATGGACAATTTAACGTCTTATAACGAAAGTGGTATGAATAAAAACGATGATGCTCCAGACGCTTGTGCATTATTTGGTAGTGAAATTATAGAAGAAAATTCACAGCCACAAGTGGCACTACCTATACCCAATATTAGAGACTATTTTTAAGCCTTTTTGACAACAATTAAAAAAAATGATATATTTTACCTGAAATAATGAAAAAGTGCTTAGGAGGGCGATTAGATGCTTTTAAAAGGAAGAACAGTAATTAAGGCAAATTATACGGAAGAGCAATTCCTAAGTGGTAGTATAGAAGACCAATTAAAAAAAGTAATAGACGTAGTTACAAATAGTTTTGATATACATTTAAAAAATAGACAAGATTCAGAATATTTACAAGATTATATCAAAGGTATTCAAGATATAAGAGAAAAAGTTAAAAAAACTAGAACTGATATTAATCATACATCTGTAGAAAACTGGGCTTATGCTTTTGTTGATTGGAAAAAAACATATTTATTAGGAAAACCTATACAATACGCTCCATTAGGAGATACATCCACAGAAGAAATGCAAGTATTGAATAAATATACTTCTTACGAGAATAAGAATAGAAAAGATATTGATATTTATGATGATGTATTAACTTGCGGTAGAGGATTTAGATATGTAAATACTACAAAAGTTAATGAAGAAGATGAAGCACCTTTTGAAATAATAAATGCTAATGTTTTAAATACAGAAGTTGTATATTCTAACAGCATAAATGAAGAACAAATTTGTTCATACATTGTAACTGATATGCAATATATAACTCAAGAAATAAATCCAGAAACAAATCAAGAAGAAGAAGTAGTAAAACCATATTATGAAGTTACAGTTTATACACGTAGAAGACAATTTGTTCTTGAAAATAAAACTGGAGAATGGTTACTAAAAGAAAATAATGGAACAAAACCAATTACTTTAAATGAACATCTTATAACAGAATATTATACAAATAAATATAGATTGAGTTTAATAGAAATTGGTAAAGATATATTTGATGATTTGAATAATGTAGAAAATTATGATTTGGATGACATTGAAAGTTTTGTTAATGCAATAATGGTATTTACTAATGCAGAAATAACAAAAGAAGGAATGGATGCTATTCAAGAATATGGTGCTGTTTCTATTAAGTCAACAGACCAAAAGAAAGCAAGCGTTGAACTTTTACAATCACGTTTGAAAAGTTTAGACACACAAATATTCTACTTAAGAAAATTAAGTGCATTACACGACATATTAGGAGTGCCACAAGCACAAAATAATGGAACAATGAATGCAGAAACTGGTAAAGCAATGTTAACAGGACAAGGTTTTACAAGTTCAAGTATCAGAATTGAAGGAGAAGAAGAAGCGTTTAGATGTTGCGATAGAAATTCTCTAAAAGTTATTTTAAAAATATGTAAGAAGAGTTCAAAAAGTGATATAAAAGAATTAAGAGCAAGTTCTATTGATATTAGATTTAATAGAGATATGAATGATAACTTACTTGTTAAGACACAAGCACTTAATAATTTAATAACTGCACAAATACCTCCAGAGGTAGCAAATAGTGTAATCGGATTATTCTCTGACCCAGTTGCTGTAAGTAAACTACAAAGAGAATATATGAAAGAAAGAGAACAAGTTCAAAGCCAAATAGAACAAGTTTCAAATCAAAAAGTGCAAGAACAAAATAATCAACTAGAAGATACGCAAGAATTAGATAATCAAGGGCAATAAGCCCTTATATATGTCGATAGTTCAAAGGTAGAACGATGGTCTCCAAAACCATTAATCTGGGTTCAAGTCCTAGTCGATGTGCCAATGGCTTTAATATTTGTGCGTAACAAATATATTAAAATAAATATCTCAAATTGTTTGGTTTGGTAATGACCGTAAAATATTACTGTATTGGGAGGAGAGATAAAAATGACAAGAGATAATGTAAAAGAAATTCTAGGGGAAGGAGCAACAGACGAACAAGTTTCAGCAATTCTTAATGCTTTTCATAGCGATATAGATGCTAAAGAAAAAGAAATTAGTTCTTTAAATTCTAAATTGCAAAGTCAAAAAGACTATGATGACATTAAAAAACAACTTGATGACATCAATAAGGCTAATATGAGTGAGCAAGAAAAACTTGAAGAGCAAAAAAAAGAAATTGAGAAGAACTTACGTGAGTCAAAAATAATTGTTAATACTGCTAAAGCAAAAGAAATCCTTGCAGGATTACCTTTAACAGATGAAATTATCAATTCTTTAGTAAGAGATGATGAAGAAGCAACAATTAAAAATGCGACTAACCTAAAAACACAAATGGAAAGTCTTAAAACAGAGACTGACAAAAAAGTGAGAGAGGAATTAGCAAATATTGATTTAAAACCAGCCATTACAAACGTTCCACAAGATGGAGGAGCAATGACTTGGGATAAATTTGAAGGATTATCTTTAGAAGAACAAAATAAATTTGCTGAAGAACATCCAGAAGAATTTGCTAATCTATAATGCCAAAAAAATAAGAAATAAGGAGATGAAGTAAGAATGGCAAAATTTGATTCAAAAACTTGGAATCCTACAGTATTTGAAAAATACAGAAAGAAAGTTCCAAATGTAAAAGAAAACGCATTAATTAAAAATGGATTATTAAATCCAGTAACAAACACAAGAGCAAGATTAAGTGATGAAGTTGGAGGAAACTATATAATTGAACCAATCAAAGGTTTATTAGACGGACAAGTATTAAACTACGATGGTGTAGTTGATATGACTGCTACTTCAAGAGATACTTTTGAACAAGGTAAAATCATAATCGGACGTATGAAGGCTTGGACTGAAAAAGATTTCTCTACAGAATTAACTGGAGAAGATTGGATGAAAGGTCTTGCAGCAGAAGTAAATGAATATTACGATGGAGTAGACCAAGATACACTTTTAGCAATCTTAAAAGGAATCTTCGCAATGAACGATGGTTCAGGATTTGTAGATGCACATACTACTGATATTTCAGAAGAAGTAACAGACAATGTTGTATCTGCAGTTACATTAAACAACGCTATCCAAAAAGCAAGTGGAGACAAAAAGAAATTATTCAAAGTTGCAATTATGCACAGTATGGTTGCTACTAACCTAGAAAATCTTAACCTTTTAGAGTATTTAAAATATACTGATTCAGAAGGAATCCAAAGAGATTTAGGATTAGCAACTTGGAATGGAAAATTAGTTATCATTGATGACGAAATGCCAACAGAAGTAGTAGGAGAAGGCGATAACGCTTACACTGCTTACACTACTTACGTATTAGGAGAAAAATTCTTTGATTACGATAATGTTGGAGTTAAAGTTCCAAACGAAATGAATAGAGACCCTAAAACAAATGGTGGACTTGAAACATTATATACTCGTCAAAGAAAACTATTTGTACCAAAATGGATTTCATTCAAAAAAGCACAAATGGCTTCTAATTCTCCAACAGATGCAGAATTAGAGGATGGTCGTAACTGGGAAGTTGTAAATAACGGAAAGAGCGGTCAAGCAAAAGCATTTGTAAACCACAAAATGATACCATTAGCAAGAATCATTTCAAGAGGATAATAGAAGGAGGATTTTATGGAAAGTGCAGAAGAAAATGAAATAATTGAAAATGAACCAGTAACTGAACCAGATACAGAACCTCAAACAGAGCCTGTAACTGAACCAGATACTGAGCCACAAGGAGAACCTACTCAAGCAGATTTATTAAAAGAGAGGATACCTTATGACGAAAGCATTTTTGAAAGTGAAGAAATCTATAACAAAACTATTAATAGATTGTTAGAAGATGCAAAAGAAGATGCACTTTCTTTAAGATATCCTTATAAAGATACAACTGATATGGAATTGCCATTAAGATATTATAATTGGCAATTAAGATGTGCAGAAGAACTATATAACTTAATAGGAAGTATAAATATTAAATCCTATTCAGAAAATGGACTAAATTGGACTAGAGACACTGCTTATTTAAGCACTTATTTAGTAAATAAAATAGAACCAATAATAGGATATATTCAGGAAGAAGAGGATGCCGATGAAAGCACCGAATGATATATTTAAAAATTGGAATAAAGTATGCTATATAAGAAAAAGAATTACTTCAGATGAATCAGGAATAACAGAGGATGAATATGGCAATGAAATTCAAAATTATGAAGAGCCAGTAAAATATATATTTAATTATCAACCAGTTACAAACGATGCTGATGAAGCAATTCTAAAACCTTATGGTGTTACTTTAGAAGGAACTGTTAAAGCACTTGTTGATATTAAATACAACGGACAATTAAATAAATATGATTTAGTATACTTATATGGTGCAAGTCCAGAAAATGAAAGTCACGCTGGAGAAAATGCTAATTATAGAGTTATAACATCTGTACCTCAAAATATGAAGATATTAGTTTACTTTGAAAGATTAACAAAAATATAGGAGGTATTATTATGGCAAAATTAAGAAACAAAAAAACAAAAGTAATAAAAGAAATAGAAAAAGAATTTGAATCATCTATGTATTTAGCAACAGGAGAATGGGAAATAGTAAAAGAAGCAGAAGAAAAAAAACAAACTAAACCTTTTATTATAAGCACAAATTCTAAAGAAGAAAAATAAAATGTTTACAATAAAAATACAAGGTACTAAGCAGGTAATGAACAAAATAAAAAAAATAGCAGAATCTATGGCTTCTGACGATATTAAAGAATATATTGCAAAAAAAGCAATAGAAGTAATTAATGCAGAGGCTGATGCTAATTTAAGTTATGATAAGAATTATAGAAAACATAATCAATATAAGATTAACGGTAATTCAATAATCATATATAACGATGTTCAAAATGAAAATAATCAATATTATTCTTTAATCATTGAGTATGGTAGTGGCTTATATGCAGAAAAAGGGCATATAGGTACAACAGAAACATTTGTTAATACTGGTTATATGTATTGGTTCGTACCAGAAGAAGAAGCACCAGATTTATTTGAATATCCTTATGAAAGAATAGAAACAGAAGATGGTGTTTTTTACAAGGTATATGGACAAACTCCAAAACATATATACGAAAATTCTGCAAAGAAAATAGAAAAAAATCTATCAAAATGGATAAGAGAATATAGCAAAAAGGAACTGGGTGGTAAATTATGATAAATTCAGATGAAATATTCTTGGAATATAAAAAATTTATTGAAGAAAATTCAATATATAGTCCAAAAGTAGTTAAAAATTTTACATATAAATCTACTTATTTCCCAATTTTAGATTTTAAACATTATGATAGTAGTGAAACAAATGAAAGCACAGTAGACCGAATAGAATATTATGATGAAGAAGAATTTACAATTATGATATATGCTCAAGATAAAGGTAATGTTTCAAGAAACGTAATTATAAACGAATTAAAAGAATTAACAAATACTTTTATGAGTTTAAAAATGAATATGCGAAGAACAACTTGTAGAAATTTACCTAACTTAGATACCGATGTAGGTAGACTATTAATGAAATACAAATGTAGATGGAATAATGTCTATGGAAAAATATGGAGGAGATGAAAATAAATGGAAACATTAAATAGTATCGTTGATAGAGCCTTATCAGAACATTTAGGGGCAGGACTTTTTAACAAAAAAGCAAATGGTAAATATAGTTTATTTATGCCTTTAACTGGAACTGGAGAAAATGGTTCTACACCAGACCAATTAGAAAAAACAGTAATTGGTAACGCATCAAAAACTTATGTAAGAGGAAGAACAGATAATCCTCAAATCACAATTCCTTTCTATGCACACAGAGATAACTACAGAATTTTAGAGGCTGCAAAATCAACACCTCAAGAATTTTTAAGAGTTAACCCTGATATGACAGGAATTAAATATTCAGGAGAAGTAGACTACAGTACAGATAATACAGATGTAGGTAGTTTAATTACAGGACAAGTTACTATTACAGTAAATAGATACGATGGATTTGTAGATAATGTATCAGATTTAATCGAAAATACTGCAATTATAACAAGTACAATTCCTGAAAAAATAACAGTTAAAGCAACTGGAGAAGGTAATACTGCAACATTTACAGTAGATACTGCACCATCAGATGCAACAATCACTGCTACAAGTGAAACAGCAGGTGTTGCAACTGCAACTATATCAGGTAAGGTAGTAACTATTACAGGAGTTGCTGCAGGAACTGCAATAGTAGAAATCGCTACAAGTGCAACAGGATGTGCTTCATTCAAAAGAACATTACTTGTTGAAGTAGTAGCAGAATAATATAAAAAATACAAGAAATAAATAAAAGAAAGAGGTAATACAATGAAATTAAATGAAATAATTAAATTAAATGGAAAAGAATATACAGTAGAACTAAATAGGGAAAGTATTTTAAGAATAGAACAATATACTAACCTTACTAAATCTAGTGAGGAAATACAAAAAAGTATATTTGAAGATAAGTCAAATAAAGAAGTTGCAGATGATGAAAATCCATTTGCTGATGAAATATCAGAAGATGAACTTGAAAATAATGCAAAATCAAAAGAAGATACAATTAAAAAAGTTTATGTTAGAGCATTTTGGATTTGGTTATATCCAAAAGAAAAATTATCAATTTCAAAAGTTGAAGAAATATTAAACCCATATTTTGAAGATGATGAAAAAGCACAAGAATTATCTAATATGTATTTAGATTTATCAAAAAAATCAGTTGATATACGTGATAAGTTCTTAGAAGAAAGAAAAAACTTGAAAGCCCTAGCGAAGTAGATTCAGATAGTCCTAAATTTAATTCGTTATCAGATTACTTTTTTGATTATCTCTTTCCAATAGCAATAGAGTTTGGAATGACAAGTGAAGAGTTTTGGAAAGATGACCCAAAACTCTTTTCTTCTTATAGAAAAGCATACGTTGAAAAAACAAAAAGAGAATATTCTTTAATCAATTATAGTAATTGGTTACAGGGCTTATATATATATGATGGATTTAAAAAAGGTTTAACAGACTTTGGTTTTTCTTTTATAGCAGGAAAACAAAATCCAAAAAGAGAAACATATCCTTCTGAGCCTTATGATTTATTTGGAGATAAGGAAAACGAGCAATTGAAGAAAAAGAAAATTGAACAAAAGAAAAATCAACAAAATCTTGTTTTTTGGGCTACAATCAAAAAATAGGATAGAAAGGAGATTAAAATGGCAGAAAATCAAGCAGAAATGCTTATAAAAATTGCTACTGATGACAAAGAAATAGACAAAACAGAGCAGAAACTTCAAAAAATGAGTTCTAATTTAGAAACAGCATTTAGTGCTGGGTCATTTGCTGGATTGGGTGCAGCACTTAAAAAAGTTACAAGTTATTTAGGTAGTGCTGTAAAACAAAGTGCAGATTATATAGAAACTTTGAATGTTCTTGATGTTGCATTTAATAACAATACAGAAAGTATTAAAAAGTTTTCTTCTCAAATTGCAGATACATTAAATCTTGATGATTCTACAATAATCAAAGCAGCAGCGCACTTTAAAGTGTTAAGCCAGTCGATGAATATTGCTACAGATACTGGAGAAAAACTTTCTAAATTAATGACTCAAATGACATTAGATTTATCTTCTTTGTATAATATGGATTTTAATAAAGCACAAACTGCATTGCAATATGCAATGGAAGGACGTGGAACTTCATTAAAGCAAAGAACTGGTGTATCTGTTCTTGAAACATCTGTACAAACTACATTAGACGTGTTAGGTATAGATGCTTATGTTAAAGATATGAACGATGCTGAAAAAGCAATAGCAAGAGTTATTGCAATTGAATATCAGTTAAGGTCATCTCAAGGCGACTTAGCAAGAACAATTGAAGCACCTGCAAATCAAATGCGTGTTATGGGAGAACAATTATCCCTTTTAGCCAGAAATATAGGTAATTTATTCTTACCTGCAGTTGCTGCGGTATTACCTTACTTAAATGCCTTTTTGATTATTGTAAATTCAATCATTAGTGCTTTAGCAAAACTTGTTGGTTTTAGTGAAGGTATGTTTGATTTATTTAGTGGCTCAGATGTAGTAGATAATTTTGAAGACATTGGAACAGCAATTGGCGGAATAGGAAACAATGCAGATTCTGCTGCTAAAAAACTACAAGGACTAAGAGGTTTTGATAAATTAAATGTAATAAAAACACCAAGTGATTCTAAAGGTGGTGGAGGCGCTGGAGGAGGCGCTGGAGGAATAAATTCTGACCTTTTAGAAGCGTTTAATAAAATGGCAGACCAATATAAAAACAATCTTGACAGTATTAAAACAAAAGCCACACAAATAGCAGAAGCATTCCAAGAATGGGCTAAATGTTTAGATGTTATAAAAGAACCATTAAAAAATATAGCAGGTCTTACTTATGATGGATTAAAATATATATGGAAAAATGTATTACAACCATTAGGAAAATGGATAGCAGATGATTTAATACCTACTGCTGCAAAAACAATAGCAGCAGCATTAGATTTAATATATGCGGTTGGCAAAAATTTATTTGCTATTTATAAAAAAATATATGAAATAGTAATATTACCATTTGCAAGGTCTATCGGTAATGCTATCATAAGTTCATTAGAAACAATAGCAGGAGCATTAGAAACAATTTCAAAAAATAAATTTCTAACAACTCTTGTAACAGCCGTAGCAGCATTTGTACAATTAAAAAATGTTTTAGGTCTTATCGCTAAAACAAAAATTGGAAGTTATCTTAAAACGGTTGGGTCAATGCTTTTAACAAATGTTACTGGTGTAAAAAGTTTAAATAATATATGGAAAAACTTTTTTGAATATGTAAAACCTGCAAAATTAAATAAAATAACAACACAAATGACAGGTATGAAAAAAGCCACTACACTTTTAACTAATACTTTAAAATCATTAAAGACTGCTGCTTTAGGTGCAGTTGCTGCATTTGCGGGATTTGAAATTCTTAAAGGAAGTTTTAAAGATATATCTGACAACGGTGCTAGTTTAGGAAATGTCTTAGGGGTTGTTGTTGGAACAATTACTGCAGTTGCAGGAGCATTAACAACATTAAATGCAATAACTACTATATTTGGAGTAACACTAGCATCTTTACCAATTGTTGGATGGATTGCAGGATTAACTTCTGTAGCGGTTGCACTTGGAACAATAATTGTAGCAAATAACGATTTCAACTCTACAAGTCAATTTACTAAAGATACAATAGAAGAAATAGAAACATCATACGACTCTTTAAATACTAAATTAAATGAAGTTGGTCAATCTTACGATACTATGCTTGATAGTTTCAATAAAAATTATGAAGCAAAATTAGCAGAAATTGAAAACGGTCAAGCATATATTGATTCGTTAGATGAAATAGTAGACGGAAACTTTAGAGTTAAAAGTGGATATGAAGATGTAGCAGAAACAATATTAAATGAATTGAATCAAGCGTATGGTACAGAATTAACATTAGAAGATGGAGTAATAAAGAATAACGGTCAAATTATTTCTGACAAACAACAATTAATTAGTATAACAGACCAATATGCAGAAAAAATTAAGAAGCAAACATTACTTGAAGGTTATCAGGCATTGTATAAAAATGCTATAGAACAACAAATAGAAGCAAAGAAAGCATACAATGATACAACAGATGAAACAAACAAAAAAATAGAAGAAACAATAAAGAAACTAGAAAAAGGGAAAATAACTACAACTGAAGCAGACAAAATTTTACAGAAAGCAAAAAAAGAACAAAATAAAGCAGAAGAAAAATATCAGAATACCTTAACTAAAACAGAATCAATTGTTAATGGATTAGATAAAGTTACAAAAACTTATGCAACAGGAACTTCTGAAGAACTTCAAAATACAATAGGAGAAATTACAAAGACTAGCGAAAAAACACAAAAAGAAACTGAACAAAATTTAAAAAATTCAATGAACAATTTGAGTTTCGCAATAAAAAATGTTAAAGAAAAAAATAAAAGAGCGCTTGAAGAAATGAACAGAAACAATATGATAAACTACGAAATGACTCTTGATACACGTAAAGCAGAAGATAAATTTAATAGATTTGCTAGTAACGTAAATAATTCAGGAGCAGGTATGGCAATAAGATACGTACCAAGAACTTATGCAGAAGGTGGTTTACCACAAGTAGGTCAATTGTTTATCGCAAATGAACGAGGACCTGAGTTAGTAGGAAGCATTGGAGGTCAATCATTTGTTGCAAATCAAAACCAAGTAATTGATTTAATCGATAGAAAATTACAAAACGCAACAGGTGGAGTTAATAATGCTACATTTATAGTACAAGTTGGAAATAAAGAAATAGCAAGACAAGTAATAACAGATTTACAAGATATGGCAAAAGATAATGGAAAGCCAATAACAATTAATGCATAGGGAAAGGAAGAAATGATATATGAATGATTACGATAAATTATATATAAGACCGTGGGGAAGTTCTGGGGCATTTCAAGAATTTCCCTACTCCATAAATGGAGTAAACACATTGCCTGAACACAATGTAGGAGCAAATGATGTAGATTTGGATGCTTACACAAATACGGCGGGTTATACAATAAGAAATAGAAAAAGACACGATGTAGCAACATTAGAATTTACTATACCCGTAATGACTGGAGCAGAACTTCATTCTTTACTTGATATGACAACAGATGTTTGGTTAGAATGCAGATTTTTCTACGAACCTGCTTGGGCATTTGTTAACAAAAAAATGTATCGAAATGCAACAATTAAATATCACAAATATTCAGTAGACAATACTAATCCAAATAACAATGTATATACAGAAGTTAATTTTGGATTTGTAGAAGAATAGAGGTGTTTAAATGGCATATATAACAAATGAAATAAAAAATATAGAAGGAACAAACATATCAATACAAGATTCCGACCAAAAACAAATTGTAGATTTACAACTACAAGGAAACACAACCCAAGAAGAAACACCAACACCATCTAGTCCAATACCAATAAATATAACAACAGGTAGACAAGTAGTAAGTGTATGTGGAAAGAATTTATTAAATATAACAAATGGAACTGATACAAACGAAACTTCTATTATAAATAATAATGAAATTACATTAAGTTCGACAGGAACGTGGGCATATAGAAAATACGAAATAAATGTAGTATCTAATCAACAATATACAATTAGTACTTCTTATAAACAAAATAACGGAACAATTAAAATAGCATTACTTGATAGTTTAGGTAATATAGGAAGCACAAACTCTACAACAAGTGCTAGTGGTGATATAACATATACATTTACAGCACGAACAAATCAAGTAGAAATAAGATTATATAGTAATTTTACTAACACAAGTACGACAAGTTCAATAATTTATGAAAATATACAACTAGAAAAAGGCAACCAAGCAACAATCTATGAAGAATATAAAGGTAATGACTATGAGATTAATTTAGGTAAGAATTTATTTACATTACAAAACATAAGTAGTGGTACAAATTTAGGAATAGAAAAAAATGTAGATAATTCTAAAATAACATTAAATGGAACTTCGACAGGTGCAGGTGGAGTTATTGGTAGAACAAGTACAAAAATAACAATTCCAAAAGGTACATATTATTTTTCAATGACAAATATAAGTGGAGTTGTTGTACCTAATTCAAAATCTACAGCATTTTATTTAAGAAAACCTGATGGAACAAAATTAGCAGAAATAAATGTGAATAGATTTACTATTGAAAACGATGTCTATTCTCAACAAATAACTTTTAATGAAGATACACTTTTGTATGTAGAATTATATTGTAATGGAGAAGGTTATCAATTTGATAATATAACTTTTGAAATGCAATTAGAAAAAGGTTCACAAGCAACTTCTTATGCACCATATAAAACACCAATAGAATTATGTAAAATAGGAGATTATCAAGACTTTATTAAAAAAGGAACTGGTAAGAACTTGTTAGAAAATAATTTAACAACAGAAACTACAAGTAATGTTGTGTTTAATGTAGGAACTGATGGAGTTATTAGTTTAAGTAATACTGCAAGTGCAAATATAAATAAAGACATAGGTAGAAACATAGGAAAAACATTTAAAGTAGGAACTTACACTGCTAGTGGTTGTGCTTCAAATGGTAGTTCTTCAACTTATGCTGTAGATATTTATAAAGTAGTAAATGGTAGTGTTTCTAAAATAATAACAATTTATGGTAAATCAACAGATGTTAGAACATTTACATTAACAGAAGAATGCGAAGTATTTTATAGAATAACAATAAAGAGTGGTTGTAATTGTAATGGGTTAGTATTTAAACCTATGATAGAAAAAGGCACAAGTGCTAGTTCATACGAACCTTATGGAATGTATAACAAGTGGTATATAGAAAAACAAATAGGTAAAGTTGTTTTAGATGGTAGTGAAGAATGGTATCATTTTTCAGTAGCACAAGGACATTTATTTAGAGTAAATGATATTGCAACTGATGTAATACAAGATAATACTATAATTCCAATGTGTAATTACTATCATACAATTTCATATAGTGAACAACCAAATAGAACTAACAATGATATTTATATTTCATTAGGTGGACAAATAGATATTATTAATAATAATTATACAACAGTTGAAGATTTCAAAACTTGGTTATCAACACATAACACAATAGTATATTATGTATTAGAAACACCAACATACACTGAAATAACAGATACAGAGTTAATTAATCAATTAAATGCCCCTACATTACTTGAAGGACTTAACAATATAACAATTTCAAGTAGTGATTTAAGTAGTCCATTAAAGATAAGTTATTGTTCAACTGAAAATGAATATTATGAAAAAATATATAGTCAAGATGAAAGGAACGACTTAAAAATATGGTTTAATGATGTTGAATTAGAAGATGCTGCAATCAAATGTGAAAAGATAACAAGAACAGCAAGAATACTTCCAGATGATGGAAATAAAGTATTTTCATTAGATAACTTTATATCTACAAATATAGAAGTAATATTACATAATGTCGATTTAGAAGATATACAAGACCAAGTTAAAATATCTATCGGTACATTAATGAGTAATAATACATATAAATATATTCCTTTAGGAGTATTTAACATACAAGATACTCCTACAAATGATAATGGTAAAATAACATTAAAATTAAGAGATAATAGAGTCAAATTTGACTTTTATTATAATGCTCAACCATTAATTGAAGGGCAAGGTGGTTCTGCTACGAAAATGGAAATATTGGAAGATATATGTTTACAAGCAGGAGTTACAAATACAATAACTTCATTTAATGGAGATAGTGATTTAATAGGAATATATGATAACACGATTACTGGAACAACTTATGTATCATACTTAATGGAACAAGCAGGATTAATTGCAGTTATAGATAGAAATGGAGAATTAAAAGCAATAAATTTGACTAATTTATATACTTGGAGAATACCTTTAAGTATA
>Ga0326512_10001451_pt1 | contig 18320 bp, 12 predicted proteins | sample 1_2617_0518_D_FD_203652 | JGI IMG/M metagenome (GOLD analysis project Ga0326512, IMG submission 203652) | Bovine rumen microbial communities from UC Davis, California, United States - 1_2617_0518 | ecosystem: Host-associated > Mammals > Digestive system > Stomach > Rumen | place: USA... | reverse complement strand
CACCAATTCTTCCACTAAGATATTCAGAAACTAATTGTTTTTTAAATTCAAAACTATATTTAGCCATAAAAATACCGACCTCCCAATCGTTAGATTTTTAGGTCTAACTTTTGGGGGTCGGTACAAACACTCCACCGCTTTCTTTATTTTACAAGTTCTTGATACATCTTCATAAGTTCAGCCACACAGCTACTCTCTGTTGTGTCTTTTATCGAAAAGCCGTAAGCACGCATAACAGCTCTATCATTTTCCTGATGTGCCTTACGTAATTCAGGAGGCATCGTAATCTCGTCATACAAGTCAGCGAGCGAACTATCAGGATATAATGCACGCGCATCTAATATAGCCTGTGCCGTTGCTTCTATCTTTGCCCTTTGTTCTTCTGATGGTTTCGGCCATGGAAAAGTATTATAGACAATCTTAGCCGTGTATCTGTAATCACTTTTCAGTCTACCACATACAGCTCTCATCCATGCCATATGGACATTCGACTCCAATATACCAAAAGAATATATATCAGCATCAGGAACCAACTGCACTTGATTAGTCGGAATTGTATCTCCGTCAAGGAACCCCATTGGTATGTATCTTCTGTTCTCTGATGACACAATCGGGATTACTATATAATGGTCTGGGTTTAAGGTATCCCTAAATGTTGTAGGTTTGTCGGCGAGTTTTCTTGCCCCCTCATCTATCATTGCAAGGCGAGCTTCTCTTACTTTTTTAACCCTGTCATATACAAGTGGCATGCTCCTTATTGTTTCAGGGGAAACCCCTACTAACCAAAGAACATATCTATCTACATTATTGATAAACTCATAACCGCCGACAAGCTTCTTTATGTATGGGCGTGCATTCGGCTCTCTTCTTATAAAGTCATCATAGTCCTCTCCATTGATTTTCAAGAAATCGCCGTCAACTGGCTTATTTCCTGATACCACCTTAGGCACATCACATAATGGCTTTGTTCTGTTCTGTATAAACACACTGGGTGCATCACATAGGTAGCCATTTATATTGTCAGCCCTCTTTCCCAGTCCAGTGCTGTTATATATCATCTTGTTCTTCTCATCAGTAAGGCTGAACCCAATTATGACGCAATGAACATGTGCTTTAATATTAGCTTCACTGTCCCACCTGAATGTAGGATATGCAAAGTTGATTTTAACACCATATTGTTCCATAAGTGGCTTCCAAAGAATTGCCACCTGCTCTCCCTGCGTAATGGAGTTGGTTGAAACAAACGCGACTTTTATCTTAGTGCCACATATATAATCAGTTGCTTTCTTATACCATGAAGCCACATAGTCAAGACTTCCATAGTTATCAAAGCCAGCAAAAACAACTGACATCTCTTGCTTTTGATTGGCGTCTTGGTATTTCATTCCCCTGAACGGTGGATTACCCATTATGTAATTAAGATGACTTTTAGGGACAACGCTTTCCCAATCAGTTCGCAGTGCATTTCCTTCAACTATATTTGCGTATGATTTGAGTGGCAGGAATTCCAAATGTGTTAAAACTATACTTTCCGTTTCCTTCATCATCTGGCTTTCAGCAATCCACAATGCTGTTTTTGCAACAGTCACAGCAAAATCATTGATTTCAATTCCGTAGAACTGTCCGATTGAAACCTTAATTGGTGTATAATCATTTACGGCAAAACTAATCTGATTATTAAAACGGGTAGCGAGTGCTTCATTTTCCAATCTTCTAATTGAAATATATGTCTCTGTCAGGAAATTTCCGCTTCCACATGCAGGGTCTAAGAATGTAAGCTGTGATAGTTTCTGTTGAAAATCTGTAAGCTTACTATTTCGAGTTCGTTCCACCTGAACAGACTTAATCTCTTCCAATTCTTTACGTAAATCATCAAGAAATAGTGGGTCTATAACCTTATGAATATTCTCAATACTGGTATAGTGCATACCACCATTACGTCTTGTCTCTGGGTTCAAAGTACTTTCAAAAACCGCGCCGAAAATCGTTGGACTAATCTCTGACCAGTCAAAATCGTCACTTGCTTTTTCAAGAATTAAATCCCTTATTTCTTCTGTAAACTGCGGTATTTCTATATCTTCTTTGCTGAATAAACCACCATTAACATATGGAAAGGCAAGAAGCTCTTCATCAAGATATGGGTCTCTGTCCTCGTTCTTAGTGTCAAGCACTTTGAATAGGTCAATCAACGCACGGCGCAAATTCTTGACATCAAAACTAGCCAGATAATCATGGAACATACTATGTCTACCAAATATTCCAGCATCTTCTGCATATAAGCAAAATACAAGTCTTACGCAAAGCATATTAAGACTTTTTAGGCTTTCAGGGTTATCAGGCTCTTTATATTGTTTAAGAAGCGCATCGTATATCAGACCAACAATATCGCCAGCCTGCATTGATAATTCCATCTCACGCTTTAAATGGACGTTACCACTATCTACTAAAAATGACAAACGGTAATAATCCTTTTCAAGATTATCAAGTTTTATCTCCTCTGGCTCCCCTGACGGGTTTTCCATATCATAGACAAGGAAAGTAGAAAAATTACAGGTTATTACAAAACGCGGGTGCTTTGATACAGGAAGTTCTGTAACATAACGCTTTGCCTGCTGAAACGGGGTAAGTAGTGTTCCGTCTGATTGTCTTATCGGGGCTTTCAAGTCCTTTCCTAATGCTTTTTGTTCTATTAAGACCTTTGTTTCTGATATATATCCGTCAATGAAGCTGGTATGCCCCAAGAAAACTCTATCCTCAAAACTAATATATTCTTCGGGGTGTTCCACGCCATAAACATCGCGCAAAAGAGAAAGCCAAAATTTCTGACTTTCACCTTTTTCATCTCCCTTACCTTTCCAATATTCCGCAAATCGTTTAGATGCTTTTTTCTGTTCTGTATCTGTCATATTAACGTCCCCTATCTACCAACCAAAAAAGCTAGTTTTTTGTATTCTTTCCCCAATTCTTCCAGTCGGACAACATCAGGTTCTCTTTCAGGCTCATCTACCCTGTAAACAACGAAAACATCATACTTACAGGAAACAAAATATCTCCAATTCGTCACTTTCTGTACCTTATCAAGATTTTTCAACAAATTCTGAAATACTGCATCAGACTCACGCCTGAATGATTTCAAATCTTTATTCTTTGATTTCTGCTCTATCAATACTCCGAAATCAGGTATAAAGGCATCTATAAAGTTAAAACTACCAATTGTACCAAAGCGGACAAAGTTCTCGGCATTTTCAATACCATAGACTTCACTTAACAAGGTTATCCAAAATGCACAATGGCTATCTATACCTTCACTATCTATTCCTTCATTTTCTGCATCTTTCCACTTGTCAGCAAATTGCTCCGCCGATTTTTGTTGTTCCTGTTCTGTCATAACCTATAACTCCTTATCAAAAAAAATATGATAATCCTTGAAGACTGAAAATCATGCTTTCGATATCATCTGAAAATATTGAAGAGCATCTATAATCGCTTCACGCTTTTTATCTGGACACTGTGGGACACGGTTTTTGCCCTCACCTTTATTATAGTTTTCACGCTCGATAATGCCATACTCCTGTTTAACCTGCGCTATATAAAGGTTTGTGACCTTGAAGCCGTACTTATTTTCCACATAATATTTGATTTTTTCATAGGTTGCCTTTGTTTCAGCAGGCGAAATAGGTAGTTTTTCGACATTCAATGTAACGCCTATTTTCGGGCTTTCAGAAAGTTTGGACAAAAGTGCTACCGTCTCCACATTCGCTGTGCCTGGGAACATATCCACAGCTGCGGCCTTTACAACCCTATAACCTGCTTTTTGAATTGCAATCAGGTCAAATGCTAAGGATGAGGCCTTACATGAAATGTAGACCATCTTATCTACGTTAAAATTCAGGATCTTGTCGAGTGCCTTAGGGTTAATACCCTCCCTTGGAGGATCTAGAATTATCATATCTGGCTTCTGGCCTATATTGTCAATTGCTAGCAATACATCGGATGCAATAAAGCTGCAGTTGTCCAAGCCGTTGAGCTTGGCATTCTCATTGGCCGCAGCTACTGCTTCCTCAACTATTTCAACACCTATAACTTGGTCTACACTTGAGGCCATCATCTGGCCTATGGTTCCAGTTCCACTGTAGAGGTCAAAAAGACAATGTGTCTGGTCCATAGAGGCATATTCTCTAGCCTTCTCATAGAGTCTTTCAGCGCCAAGAGAATTAGTCTGAAAGAAAGAAAAGGCTGAAATTTTAAACTCAAGTCCTAAGATTTCCTCCTTGATAAAGTCCCTGCCAAAGATAAGCTCAGACTTCTCATTTTTAACCGCATCGGCAAGACTGTCATTGGTAATATGCATAAAACCTGCAATCTGGCCTTCAAGTTTAAGTTCCTTGAGCTTAGCTGCCAAATCATTGTAATCAAGCCCTTCTTCTGCAGAGGTTGTCACAAGACATATAAGTATTTCCTTAGTCTTTACCGCTCTTCTAACCAAGAGGTGTCTCAAGAAGCCCTCGTGTCTCACCTTGTGATAGAAACTAAAATTCCTAGATCTCATGTATTCCTGAACAAAGTCCACGATTAGAGAGAAATCAGGATGACATATTTTACAGCCGACAATATCAACTATGTCATACATGCTGTTCTTCTTGTGGAGTCCTAAAACAAGTGGGCCGTCCTTGTAAGAGTCACCGAAAGTGAACTCCATTTTATTTCTGTAATATGCCTCATAAGGGCTCTCAATCAGGCCTTCAAACTGGTAAGGCGAATCCTTGTCAACAGCCTCATCCAGAAGCTTTTTAATCTGGCCTTCCTTCATCTCGAGCTGTTTTTTATAGTCCATGTTCTGATAGACACAGCCACCACAGCTACCAAAGTGGGGGCAAATCTGAGATTTGTCCTCCTTTGTATAAGCTCCATAGTCAAGGCATGAGAGATAGATTCCCTCGGCTCTGCCGTTTCTTTTCTTTTGAATATAGAAAAGAATAGTTGAATCAAGAACCACATTCTTTACTATTACACTGTAATCCGAGACATCTTCCTTAATCTGTGCACTATCAAGATTTAAGCGATTTCCATCAAAATCACACTTATCTATTATCTCAATCAGTCCCCTGTTAGGGAAATCAACTCTTACAACCTTACCTATGTAACGCTCACCTTTTTTCATAACCAAATCCTTTAATAATTCTCTCTAATCTATACAAAAGGCCATCTGATACTAGGTATCAGGTGGCCATTAATAACATGTGCTTATGATTTAATATAAGATTACTTATCCTCATCAACGAAATCGTCATCATCTGACTTCTCGTCTTCAAAATCATTATCAAAATCATCGAAATCGCTGTCGAAATCATCATCAAAATCTTCAAGATAATCTGGAGTGAAGTATCTGTAAACAGCAAATGCAATTGCTGCTACTGCTGCTACTGCGCCGATTACTGAAAGTAAAACAACAACCCAGCTATAACTCTTCTTTTCTTCCACTACAACATCCTCTTTCTTTAATAAATTTGCGATCTTGCTAGCTGCAAGAATCTCATCTAATTTTTCTTTGTTCATATAAGACTCCTTTCACAAATTACGTACTAATATTCTGTTACTATTATAACATGCTAAATGTCGTATTTCTACTATTTTTTATCAATCTTTTGAAGTTTTGCAAAAGCCGCCAGCATTCTCCTTGCGCCAAAATCTTCAAAATCAACTGATACCATGTAATCTCTTGTGGCATCTTCAATAGCTGTCACAGTGCCCTTTCCAAAACGAATATGGCTCACCTGATCACCTACATCATAGCCCAAGCCATTAAAGCCACCACTCGCTTTATTTTGACTTGTGTCATTTTGAGAATCACTAAGAGCCTTAGCATCACTCAAATTTGAACTTTTGCCACTTGTATTGCTGTCTATCTTTGCTTCGAAACTTTTAGCAGTCTTAGAGCCTGATTTTGCAGATGCGAAAAGATCAGATGGAAAAGCCTTTCCAAAGCCGACCTTCTCATTTGGCTTACTCTCCTCAACAATTTTTTTCTTGCTGCCATAATTGGTCATAAGCTTGCTTCTCTGCTTAACCTTACTGTCAAGATCAAAGACATTGCTGTTGATTTTTGTATAGCTCTTAACCTCTTTTATTGTCTTGCCATCGCCATATCTAGAAACTGCTGCCTTGCCCATGGCAAGTAGAGGATTCTTGTCTCCCAGACTCTCATCTCTAGCACTTTTTTCGCTAGTAGAAGCCTTGTGTGAAGATCCTGAATATGATGAAGAATATGTTCCTGTGTAGCTTGAACCCGCGCTTCTTCCCATCCTCGCTGTCTTGCCTGATGCAGATAAGGCCTGACTTGCATATGAATTAAACCTATCAAAACCAGAAGTTTCAACCTCTTCATCGTTATCATCGTTATCAGCATAAGAGCTAAGATCACTCTTTTCTATATATTTCTTTGGAATCTCTTTGACAAAGCGTGAAAGGGCATTGTACTGATAATTACCGTTGACCATTCTTGACTTTGCAGCGCTAAGATAGAGTTCCTGCTTGGCTCTAGTTATACCTACATAGGCGAGTCTTCGCTCCTCTTCCATGTCAGACTCATCTCCTGAGCTGATTGACATATAGCCTGGAAAAAGGCCATCTTCCATGCCCGATATATAGACAAGAGGAAACTCCAGTCCCTTGGCTGAGTGAAGCGTCATAAGCATAACCTGGCTTGCCGATTCATCAAGATTGTCAATATCAGCAATCAGAGATACCTCAGACAAAAAGCCGCTCAAGGTCTTCTCGCCCAAGCTTTTCTCTTTCTCTTGACTCTCATCATCTTCATAGCTCTGGCCATCTGCGTAAGAATCAGCAGTCTCGCTTGACTCACTCATCTCAGGATTTGCCTCAACTGAGTCATCAAAATCATCTTCCAAATCCCCTGCTTCATAAGCGATTATCTTATTGAGCAATTCGTTTATGTTTTCTCTTCTTGAATCTATTTCCTCGTCAGTTCCGCCGACTGTGTCCACAAGATAGGTGTCATAATCAATCCTGTCAAGAATCTCTCTGGTGAGATCTTCAATTGAAAGCCTCATAGCTTCCATCTTTAAATCCTCAATCAGATTTACGAATTCTTCAATTTTCTTAGTCGCTCTTCCAAGTCCCGGAATTACAGAGGCCGATTTAAGAGCCTCATAGGTATTAATTCCTCTTTCATTGGCATAATTGCTGACTCTCTCAAGGCTTGTCGCACCTATACCTCTTTTAGGCACATTGATAACCCTATTTAAAGCCTCACTGTCTGAGCCATTATCTATTACCTTCAAGTAGGATAAGATATCCTTGATTTCCCTTCTGGCATAGAAATTCTGACCGCCATAGATTCTATACGGAATATTGGCCATGATTAACTTTTCTTCCAAAAGTCTCGACTGGGCATTAGTTCTATAGAGAACGGCAATATCATTGTATGACCAGCCCTCTCTGACTTGTGACCTAATCGAAGCAGCCACATACTCAGCCTCCTGGTAAGCAGTGTCAAAAATAGACAACTTTACCTTGTCACCCTCACCATTTGAAGTCCACAAAGTCTTATCTTTACGACCAGAGTTGTGCTTAATAACAGCATTTGCCGCATCAAGGATATTCTGAGTTGATCTATAGTTCTGCTCAAGCTTGATAACCAGAGCGTTGTCGTATACTGTCTCAAAGTTAAGAATATTAGTGATGTCTGCGCCTCTGAATCGGTAGATTGACTGATCATCATCACCTACCACACAGATATTTCTGTGGGCGCTGGATAACATCTTTACCAGTCTGAACTGTATACCATTGGTATCCTGATACTCATCAACCATGATATATCTAAAGCGGCTCTGGTAGGCATATAGTACATCTTGATTCTTCTCAAAGAGCTCAACAGTCTTAAAGAGAAGATCATCGAAATCCATAGCATTGTTGATTTTCAGCTGATTCTGGTACTCGGCATAAATCCTTGCGACCTGTTGCTCGCCAAAGTCATAGGCAGTCTGTCTGTACTCCTCAGGGCTCACATCATCATTTTTAGCCCTCGAAATACTGCTCAAAACAGCCCTATCCTTGACCATCTTGCTGTCAATATTAAGTCTTTTTATAATTGCCCTAACTACAGCTCTCTGATCATCGCTATCATATATGGTAAAGCTGTTGCTATAGCCTATCCTGTCGGCAAATCTTCTGAGTATCCTCACACACATTGAGTGAAAGGTAGATACCCAAACCTGTCCACCTAGATCAGTTATAGCCTCAACTCTTTCTTTCATTTCTCTTGCGGCCTTGTTAGTAAAAGTAATCGCAAGTATATTATATGGGTCAATCTGCTTATTCTCTATCATATAAGCGATACGGTGGGTTAAAACTCTTGTCTTTCCTGATCCCGCACCCGCTATGATGAGTAAAGGACCGTCGACTTGCTCGACAGCCCTTTTCTGCATATCATTTAATCCATCCAATCTCATAATCTAAAAAACCTTTCACATCCGTCTTATCAGGTCCTAAAGCAACCTCCACCGACGAACTCTCTGATAATTGAATTTATTGGAATACTCTGTGTATTGCATGGTATGAAATACTCGACAAATTTCAGAAGACGCTTAGCCTCCTGATATTCAGGAGCATCCTCATCTACTGAATACAAAAGTGGTACTACATAGTTCTTTAAGGCAGAAATCTCATATGGCAGTGATGAGTTAAAGATGGCGTCAGCCTGCTCCTGATAAGGGAAGATATTCTTCTCCTCACCCTTTCTAACACTTGCCCACATAGAAAGTGTTCTGGCTGCTGATGCTCCTCTGTGCTGGTAATCACGCACCATACGTCTTATAAGTCTACCATCTGTTGTAGATACTCGGTTGTGCTCGTCAATATTTAACTGAGTCAGAGCACTTATATAAATCTTAAATTTCGAATCAATAGGAAGGCTGCTTGAAAGCTTGTCATTGAGGCAGTGAATTCCCTCGATGACAAGTATGTCATCCTCTCCCATCTGAAGGAAATTGCCATTGAACTCCTTCTTTCCAAGCTTAAAGTTGAAGATTGGCAATTCAACCCTCTCTCCCTCAAGCAGGGCATTCATCTGCTTATTAAAAAGTTCCACATCAATAGCTTCAAGACATTCAAAGTCAAAGTCACCGTTCTCATCCTTTGGAGTCTCATCCCTCTCAACAAAGTAATCATCTACACAAATTGGATGAGGATTTAAGCCCTGTGCCATAAGCTGAATTGACAATCTCTGTGAAAATGTTGTCTTTCCGCTTGATGAAGGGCCTGCTATCATAACAAACTTAACGCCTTCCCTAGCCTTGATCTGATTCACGATATCGTGAATTTTCTGCTCCTGCAAGGCTTCCTGGACAAGAATCATGTTGCCAAAATCACCATCTGTGATGTGCTTATTGAGCTGAGCAACAGTGTGAAGATTGAGCATATCTGCCCAGTCAGTTGTGTCATTCATAACTTTAAAGATTTTGTTCTGAGGCTTAAACTCAGGAGTCAGCCTAGGCTCCTTCTTAGTTGGCATCTGAAGTACAAAACCATTCTCATAAGAATAGAGCTCAAAGTACTTTAAAATTCCTGTCGAATAGGCCATATAGCCGTAGAAATAGTCATTGTATCCGTCAATTGAATATATATTTACATAAGAGCTGATACGGTACTTAAAGAGAGCAGCCTTGTCTGACATGCCTCTCTCCTCAAAGAATTTAGAGGCAGTTGCTGTCTTCAAAGTCTTCTTCTCGATTAAAAGATTCTTCTCCACAGCATCAAGCATAATGCCCTTCACCTGGGACAAAAGTTCATCTGATATAGTATCTAGACCTCTGACCTTGCAGAAAAGTCCCTTACTCAAAGAGAATTCCACACTTACCTTGTTCTTACCGTCTGAGCCAAGGACCTTGTCAAAAGCGTACAACATAAGCATAGTCACGCTTCTTCTGTAAGTATCATTGCCCTCATCAGAATTTGCCAATACAAAATCATACTGGCTGTCTTCACTTATCTCTCTGTCAGAAACCTCATGCAGCTTGCCATCAACCTTAATCAGGATGATGTCCTCCCCATAATTAGGTTGAGCTTCACGAACCAAGTCAATTATTTTTTTACTCATTGCTCTACCTCCATAATATTCTTAGAAATCATTAGGCAAATCATTCTCTCATCCATCTGCCTTTTTCTCAACTCTATATCAAGGCTTGTATCCTTAATCATAGCTAGTTGCTTAATAACCTTGTCTGTCTTCTCAATTTCTCTCAAAAGGATCTTTTTGACATAAACATTATTCTCTTCCAAAAGATTGGCCCCAAACATGCAAAGTATCTCATAAGAAATTTTTTCTGCATCTATTTCTTCATGGCCTGTCTCCTCCTTGTCGAGCAAGGAAATATAGTCATTGACGTAACCCAAATACTTCTTTGCCAGCTGGCTTCTTCCATAAACAAGGCCCTCATAAGTCACATCATAGATAAAGTAAGTCTTTTCAGCCTCCCTTATTATGTGCTCCTTCTTCACGGCAAATCCATTGTGAAAGAGAAAGTTTCTGAAGTAGGTGTAATCTGACTGGGGCGATAAGACAAGATGTGTTCCAAGCTCCATATGGTCTTTTCCTGCAAGTAAGATATCAGACATGAGTCTTCCGCCCATACCTGTGATAGTTACCGCATCTGCCTCACCTTTTTTTAATTTTTCAAATCCATCAGAGATTCTCAAATCGACCCTGTCAAGAACTCCTGCTTCAATCATGTGATTTTTAGCCCTTCTTAAGGGCTCATCCCTCAAATCCATGGCAATACATCGCTTGACTATGCCATATTGAATCAGATATATAGGCAGATAACCGTGATCAGTGCCTATGTCAGCAAGGCAATCTGCCCTGCCAACAAGCTCTGCGACCCTCATAAGCCTTTTTGAAATATAAATCTGATTCTTCTTCTGTGATGTCATATCAATCAAGGAAATCCCTCAACTTCTTACTTCTGCTTGGATGTCTGAGCTTTCTTAAAGCCTTAGCCTCAATCTGTCTGATTCTCTCACGAGTTACGGCAAATTCCTTACCAACCTCTTCAAGAGTTCTAGCTCTGCCATCATCCATACCAAATCTAAGTCTCAATACCTTCTGTTCTCTGTCTGTGAGAGTTCCAAGTACATCTGAGAGCTGCTCCTTGAGAAGGGTTGATGCTGCTGCCTCTGCAGGTACTGGAACATTGTCATCCTGGATAAAGTCTCCAAGATGGCTATCTTCCTCCTCACCAACTGGAGTCTCAAGCGATACTGGCTCCTGAGAAATCTTCTGAATCTCTCTTACTCTCTCAACTGGCATTTCCATCTCTTCTGCAATCTCTTCTGGACTTGGCTCACGGCCTAATTCCTGAAGGAGCTGTCTAGAAACTCTGACAAGCTTGTTGATAGTCTCAACCATATGTACCGGAATACGGATAGTTCTAGCCTGATCAGCAATAGCTCTTGTGATAGCCTGTCTAATCCACCATGTGGCATATGTAGAGAACTTGAATCCCTTTCTGTAATCGAACTTTTCAACAGCCTTGATAAGACCAAGGTTACCCTCCTGAATAAGATCAAGGAAGAGCATTCCTCTGCCAACATATCTCTTAGCAATTGAAACTACGAGTCTTAAGTTAGCCTCTGCAAGCTTCTTCTTAGCTTCCTCACCCTTAAATACCTTCTTGTTAAGGTCTTTTCTTGTATTGCCTATAAACTCTTCTCTTTTCTCGTCTCTCATTGCTTTTGCAACCTTAGACTCGAACATCTCATCTGAGACAAGAGTGCTTGTATCATTCTTTGGAAGATCCTTATAGTACTCATCAATGATTTCCTGGGCTATAATGCCATTCTCCATCTGACAAGCATAGTTAACTTCATCCTCAGCTGAGAGAAGTGGAACCTTACCAATCTCCTTTAAGTACATTCTTACAGGATCTTCAAGGCCTATACCTTCTGGAACAGAGAGGTCAATCTTCTCCATATTGATCTCTTCTTCATCATCAATCATATCATCATCATCCATAGGTTCTTCCTCGTTCTCCATACGAACATCAACCTTCTTGCTGATGAAATAATCAAAGATCTTATCCATCTTATCGGACTCGATATCAACCTCTTCAAATGCACCTATAATCTCATTGTAATCAAGAACATTGTTCTTCTTTTTAGCAAGGGCGAGCAAGTCCTTAACCTTACTCTCTATGAGAGCTGTGAGTTCAGCCTTAGCCTCCTCCTCACTCTTCTCATTTTCTCCATCCTTCTTCTTTTCCTTCTTAAGCTCCTCATCGAGGTTGTAGCCACCGCTGAATGCCTGACCTTCATCCTCTTCCTTCTTAGCCTTCTTAGAGCTAGCCTTAGCTTCGCTGTCAGCAACCTTTGCTTCCTTATCTGCAGACTTAGTTGACTTAGAAGTCTTCTTTTCAGCCTTTACATCATCTTCAGCCTTAGCCTTGCTTGATGCCTTCTTAGTCTTTTTAGGCTCTTCTGCCTCAGCCTTTTCGCCAGCGCTCTTAGCTGACTTAGAAGTCTTACTAGCCTTCTCCTCTGTAGCTTCATCAGCCTTAGCAGCTGCCTTTTTTGAAGATGAAGTTTTAGCACTAGCAGTCTTTGAACTTGTCTTTGAAGCCTTCTTTGTCTCCACTTCCTCTTCCTTCTTGCTTGCACTTGCCTTTTCCTTAGTAGCTGTCTTAGAAGTCTTCTTTACTTCCTTTTCCTCAGCCTTCTTGCTTGCGCTTGCCTTACTTGTAGACTTTGCTGCCTCCTTTGTCTCCTTACTTGCAGTAGTTTTCTTAGCTGTTGCCATTTTGCTCCGCCTTTCTCTTCTTTCCTTTTCCTATCATCTAATCTAATCGGAATTATAAATAATCTAATTTTTCTAAATAAAAATCGCCTAAACCCCATCTAGTCCAAGGCTTATATCGCTAGCCCTTATCAAAAGATATGGTCATAACCCTCTCTTTTTCCTTCATCAATTCTGTAATCTTTATCAGGTCATTCTCACTCTCAAGCCTTTTCTCAATATAGGCTAGTTTGATTCGAATCACCGTCTCAGTCACAGTCTTTAACTTCTCCTCAAGAGTCAGTCCATCGTCTAGCTTGGAAGTAAATATATCTGAGACTTCTCTGTGTTCGTCCTCGGATTCATAGGCATTCATAATGATTGCAGGCTTTATCTGCCCCTCATCACTTTGCTCCTTCATCCTCCTGGCCACATCACAGACAAAGTCATTGCTAAACTCAGCAGGGCTTAGTATTTCAAAAACCCTCCTTGACAGTTCTACATCGTCTGACATAAGAGTCAGAAGGATTTTTTCTGACTTCTCAAAGCCGCTCTCCTTAGGTTTTATCCTAGCCTGAGCAGCCCTGCTAACTACAGCCTCGGCGCTTTCCGGCTTGATGCCTGCATTGCCCATCCTGTTGACCATGTCAGTGAGCTCAGTCTCATCGATAACAAAGCGATTTGCCACCGCTTTTATATAATTGCTTCTCTCAATCTTTTCCTTAAAAACCAAGAGTTCTCTTGCTGTCTCCTCGGCAAATTTTGTCGCTTCATCGGGATCTGAAAGGTTAAAGTTTCTCTTCTTCATCTCAATCATGTAGAGGAAACTGTTGTCAGCCGTATCAATCCTTTTCTGAAACTCCTCAGCTCCAAGATTCTTGATAAACTCATCAGGATCCTTGTAGGGTCTCATATTAATTACTTTAGTCGCAATACCTGCAGACCTTAAAATCGATACAGCTCTTATAGCAGCCTTAACACCTGCCTCATCGCTATCATAGGTTATGTAGGCAAGTTGCGCATATCTTTTCATCATCTGAGCCTGAGACTCAGTAAGAGCCGTTCCTAGCGATGCAACCGCCTGGTCAAATCCAGCTCTGTGCAGAGCTATAACATCCATATAGCCCTCACATATAATCAGGTTCTTCTTTCTGGACTTTCTCGCATAATTGATTCCAAAAAGATTAAGCCTCTTATTGAAAATCAATGTTTCCGGAGAATTCAGATATTTAGGCTTTGCGTCGCCCATAACTCGACCGCCAAAGGCTATAACTCTGTTCTCCTTGTCCATAATAGGGAATATTACCCTATTCCAAAAGATATCAAATGGCTCTCTGGATTTATAATTAAAAAGACCTGTCTTTGACAAAATCTCATCAGAGTAGCCCTTCTCCTTTAGGAAGCGGTATAGGGCCTTGGAATTACTTCCAGCATAGCCTAAGCCAAAGTGCTTTATAGTCTCCTCATCAAGACCTCGCTTGGTCAGATACTCCATGCCAAGCTTGCCGGCCGGTGAGTGTAGGACTCTAAAATAAAAGACCGCCGCCAGTTTATTGATATCATATATGCTTGCCTTGATTGTCTTATTAGGGTCTTCCTTTCTCTCAAAGGCATTCTCAGGCAGTTTGACACCTGCCCTGTTTGCAAGCTCTTGTAAGGCTTCCTGATAGGTATAATTCTCATATTCCATGACAAATGTTATGACATTGCCTCCAACTCCACAGCCAAAGCAGTGATAAAACTGCTTATCAGGCGAGACAGAGAATGAAGGCGACTTTTCACTATGGAATGGACATAAACCTGTGTAGGATGAGCCACTCCTCTTCAACTTCACATGTTCAGAAATCACATCTACTATATCGACCCTAGATATGATTTCATCCCTTATATCATTATTGTACATATCTCAACTCTTCTTCCATGATTTAGGCACGTATATTTCCTCAAACTTGCTGACAGAGTACTGATCAGTCATGCCTGCTATATAGTCACACACACAGACCTCATAATCCTCACCGCCATTTTTAGCAAGATTCTGGTAGAGCTCAGGCAAGAGCTCAAAATGCTCCTTATAGAAATAGAAGAGCTCCTTAATCATGCCCTCAACCTTAGTCTCCTCGCTTTTAGCCAAAGGATTTACATAAAGGCTTGAGAACATATACTTTCTGAGTGACATCATGGCCTGGCCCACCTCGTCAGACATCAGAATATCATCCTTGTCCATACTGTTGATTACAATATCCTTGATCAAGGTGTTAAGCCTTGCCTTTGTCGAATTTCCAAGTATCGATGTATAGACCTTTGGAATGTCGCTCTCCTTTATAATCTCGCTTCTTATGCCATCATCTATATCATGGTTTATATAAGCTATCTTGTCAGAGAGTCTCACAATCTTCCCCTCTAGTGTAGAAGGACAACCGCTGGTCCTGTGATTAAGCATTCCATCCAAAACCTCAGCGCAAAGATTTAAGCCCGCTCCGTTCTTTTCTAACTTTTCAACTACTCTGACTCCCTGCTCGTAATGACTAAAGCCCTTAGAACACACATCGTTTAGTGCCCTCTCTCCGGCATGTCCAAAAGGTGTATGACCTATGTCATGTCCCAAGGCTATAGCCTCGCACAAGTCTTCGTTCAATCTCAGTGCCCTTGCAATACTCCTTGCAATCTGGCTCACTTCAAGTGTATGAGTCAACCTGGTCCTGTAATGATCACCTTCCGGCGCCAAAAAGACCTGTGTCTTGTGCTTTAGTCTTCTGAAGGATTTACAGTGGAGAATTCTATCCCTATCCCTCTGAAAGCAAGGTCTCATATCACATTCTTCTTCCGCTCTTGCTCTTCCCTTTGACATATCACTAAAGGTGGCATATTTGCTAAGATATTCATGTTCTCTTAATTCCTGTTGTTCTCTAATACTCATAAGCACACCTTTCTAAAATATAAAGTCAGGGTAAAAAAGCCCATATTTTTATATTCACGTATAATCCTTGATTTCCTTTTTTTATTTTAATTTTTTTCAAATTTATGGTACAATATTGCCATTGAAAAATTTCTCGAAGACAGGCCTTATTTTGGTCATCTTTGGCAATAATTACGAAGGAGTGTGATTTTTCTTTGGATTCTGACAGTTTAATACAGCTATGTATCGTTTTTGTACTACTTATGCTTTCAGCTTTTTTCTCATCAGCTGAAACAGCCTTTACTACGGTTAGCCATATCCGTATCAGGGCCTTAATTGATGAGGGTAACAAGCGTGCTATTATGGTTGACAAGATTTTAAAGCACAAGGGTAAGATGCTATCTGCAATTCTTATCGGCAACAATATAGTCAACCTCAGTGCATCAGCCTTGCTGACAACTGCCGTAATTAAAATATGGGGTTCTTACGCCACAGGTATAGCAACTGGTATCATTACAGTATTGGTACTTATTTTTGGTGAGATTAGTCCTAAGACAGCCGCAACAATCAAGGCTGACTCAATAGCTCTTTTCTACGCACCAATAATCCTGTCTTTGATGACAGTGCTCACACCACTTATCATTATTGTTGATTTCCTTGCAGGCTCATTCTTAAAGCTCTTTAAGATAAACTTAAAGAGTGGCCGAAAAGCCATCACAGAACAGGAACTCAGAACATTTGTCGATGTAAGTCATGAGGATGGCGTAATTGAAACCGATGAAAAAAGAATCATCAACAATCTATTCGATTTTGGCGATGACGAAGCAAAGGATGTCATGACTCCAAGAATAGACATGACTGCGGTATCTATCACATCTAGCTACGCAGATATAATCAAGGTATTCCGCGAATCCAGATATACACGTCTCCCAGTATTTGAGGAGAACAGCGACAATATTGTCGGAATAATAAATATCAAGGATCTCATAATAGTTCCAAATAAGGGTTCCTTCAACATTTGCTCTATTTTGAGAAAACCCTTCTTCACCTACGAACACAAGAACACTTCCGACCTCTTCAAGGATATGCAAAGAGCTTCTCAGAGTCTTGCCATCGTTCTTGACGAATATGGAATGACCGTGGGCATGATTACCACCGAGGACCTCCTAGAGGAGATTGTGGGCGAGATTCATGATGAGTATGATACCGATGAGACTGACCCTATCACCAGCCTTTCCGAGAACACTTATAGAATCAACGCCCTCTGCAAGCTTGATGATATCAATGATGAATTTAAGCTTGGTTTGGAATCTGAAGACAATGATTCAATCGGAGGCTACATAATAGAGAAACTCGACTGTTTCCCTAAGCGAGGCGCTAAGCTGACTGTAGATGGAGCTTTATTTATAGTTGAACATGCCTCTAAATCAAGAATATATTCAATAATCTTGAAATTAGACCCAAAAGAGGCTGATTAGATCACATGAATTCGGGCCAAATTAAGTTTCAATTCAGGTCTAAGTCAATCAATAGCCTGATTCGAGTCTAATCCGATTCAAAATCAAATTAAATAAACCCTCCCAAGGCCATCTTACATTTAATTAAGATGCCTTGAGAGGGCTTTTTTTATGTTTTTATAGCTTATTTAGGCTCCCTTACTTAGGATTCTTTACTTAAGATTCTTTATTGTAAGTTACACTTCCAAGATTGTCCTTGATTGTGAGCTTTCCATCCTCAAGTGTGTATGTGCACTCATTCTCCTGCTTTTGTTTTAAGACCTCGGTTGTGATCTTTAACTTATCTCCCTCTACAGTGTAAGTAAAATCCTTAGATACTGTACCATTGAGAGTCATAGTGCCACTCTTGTCTTCTCTGAATTCATAGACAGATTCCTTGCCATCGCTTGATTTCCACTTTCCAACTATGGTCTGTGTTTTATTCTGTGATCCGCAGGCAGTGAGCATAAAGCTAAACACTGCAAGCAAAACTAATGGTAAAATTCTAAATCTTCTTTTCATATTTTTTCCTCCACACATTTAGAAAATCATCAATAGTCAATGTGGGACAATTTCTCAACTATCTCAGCAAAATTCATACCATGTGATGATTTTACCAAAACATTGTCCCCTCTTTGAATATGTACATTTAAGTTGTCAAAAAAGTCAGCCTTGCTGTCATAATGAGTCACCTTAAGATGCTTATTATCGCACTTCTTACACTCGTCAGATGCTCCGTCAGCCAAACTTTTTGCAAGATTGCCTATAGCAACCAACTCATCAATCTTTTTATAGGCAAGATATCTTCCTACTTCATAGTGGAGCTCTCTCTCCTCTTTGCCAAGTTCAAACATATCTCCCAAGATAGCTACTTTTCTGCCATCTGAGGCATCAAGAACATCAATAGAAGCTCTCATCGAACCTGGATTAGCATTGTAACAATCGTCCAATATGCAGAGTCCGTTGGCTTCGATCAAGTTATTTCTTCCCTTAAGTGTAACTACATCACTGATTCCAGCAATAATCTGGTCAGAGCTAAGTCCCAAAATAGAGGCAACTGTAGCCGCAGCAAGTGCATTGTAAACCATATGCCTACCAGGAATAGGAATGCTGACAGCAAAGTTAGCCAGTCCATCAGCTG
>Ga0326512_10001450_pt1 | contig 18323 bp, 21 predicted proteins | sample 1_2617_0518_D_FD_203652 | JGI IMG/M metagenome (GOLD analysis project Ga0326512, IMG submission 203652) | Bovine rumen microbial communities from UC Davis, California, United States - 1_2617_0518 | ecosystem: Host-associated > Mammals > Digestive system > Stomach > Rumen | place: USA... | reverse complement strand
CAATTATCCTCCAATCATAATCAAATCTTATATTTCCATCATCGTCTATATTTTTCTTTGTATAGTATTTAGATAGAAATTCTGAAGCAAAAGAGTCTTGTAAATTAGCAAATCCGTAACGTCTTCCGTCTTTAATTTTAGAAACTATACTTCTAGCACTATACATTCCAGTTTCAGAATCAACGAGTTCAGATATTTTTGATCTTACTAATTCTAGTAATTCAACATTATCTTTACCTTTTCTTTCATCACTAATTTCATAGATTTCATCATTTAATTTAACTCTATATCCTTTTTCTGGTTGAACACCACAAAGCATGTATTTCCAGTTATGTTCAACATACTCTTCTGCTGTTTCTTGTACACCAACAGCTTTTATATTATCCTCTGGGAATATAGCAGTTAATGTCTGGTTTGCTTCTTGAAATATATTATCATCTATTTTTATCTTTTTATCATCACCAGAACTAATAAATCTTCTAGCGTTTGATAAAGCTTCATGTAAGATGAATCCTCCATTATTATGTGAGTAACAAACTGCTTCTCCAGCCTCAACATCATAAACTTCATTAAATTGTTCATCATATGTAAGATACACTGGGAGAATGTTAAATGTTACATTAAATGTATCAATTCCATTAGCTTCTAATATTTGCATTATTAAACCCATCTCATTACTATATTTTTTCTTTTTCATTGGATCCCATTGAGATTGAGGTTGATGAGAACCTTTTATTAAAAATATTTCTAATGAACCATCTGGTTTAATGGCTATAAAATCTATATGTGCAAATATTTTCTTATCTGTACCAATAATCGGAGCTGAAAGATTTATATTCTTTATAATTTTTGGTTCTGAATCGTCTTCAAATTCTCTTGATTTACGTCCATTCTTTTTACGTATTTCAGATCTTATTTTCTGATATACTCTTTCACCACTTATAACATCAGCTAAATTTTCAAAGACTGTACCTTTAACATTCTTTTCAGTTTCAGTTATATCTCTACCAGTTTCTTTTAACAGAATTTTGTGTAAATCATATGTATGTTTAGCAATTTTTTCACCCTTTGTTCTAAGAATACTTATTTCCTTATCCACTTCATCAGGGTCCATACCCTTCTTTAACATCATTGCTTTCTCTCTTTCAATATATTGCTCATTATTTAATACAGTCATTAACTGTTCTCCTTTTGAGTCAACATATAAATTTGAGTCAATGAATGTTTGAATTGTATAATCATCATTTACATCTATATCTGCTGATCCTTCCATTAAATTATAAAGATCTTTTTCAGCTTTAGATTGAACTAATTCTTTTGTTCCTTTCTTCTATAATGCAAGTAAATCATCATAAGTTTTAGCTTGTTTTTGATACTTTGACTATTCTTGCGCTTTAGAATAAAGTACACCAAAGGCCTATTTACTTTCTAATAACAGTTCAGCCAATTCCTAATAAGTCATTGGCTTTGAACCGTTATATATATACGTACACTTTTTCATTATTTACAGTCTTCTGTTATATTACCTAAAGCTATATTTTCTTCTATTAGGTTAGTTACAATTCTTTGTTTACTCATCCTATCGAGTAAATCATTATCTTTTCCTTTAAACATTGCTTGGAAAGCAGTTTTAAAAGTAATATTATCCTTTTCCTCTTTATTGCTATAATCGTATCTAATAACAGAGTTCATTTCCTTTTTAGCGGTACCAAAGACTTCCATTAATCTTGAAGAAATTTCTTTTTCAGCATTTACAGAACTCTCATTATAAAATAATGGTGAATTATTTTCTATTTGACGTTCCATATATCTTACTACCATTTCTTCTTTTTTATCAAGATAAGCCATATTATGATATAATTTATCAACCTATTTAACGATACTTTTAAATCTTCTATTAGTTTCATCAAACTTAGATAAAATTACTTCATAATTATTGGTTCCATTCTTAATATCATCGGCTTTAATCATTCCAAACATTATATGTAATGTCTCATGGAATAATGTATTAAGTCCACTGGTAACATTAGATTGATTTATATATATTTTATTTCCATATACAAATCCTTTAACTAATTTAGGATTAAAGTCTTCTCCGAATATTGATTTTCCTTCTTCATTTTGAAGTTCTGGATCACTTAATAAAGAATCATTATCAGTTATTACTACTTCGATTCCAGTACCTTTAAATAATCCTTTATTAAAATGTTCTTTTAAATCATATAAAGTTTTTGTTATTGAATGTCCAGGAAGTCTTCTTATTTCATTTCCTTGTTCATCTACTCCATCAGCATATGTTCCAGATGAATCAACAACTATATTTGCATCAGATAGTGACTATACATATACTGTATATCCATATATTTCTGAATCAATATTACTCTTATACTTTACATCACTTTCATCTTCATTATCGGATTTTTCATCGTCATCATTTCTGTTTTGGAAAGAACGTCTTACAACATATTGTTTGTATTTTGGATCTTTTAATTCATTAAGTATACTCTCAATTACTCCTAATTCATTCTAAGATATAGTCATTCCATTTCTATAATAGAATCCTTTATCCGCCATTGCCAAAAGAAACGTTCCAGCTTTTTCAGGAGTATCCAATACTCTTTCCATCATTTTTTTAAACCAGAAAGTATCACCTTCAATTTCGTTTAAAACTCCTATTATAATTTTTTCATCATCAGTTAATTCAGGTTTTTTACCACTTTCATCATTAACTGCTTCAATATAGGATTCTAATATCTAGTTTATTTCTTCCTATGAATATTTAGTATACACTTCCTTTTCTTCTTCTGGTAATGAATTAATTGTTCTCTGTTTAACAGCATCCATTAATCCAAAGCTTGGATTTGTATAGAAATCAATTATATCATGAATTTTTCCATCATTAAATAAATCTACTTCAGATGAACCTAATTTATTTAATACATTTGGAGATAAATAATAATCAATAACATCTATTGTTTGACCTGGAGAAGTATTAAATCCAATTCTTACTTTATTTTTAGTATAAAAAGGTCTTTCCTTTGTTGGAACTGTATTAAAGAATTTTAGTTCATGCATTACAGACCTTCCAACTTTAACAGAATTATTTATACTAAGTATAGCATTTTTTGCATCTTTTAAAGAACCAAATGCTCCTTTTATATAATATTGTGGATGAACAACACTTTTAGTAATTATATATCTTTTTTCTCCAGATAATGACTATCCAAAATATATATAATAACCTTTATATTTTCCATCAACTATATTTTCAGCGTCTGGATGATTTGATTTATCAACTCTTTCTAATGCAGTAAATGTTCTATGTCCAAAATTAGCAAAATCAAATAACTCTTCTAAACGGTGTCCTTTGTATTTTATTCTTACAAAATCTTTATCAGATAATTCTGCTTTTCTGTACCAATAGTTAAATCCACCTTTACCGTCACTTTCAATTCTAAGTTGATATTCATCACCTTTATTATCAATATATTTTGTTCCAATCCATTCTTTTGCTGCACTTATAGAGTCAACAGCTGTTTCATAACTTAAATCCTTATCAGGAGCTGTTTCAACACTCGCTTCTTTAATTTTTCTTTCTTTTGTTTGTTTAAATAACTTCTTTACTTGAGTTTTTGTAAGTTTTGTTTCAACTTCTTCTGATTGTTTTACATCAATTACCTCAAAATTTTGTAATAACAAATCACCTTGAAAGAAATGATTGAGTAGTTCAGTCATTCCTTCTTTATTAAGTTTCAAAAAATCTTTTTCAGAATAATTAGCCATAAACTCTGGATCAAATCGAACCAAAGTTTCATATAAACTCTTTTTACCAAGTCTATCTCTTTTTATACTATTTCTTCTTAATGCTTGTGCTAACTCTGATTCAGACTCTTCATAATAATATAACTCTTCATGAGTTAACTCTGAACAGAAATCACGAAGAACCATGAAACCATCAAACACCTTATCATTGTGTTTAAGATCTTTAAAAGATGAATCCTCTTTGTATTCATCATAATAATTAAGAAAATCAATCAAAACTGACTATATAGTTGGTTCTAAACCAAGTTCTTCTTTAATTCTAGTAGATATCTTCTTATTTCCTTTTACGAAATTTACAATATCCAATAATTTAGGTTCATATCTATCTTTAAGAGCAGATCCTCTGTCTTCTTCTTCACCTATAGTATCTTCATTTACAAGTTGATTGATTTTATTTTTCTTTATTTCTGTAAAAACAAAATCTCTAACATCATCTGCTCCTCTAAAGATATAATGTTCCTGTCCATGAGCTATTACTCTTCCATATAAACTATCTCCGTTTATTCTTGCTCCATTAATAATACTTATGTGATATCCTTCTCTATCTTTATCATTTGGAAGTAATGACATTTCGTTTGGATATAAACTTTTTAGTTTACTAAAAGAGCAATTATCTAAGATTACTGTGTTATTTAGTTTATTTTTTAACTTTTTAGTAGATAGTTCTGGTTTAGATTCTTCAAGTAGTTTTAGAAGCTGCCTATCATCGGCAGCTTCTAATTTACCACTTTTTATGAATTTAACAACATCTTCTAATGAATCAATTTCGACTTCTGGATCTTCTATAACAACTTTTACATCGTTATCGTCAGCGTTTGGTGTTTCATTATTAGATGTTATAACAAACTTCCTTTTACTACCTCCAAATTCAATGATAATATCACACTCCATCGCAATTCTTGTAAATTAATACCTTTCCTGATTTTACATAATTCTATAACATTTCTAATAATTCATTTATAGAATTTTCATTAGAACCCTACCAAATAGTAGAAGTTGTTAATCTTCTATGTAATTCAGGGAAAGTAGTTAGAGAGTTTGAAGTAAACTCATATATTCTTTCATCTATTACATCTGGACTAAGCATTGATTCCAATTCAAGTATTCTATTCTAATCCTATTCTTTATATGTATTTTGTTTAGTTTTTGGATTAAATTTTCTTTCAAATAAATCGAATCCTCTTGTTGGATTAAATAGTTTAACATACTTTTCTGTTCTAAAATCAACAGCTTCTCTTGAATAAACTGTTGGAGCTAGGTAGATTAAGAAGTCACGTTTTGTTGGGTGAACAGTCGTATTAATCTGATTATAATCTGCATTACCAATGTATTTGTAATACTCATATAAAACAGTTCCTTTACTTTCTTTAGGATCTTTTTTAACCTAGTCTCTAAATATTGCAGTTAAATATCTTCCTCCAAGCTTAGTTCCATTAACCGCTAAATTATATAATGCTAGTATATCAGCTACTGTATAATTATCATCAAATTTCACTTTTGATAATTGATTTATTCCAATTAAGTAATCGTTATAAGTCTTTTGGTTAGCTAAACTAGCATCTATTTGATCTAATTCAAGTCTAGTTCTTAATATACTCTTTCCTCTATTTGAACGAAGATCTAAATCTTTAACTAAAGGATTATCTGCATAATTTTTCTTTAGCCAATTTAAGAACTCATTTTCAACAAAGTGTTTAAGTGAGTCAATTCCATTCAAATTATTTAAGTTAAGTGTATAACTTGGAATTAAAGCATATTGAGTATTATATACTAAAGGATGAGAATCAGAATCTTCAATACATTTACTTAAATCAATTTCATCTTCTAATTGGAAGAAGAATGATGTATTCAAAATTCTATCTGCATATTCTACAACCCTCTTATAATCTTTATCAGTCAAAGTTTGATATGATAAATCACCTAATCCGATTAGTTTATCAATAATTTTTGACTTATTAGGGAATAATTGTCTTGTCTATAATGTATAATTTAATAAATTTAAATTCATATTATAATGACGTATTCTTCTTACAATATCCAAAATATTCCAACTTGATTTAATCAAATTATAATATCTTGCAGCTAATTCTCTGTATGATATTGTATCTCCTTTCAATATTTCCCCATCCTTATCTTTATATCCGTTATATCTAAAAGATACTGTTTCACCATTACTTAGTTCATATTTGTGTTCTTGTAATTGAATATTTTCGTTACTAAGATATTTATAAATATCAAAATTTCCAAATAAATTAGCATCAACTGCATCAATCAAAATACAAACTATTTCATCATAAGTTAACATCATGTTGTTATCCTTGATACTTGTGACAACATCTCTTAATGCCTTCTAACTCTTATCATTTATTGAGTCTAAGAACTTTCTTATTTGAATATCTTTACTATTCTCACCAATAGTTTCATCGTTCATAATAGAATCAATACCCATCTTAAATGAAGCAAGTATCTAAACAGATTCTTTCTTAGATTGGTCTATTGAATTATTATTTTCATCATTCTATACATCATCCTCATCAGCTAATGTAATATAACTCTTTTTCTACACGTCTTTATTTTTTCTAATTTTGAACTTATGCTCTCTTGTAGAAACAGAATCGTTCATTTTCTTAATTAGCTTAATAAGATCTATATCTGTTTGAGGAATACCTTGATTAAGTTTTAACCAGACAGAAGCTAATGTTGAAGTTTCATTTGCTTCATCATCTAATCTTGTAAATTCATCAAGGTCAAGCTTTAAGTCTTCTAATGTATATTTATGACCCTCATGTTTTGAATTATATTCGTCAATAACATTATTCATATTATTAACAATATCATTGACATAATTAAAGAATTGATTAGTATTGAAATTATCAGTTACTGGCAAGTCATAATCTTTTAATAATTTAAGTTTATAATTATTGTCTATTTCTTCCTAAGATGCTACTTTTGAATGTATATAACATTTTATAAATTCTTCTAAATTAGAGAAAATACCGTCATATATACTTGTACCATCTTTTCTCTTTAGTTCTTCTGTAACCCAATCATATTCCTTACTAGATTCAGTTGTTGAAATTCCGTCTTCAGCTTCTTCAAGTCTCTACTCTATTTCATCTTCAATACTTTCCTGTGCAGAAAGAGCATTTTCAAGCTATGCATCCGTTATTTCATCTAATTCATCAGGGTCAGTAATCTTAGGATCTATTGGTTTAACTAAGTGTTGACGTAAATTAATATCTCCTCTAAGTACCTTAATAGCATTTTTAACATTTGATATCTTATAGTTATAGAAATTACTTCTACTATATTTATCAATTAACTCTATTACAGGAGATGTCATAAATGCTACCACATCGTTTAATGAGAATCCCATCATTATAAGATGTAAGTAATACTTAGCTAAATTAGTACCAGAATTAATTCTAGCTAAAATAAGTTCTTTAGCATTATCAGTAGCTGCAGAAAGTAATTGAGAAATTAATTGGTCAACATATTTATCTTCTATATCAACAGACTTAAATTCTTCGTCTGTATAGAAAACTTCTTTTAATTTTGCAGCAATTTGACTATCTGCTTTATTTCTATCAAATGTTCCATCAGCTAACCACAAATCAGGAATATGTTTAACAGTTTTTCCTTCTTTAGGCATTTTCCAAGCTGCCCTACCAAGAATTCTCTTGTAATTATGTTGCATTTTTATAAAGAACAAATCTGAAGAATCTCCTGTTCTTAATAAATTGTGATAGTAATAAGTAAGATTAAACCAGTCCTTTTCACCATTAGCTGCTATACCAATAACATCTTTACCTACTAAGTTCTGGTTCTACATCACATACTTAGTTAAAGGATTAAACATATTTAAAGTTTTTGTTTTCTCACCCTTTGGAGTATGTTCTGCTGCATTTTGTAAATCTCTCATTGTAATAGGAGAATAAGCTTGGTCTCTATTTCTAATATCGTGTACATTATACCAAATATTAGCAGAAGCAACATTCTTAAATCCAGATTCTCTTAATTGTTCAGGCATTTCATACTTTTCATGATCTTGAACCTTTTTAAGAATTTCTTTCATTATCTAAGGATTTCTTCCATCCTTAGCGTTTGTATGCCAGTATTTTCCCTTAAAGTTATCAATTTTTCTAATTAATTCTACATATCCTTCAAGAGCTTTTACTTTATCTCCAGCCTATTCTGCATCATAAATAGCATTTAATTCATTTGTTATGTCATATCTCTCATCAACAACTTTTAAAGTATAACCTCTTGGTACAGGTAAAGTTTTACTTACTGCTAATGTTTCATATGAACTAAAATCAAATAAATTACTCCATCTAATATATTCACCATCATCTGTAAAGGATTGTCCCATAACATACGCTTTATCAATATCATAGTCAGAACCTTGTAGATAAGTTTGAATATAACTTACATATGCTGTATTACTTTGGTCATTTGTCCATCCAACACAAGTCATAGGCATAAATGATTGTAATGACTGAGCTGGAATACGTGAAGATATAAAATGTAAAGAATTTATAAATGAAACCCACTATTTCTTATAGTGTTGTATAGAATTGTGATAATCACTTAACTCTTCATCATACTTTTCAGTAAAGTTAATTTTCTATTCTGTTCCATCCTCATTCTTTATTACATCATTTTGTAATAAGTCCTTTACTCTAATCATATGTCTATCAAATTTGCTTAACTTACCTATCTCTTCTTCTGTAAGTTCAACAAACTTTTTAGTTTTTTGATCATATCTATATCTACTACCAAACTCTTTTCCTAAACAAGATGCAATATATCTTCTAGTCTTTACATTATCAAATTTTCTAGAGGTGTTATCATCATCTAACTTTCTAATAACACCAGTATTTATTTTAACATCTGTAAAGTTATTCTAATCATATATAGTTTTTAATATTCTTGATATCTAGTTAAATGCTGCTGTATCCATTTGTTCGTCAGTAAGAACTTCTTTTTTACCATTCTCTCTAACAACTACATTATCAAGAGCTGCTTTAATTACATCTTTATCAGCTATTTGATAAAGTATATATTTTTGGGTTTGTTCAACTCCATTTACAACATCAACTTTTTCTTGAACATATCTTTTAACAAAATCTATTCTCTTTAATACTCTTGGATTTCCAGAATCAACATCTACAACTTTATATTGACTTTCATCAATAATATCACCATTTCTGTCAGTAACATATTTTCTACCATCTTCTTCTTCGTGATATGTCCAATCTTTTGCTTCAATATATTTACCAACCTTTACTTTTTTATGGTGTATTTCAAAAGTATCCTTATCAACCTTTTCTTCAGATCTATCATATGGTAACTCAGTTATTCCAAATCCAGTATTAACAGTACCAAGACTTATTAATACATGATTTCCATTATTTCTAGTAAAAGCTAAATCGTAGAATCCCTTTGGAGTCTTTGGAATAATAGTTCCTTCTGCTTTCTTCTTGAAATAATCTTCACCTTGTTCCATTATCTCTGCAAGACTTTCATTTCCAATTCCAAAAATTCTCTTATACATATTACCTAATACAATTTCTGCTTCGGTATTTTCAAAAGAATTAGGAACAATGTCATATCTTACTCCATCCATTTCAAAGAAACCTTTTTTAAGATTATCAAGAACTTCTTGAATTTGTTTTTGTGTAGGACGTTGATTCTTGTCTAGATTCCAAGAGTTTTTGATAATTGGATGATCGTAAATAGTCATAAATCTTGTTTGACCGTGGCTATCAACATACTACCATCTAACTAAAGAAGGTTTAAGGTTAACAGGACTAGATATATTTAATCTATAGTTATATGCTGTAGATTGTCCAGTCTTTTTATATCTATATATACTCTTACGAGCAACTTGATATCTAGGAAGGTTTGTTTTTGGATTTATTTGAGGAGATCCATCCTCATTCTTAACTTGCTCAAAATAACTAATAATTCTTTCAGAATTTGGTACAACTTCAAGAATTGTATTACCAACTCTTTCCTACATTAACTCCTTATTCTCAGCTTCAGGAGATATACTTAGGAATCCAGATATACTTCCTTCTCCTAATCCTCCAAGACCTGATTTAAGTTGTTCTTTAGTAGTATTAGATATTTGAATTTCAGCCTCCATTGGAAGTACCTCCAAAGCTGCCTTAAATAGTCTATTTCTTTGTTCTGGAGTTAGAGTTGACTTTCCTCTTCTCATATATGTATTTTCAGAAGGATCTGCTCCAGTTCTGAAATGAATATTATAAAGATTTTGTCCTTCTCCAGCTTGCTCTAATATAAACTCTTTACCTTCTCCAGAAATATCTTCATTTAGAGATATTCTGAATTTACGAATTTTAGTTTTATCCTTTAGTTCATATATTGTTCTATTAATAGTGACGTTATATGCAGCCTCAGCTTGTTTAATTCCATCTTTAAACTTATAGAAGTCTTCCATAGAATCAAGAGATACTCCAGATTTAATCACGTTTCCTTGTAAATCAAGAATATCTACATTGTCTGTTGGCATGAACCACTCTTTAGAACGTAACTCTTCTTTCTCCTGTTGTTCAGAAACATATTCCCTTACTAAAGCTCTATTAAATTCCTAAACGTCTTTATTAGCTAATTTATTATATTTAATAATTTTTTGTAAGTCAGAACTTAACTAAGGATCTTCAGTTACAATATTCTCTAAAGGATTTTCAGCAGTTAATTGACGTAATATTTTTACTAACTAATCTAATCTTGCTTTCTCAAAATTAAAGTTTTTATCTCCATTAAACAATATTATATTATTTCCACCGTTTAATGATTTTATTACGTTTATTAAGTTAAGTCTATATTCATTTCTAGCCTTTTTAAGTACATCATTAAACATGTACTTTTTATATCCACCATTTTTAGAGTCTGGTATTTGATAGTATTGGATTTGATTATAACCAGGAGCCATTACATATCCAGAACCTGGATGTTTACGTTTAATTGACTTTTGATTAATAACAGACGTAATACTTGTTATAAATCTTGAATATATACTTGGATCACTAAATGGTACTTTTAACTCAGAAGAAACACCATCTTTATCTATTTTAAATGATTGATTTAATTCATATTTAAGTCTTTCTGTTAAATCAAGATTTGAATTACTTCTTGACTTTAATATTAATTTAGCTACAATCTTATATAGTTTATATTTAGCTTCTTCTGGATTAACTGCACTATTTAAAAATTCATCTATACTATCTAACTCATCTTTAGATGCTTGGAAAGCAGACTCTGCTAGACCATAATAGATTTCATTAATAGTACTATAGTTTTTACCATATGCAGCACAAGCAGCAACTACCTGAGAGAATTCAGTTAATTCTGCATCAGTAGCATCATGGTCAGCATTTAACTGAATACCTAAGCCTTTAGTTCTTAATTTAAATGTACTTAACTTGTAGTTTTCATCAGTCCATCCTTCAGCTCTGTTTACATTTTTAGCACCATTTTTAACAGCAGTTGAGTTGAAAGCATATGCTATAAATTTACTCTTTAACGGCTGTTCAACATCATAAGCACTATTAATAGCTACTGGACGTTTCTTAAATCCAACATTATTTACAAAGTTAGTTAATACTTTTAAACTAAATTCTGAAGATACTCCATCCTTATTACAACTATTAATTCCACCAATAGCTTTATGTAGTTCATATAAACTATCTATTGTATGTAATGGAATAGGTTCATTATTATCATCAATAGCTGTATCAAGTAATATTACTCCATCTTTATTTGGTCTTGCTAATTTATCAGATTTGAAGTGATCACCATTATCATTAAAATAATGATATACTTTAACAGATTCACCTTTTCTTGCCTTTTCAATAGTATAATATATACCTCTTTCCTTACCAAATCCAGTTATCTCAATTATTTCACCAAATTCATTGTTGTAATACAATTGCTCACCTTCAAGAATAGTTCCTGTGAACCATTTATTTAATTCATTCTAATTAAATGCTACTGTTCTAGCTTTTAATATACTATGTGTTAAATCAATTTCTCCATCCCATCTTATATGATGCATCTTTTTAAACATCATATATGGTGAAGATTTCGATTCAGTATAGTTTGACATGGTAGCGTTTGTATCTGAGAATGCGGCAAACTTCGCTAGAAAGGAAGTTAAATCACTTGTCTAATCATCCCAAATAGGTTTACGATTTGTACCTACTTTCTAATCACCAAGTGAACTATTCTCTAATATTACCTAAATAGGAGATACTTTAGCAGAACCATCTTGAGAATCAATTTTATCAGACTCACGAAGATTATTAACATGAGCTTTCATATCCTCAATTACACAAGCTAAAACTTCATCAGCTACACCATCAATCTTTCCAGGAGTAGGATGTTGTGATGTAGCAGTTACAATTACATTACGTTTAAATTGAGTACCCTAAGCAGTATTAATAATAGTAATTATATCTTTATCATATAGTTGTTGAGCTATTTCATTACCGTTAAGTAAATCAACTACAGATAGTTCTTTTGTTGATTTTACTCCCCTAAACATTTCAATAAAGTCAAGAACTTTCTTATATTCATTAGCTGGGTTATTTGAATCTTTGGTAGATCTAGCTTTAATCCCATTATCCTCTAATAATTTAGTCAAATCTTCAAGACTCTTAAAGTCTCTTGGATTATTTAATATATTCATGACTAACTCATTAAATTCCTTACTCTTCATTAGAGTATTTGCTTTATCAGGATGGTTACCTTCAGTACCAGTAAGACTTAAACGTAAGTTATTGCTATATAATCCTTCAATATAGAAAAATCTTTCTAAGAATGGATTTAACTTTCCTTCTTCATTTTGTAAAATAAATTCTCCAGTTTCTTTATTAACCCAATCTTTAACAAATTGTTCTCTATAATTATATCCTAAGAACTCTGTCTAAGATAATAACTCAAGTAGATAATTAGATCTACGTTTCTTTTCCTATATATCAGAATTATCTTTTTTATCTAGTCTTGGTTTTTCTTTAATCCAAGCATCCATTTCATCTTTAGAGTTAAATAACTTAAATGAAACATCATTTTCCTTTAAATTATCAAGAAATATTTTCTTTTGTAAATCAAAGAATTTTTTAACCTTTTTCTTATCGTGAAATAGATTTGAATAGAATTGAATTATTTCATTTATATCACACTTTTTAGTTTCCTTATTTATTCGGTAATCTTTATCTAACTCTAATTCTATTTGATTGTCTGGATTAAGTTCGTTGTATGCTATTAAATCCTCTCTTAACTAATCATATGTTTTAGTTTTGAGAATATCTCTAACATTATCAATTGTTATATCTTCTAAATTTATTCCCTAAGCTAAGAATTGCTCAGAATATAATCTAGAATATTTATTTATTATATTTAATTTTATATCATCATGTGCTGCAAAGAAAGAAGATATGTATCTATCTTGTAATAGACTTTCTACATCATCTCTTGATAAATCCATTACAGATTTATTTGGATCAAGGTCTGATATACTAGCTAACCAGTTTAAAAATTGTGTTTTATCAGAATAAACTGTTGGCTAAAAACAAATCTTTTTCTTTTTTACATATGATAAATAGAATTTATCTAGAATAGCGTGCTAGAATAATTCTGAAGTTGACATTTCTTTAACAGATTTTACATCACCTGAAAGAGTTGTCACTTCTCCATCAATAACAGGCTCTGTTTGTAGAGCATTTCTATTCTATACAAATATTAGATTTTGATAAACATTCTTGTCTCCATTCTTTGGTTCAAATGTAGCTTGTTCATGTAATTTTAAAGCTAATTCTGAACCAGCACGAGATATGCTATAATTTGATACAGCAGCTCCAGCTTTATTTAAAGATGTAGATCTTGTAGAACGTCCTTTAGCAATCATTCTATATTTAGCTAATCTATCATAAGATTTATCAAATCTATCAATAGGTACTAAAAATACTTTAGTTGTACCTTCAATAGAGAACATTCTTCTAGAGTTGAAGTCTTCATTATAAGCATTATATGCTGCACTATATTGAGAATATTTATCTTCAATATATTTCTTTAGACTTATTCCTTTCTCTGATGCTATTAACGCTTCATTATCAACATCTATGGTTCTCATTGCTAGCTTGAATAAATGTTCAAGATATAGATTTGGAACCATTCCATCTTCTCTGTAGAATTTACTATAATCATTCTTATAATAAGATAATGTATTTAATCCAACTTCTGAGAGAAGACCTAATTTTAGATATTGATCAATAAATTCTAACAATTGTTTTAATAAAAATTCATCATCTGTTAATTCAGCATCATCTGATAGTAATTTAGATTTTATTTTATCTAAATCTAATTTACAAAGTCTTGTTAATATATTACTACTATCTCCTGTTAATCTTACATTAGACTCTGTTGGAGCGAACATATGGAATTTGTTATCAGTACAAACAAATCCTAGTTCAACATCTTCTCCTTCTGTATTCTTTAACGTGATTGTGTGTATCTCACGTTTTACTTCATTAGGAATTATTTTATAATTATACTTTTCTATTCCAGCACTTAAACCAATTTTAGTATGTTGTCTCATTTTACTTGCGAAGTCACAAGCTTCAATCATATCAAATAATTCTGAGTTCCAACTAAACTTAGTTTTTATATCAATTCCTCTTGCCTTACTAGTAAGATTACATTCAAGGAATGAATTAGATACATTTCTATATAGAACAGAAACAAGTCCAGTAGTATTAGGTAAATACTCACCATCATATGATGGTCTTCCAGCATTTAAATCAGCTAATTCACTACTTATAATAGAATAAGGATTATTCTTATCTAATACCTTATGATAGAAGGAATAAAGAATATGTAGCTAATCTTTTGTTAAATTTTTAAGTCCTGTTAAAATATTAACAGCTGGAAAAGCCCAAGGTGAATTTTTACTTCTTTCACTACTATCAAATAATAATGAAAGTAATTCACTAATTGTATCTACAGTATTATGGTTTAATGTAGATGCTTTTTCTTTAAATTGATTAATAACATCTTCTACTTTTTCAGAAGTAGTTAAAAAATCAATATTGTCATTATAAATATCCTATAGTAACGCTTGCCAAGCCTACATTAAACTGTTTATATCCATATTTCTTCCAGTTCCTCTTCCGTCAATATACGAATAAATAGGAATATATTTATTTATAATATTTTTTATAGTCTCACTTATATGTCTTGCTGCATCATCTTTATTTGTAGTTTCCCATCCAGCATTCTGGTGTTTCTTTGACTCTTTAATATTATATTTTAATATATTTGTACTAGCAGTTTGGTTATTCTTTTGATATATCTTACGATCAAATGAAAGATATTCATTCATTCCAACTCCTAGTAAATCATCAAAATACTTTAGTTTAATAAAGTCATCAATATAACTTAATAGACTATTCTTTGGATTTTCAATACTTCTAATTAAATTTAAAGCTTTATCCTTATATGGTTGATTTGGGTTCTTTTCAAGTTCCTAGTCAATCTTTTCTTTTACTAAGTTGTAATATATATTAAATTGGTTCCCTAAGAATAATGTAGTTTCTGCATTTGTTCTTTCATGTTCAGTTTTAAATCTTTTTCCAAACCATTCTCTTAAATCTGGATCTTCAAGAACAACTGTCTTTATTAATTCCTTATATTTTTCTGTTTGTTGACTCTAATATTTTTGAAGAATTATATCATTTAATTCACTGTTTAAAACATCAGATAATTCATCATATTCCTTTATGTAATTCTCAAATAAGTTCATTACATAATTATACGATAATCCATTTATATATCCAACACTCTTATTTCCATCGCGAACATAAGTATATAAATCCTTAATTTCTTTAAGTCTTTTATCCTAAGGATATTTATTTTTTAAGAAGTTAAGAATTGCTAAGAATTTCTTTCTTTTATATGTTGTTATTCTTTTATTTACTTCAAATTCATTGAAATGATATGTTACATTTCTATCAGGATTATATATAAGGAGTCTTGATAATTCATCAATGAATGATGATTGTAAATTATTTGATAATCCAACAACATTCCCACCATATATTGAATCAAGAGCTTCTTGTAGATCTTTTTCTTTTTCTGCCTATTGATTTTCATCAGTATTTCCAGCATCGTTTATATCTTTCTCTTGGACAACACTATCCTAAGCCTAATTCTCTAAGAAAAAGGCTGACAATATATTATTTCTAAGAGTTTTAGCATCTGATGATAATAATTCAGGAGAATGTTTGTCGTATCTACAAATAATTTGAGTTAAATCTTCAATGAAGTCACGGCTACCTTTGTCCGTGACTTCATTGATAGATACTAGTGTATTTCCAGACTTTCCAAAATCTTCTAATACTTGAGCAACAATTTCATCCCTAGATATTTTTCTACCCCAAAGGTCAGAAACTGTATACTCAAGCATATCAAGTCCGTCACTATGTGTGTAATTAATATTACAAACTTGCATATTAACAGTTATTAGTATAATTTTTTACTAAACGACCTAATGTTCTTTGTCCTAACTGATTAAGACCTATTGCCACAGAAAGTCCATTTATCTTTCCAGTAGATGGATTCTTACTTTTAAGAACATCATTAAACTTTATCTCATCACCATTACAAGCAATTAACTAGCTGTAAACATCTTTAATATTATTGAAGTTCTCATTACCTTCAAATTTATCTTCATTTTGTCTTACAAATTCTTCTAATTTAGATTGAATATTTGAAGCTTCTTCTGACAAAACATTTGCTTGTCCACCACCTTTTCCTTTATTTTCAAGGTCTTCTCCTATCTTCTCTAAATTTAATCTTTCTTCTACATCATCCCAACTTATTTTATATACTATGCCGTCTTCACTAACAAAATATTTTCCAGAGATGTCTTCCTCTCTAAATTCTTTTATTTGTATAGTAGAATATTCAACCTAGTTAGGTAACTATTCATTTATCATATTAATAACATTAGATATATTATCCTCATCACCAATAGTGTTATTATTTAATGATGACAATATCAATCCTCTATTATATAAAATAAATTCATTATATGTTTCTTCATTATCTTCTAAATTTTCGTCATTCATTAGATATGATAAGAAATCATTTTTAATGTTTGGATCTTCTATAGTATCAGAGAATTTTTTCTATTCAGGACCATTAATTGGACCTTTCTCTTTATTTTCTCCTTTAATCATCTAATTAAATTTATCGTATATTTTATCCCAGAATAAACCAAGTCCTCCAGGAATAACATCAACATTAACTGTGAAATATGCTGGAGAGTTTGAACATTTTAATAATACATAATTACTACCTTCACCTTCTGGTCCAATATTTAATTCTGAAGGCTCAATATTATCATTATATTCTAGATCTGGATCAACAAAGAATCCGTATTTAAATGGAGCATCATATAAATATGATCTCTTCAAGTTTCCTTTACGAGGTAATCTCCATTTTTCAAGACTTTCTGTTGTTCCATGGAAGATAACATTAAATAAATTTAATAATAAATTATCATTAGGATCATTAGTTAATAAACCATCATCAAATAAGAGACCTAAGTCAAAGTTATATGAATCTTCAGTATCATCAGGTTTAATTGTTTTGATACGAATTAAACCTCTCTTGTCAGCATTACCCTGTGCTGTTTTACTAGCAGCAACAATAGAAGTAATCATCTTTGGGAAGAAACTAAATATTGACTCTGGACCTATCCCTAATGATTCTTGAACATTACCTTCTGCATCAAGTTCTCCTAACTTAATTTGCTTATTTTTAGTATGAATCATTCCAGAAAGATTACGTTCAGTTTTACTCTTTCCGATATATTCATCTGCCTCAATTTTAGAACCATCCTTATGGGTAATTCTTGTTAATAAAGACTTTGGTGGATCACCACCCCAATCATCAGCAGCCCATTCTTCAGGTATTGTTGTTATCTAACCTAAAATAACATCTAAAATTTTAGCAAGTCTATTAGCAGAATCTGCTTGAATAGCAAATAGATTTATTAGATTTCTCTTAGCATCATCATCGTATACTGTAGAATCTTTATGTATTCTAAATGGTCTTATATATCCACCAAGATGACTAGTTCCAACATTTGTTGTCAAGTCAAGACCTAATCTAAATATAGGTATATCTTTACAAATTTCATAGTTAAATTTTATTAATTCTTTAAGGTCATCCTAAGTAATAGTACCATTATGTGTTTTATAACTAAATAATACTCCCTTATTCAGTTCAGCTTCAACTGTACTATTGTAACCTAATGTTTTAACCTTAGTATTATAAAATTCAGCTTCTGCTTTTAGAAGATCTTCTACTTTCTAATGTGTATATCCTTTTTCTGTTATCCAGTCTTGATAAACATGATTGAAATTATGTAATGCAGCTCTGAAATTCCAAATAGCTGTAAACATCTTAAT
>Ga0326512_10001449_pt1 | contig 18328 bp, 9 predicted proteins | sample 1_2617_0518_D_FD_203652 | JGI IMG/M metagenome (GOLD analysis project Ga0326512, IMG submission 203652) | Bovine rumen microbial communities from UC Davis, California, United States - 1_2617_0518 | ecosystem: Host-associated > Mammals > Digestive system > Stomach > Rumen | place: USA: California... | reverse complement strand
AACCAAAAGCAATCTTTCAACTTTTCACCCTTGAACCCTTTGAACATTTAAACTTTTTTTGTACCTTTGCATTCGCAAATTGCGATAGGCACCATGAGTCTGCTTCGCAGACACTCATTATTTGCTTTATGCGAACACGTTTGTCACCCGCAAATCGGACTTGTAGCTCAGTTGGTTAGAGCAACAGACTCATAATCTGGAGGTCCCTGGTTCAAGCCCAGGCTGGTCCACACTAAAAATCAAGCACTTACGAGTTTCTCGCAAGTGCTTTTTTTATGTCTGCGTAAACAATGCGTAAACATTTTGTTTCAGTCTCCCCTTTTCGGTCACGTAGTATCATGGAGTTTCTATGATGTTTTATTAACCACATTCGCATTTCACGAAGGTGGTTTATTCTTCTATAATAGTTTCTGATTTCTTTGTTGTCACATATATATATTATGGTAAATGTATGCTTTTTGCGCCAATCTGCCTAAAAAGAGTTAAATGTATGCTCTGTTTTGGAAGAATTTTTCCAAATTAGAAAATTGTTTCGATTTTTATTAGTATATTTGTTCCAAAATTGTATAGTATGGAACAAAAGAATTTGAATAGACTACGGGTAGTTATTGCCGAAAAGAACTTAACCAACAAGTGGCTATCGGAGCAACTTGGGGTTAGTCAGGCAACAGTATCGAAGTGGGTGCAGAACAATGCCCAACCCAATCTTGAAATGCTCATCAAAATATCAAAAGTCCTCAATGTTGATGTGAATGAGCTAATCCGTCCAGATGAAGTAGAAATGGACAATGAGAATAGTAGATAACATTTGCTAATAGAATACTGATGGACAACAAACGATATAACGCTCTCTTCTCTTTCATCTGGAACATTGCCAACGATGTGCTGGTACATGCTTTCGAGAAAGGAGATTACAAGAAGATAATCCTTCCGTTCATGGTGCTTCGTCGTATTGACGTGCTCCTTGAACCGACCAAAGCTGCTGTACTCCAAAAGAAGGAGTTCTGTGATAGCCATAATCTCGTTGATTATACTCCGTTCCTCACTCAAGTGACTGGCTATCCGTTCTACAATACTTCTGCGTTTACGATGAAGACCTTAAAGAACGAAATAGACCCACAACGCTTGAAGATGAATATCATTGAGTATTTCAATGGCTTCTCTCAGGATGTACAGGACATCATTGATAAGTTCAAACTACGTCAGCAGGTGGACAACCTTACAGAAGCAGGTCGCCTTGGTTCACTCTTGGAAAAATTCACCGATGAGAACATCAACCTTTCGGTGAAGCCTGTGATGGAGGAAGTGACAGAGAAGGATGGCACAAAGAAGATGGTTGAACGTCTGCCAGGACTCGACAACCACACTATGGGTACTATCTTTGAAGAGTTGCTTCGTAAGTTCAATGAGGAAAACAACGTGACTGAGGCCGGTGAGCACTTCACACCTCGTGACTATGTGCGTCTGCTCGGACAGTTGGCAATAGAGCCTATCAAGGACAAACTTGCTGACAACACCTATACCATCTATGATGGTGCATGTGGTACTGGTGGCATCTTGACTATTGCGCAGGAAGAGATTGAGCGCATTGCCAAAGAAACTGGCAAGCGTGTCCGCACAAGTATCTTTGGACAGGAACTTCAGCCCGATACCTACGCCACATGTAAGGCAGACCTTATGATTTCGGGCAATATCAATAAGTTTACCTATCGTCTCGGTACTGTTGACCATCAGTATATTGCTTATGGCTCAACCATAAGCCAGGATGGTCATGCAGGAGAGAAATTTGACTTCTGCATCAGCAATCCCCCATTCGGCACTCCATGGAAGGAAGACCTGAAGAACTGGGGCATTGGCGACAAGAAAGAGGTGACCGATCCTCGTTTTTTTGACGGAGTGACAAGTTTCATTCCAGACATTGGCGACTGTCAGATGCTATTTCTTGCCAATAATGTAAGTCGAATGAAAGACACTCCACTCGGCACCCGTATAGTGGAGGTACATAATGGAAGTTCTCTCTTTACAGGAAAAGCGGGAGGTGGTGAAAGCAATCTTAGAAAGTATATCATTGAAAATGACCTTTTGGAGGCAATAATCCAGATGCCAGATAATGATTTCTATAACACAAAGATTGCTACATACATATGGATTGTCACAAACAAAAAAGAACAAAAGAGGAAAGGTAAAGTTCAATTGATTGATGCTTCTACGTTAAAGACACCACTAGACAAACATTTAGGGAAAAAGAATTGTGTGACAAGTGGAAAAAACCGAAAGCAGATAGTGGATTTGCTCATTCAATTTCAAAACAACGACTATAGTGTTATCCTTGACAACCATGAGTTCGGATATTGGGATGTTGAGATTTTACATCCTGTGAAAGACGAATATGGTAATGTCGTTAAATCAAAAGGGAATGTAAAGTACTCAAAAGACAAATATACTCTTCAAGTGCCTTGTACCTATCCTTCTGGAATTGAAGGTTTTTTTGCAGATGAAGTCGTGCCACATGATCCAGAGGCTGTTTTAGGAAAAGCTGTGTTGGGTTATGAGATAAGATTTGCAAACTACTTTAGTAGAAAGCATGATGTGAAAGAAACAAGGTTTCTTCAAGATAAGATTGGTTTGATGCAAAAGGACGTATTATCTTTATTGCCAAAAATATCTGATTGGTTTCGGAATGATGATGTATGCCTGAAGGAGAGTAAGAATCCTATTTTCGGAAAGATACCATCACATTGGGAAGAAATCCAGTTCAAATATTGTTTCAATGAAAGAAACGATACTGGGCATCCTAATGAAGAGATGTTATGTGCAACCCAAAATAAAGGGGTAATACCTCAATCGCTATATGATGGTAGTGTTGTTACTGTTACAAAAGGCTTTGAGAGTCTTAAGTTGGTGAAAAAGGGCGACTTCGTTATAAGTCTTAGATCTTTTCAAGGAGGAATAGAGTATGCTTACTATCAAGGCATCATAAGCGCTGCTTATACCATTATTGAACCGATAGACAAGGAATACACAGAGTATTTTAAGTACCTGTTCAAGTCATCAGTGTTTATCAGTTTGTTAAAAACCTGTGTTACAGGTATTCGCGAAGGACAAAATATTAACTATAACCTTCTTGGAAATAAGTATATTCCTATTCCACCAAAAGAAGAGTTAAATGGCTTTTTGAAATTGAATGAGATTAACGAGTTGATTTACGCTTTTGAAGATAACGTAAATACGCTCAAAGAATATAAAAAGCATTTGATTTCAGATATAGTTACAGGTCAAATAAAAATCAAATAAGCATATGAAGAAGCTATTTAGTATAATATTGTGGATTATTTCTTTTTGTTTTTCGGGTTGTCTTTATGAACCAGTGTCAAATTATATAAAAGAAAAGAAATGGTTCAGCGAAGAAGGTTCAGTTAACATCTGGCTAAATACTCCCCAATATACAAATTTGCACTTTATAGTGTATGTATTATTACTAGTTCTTTTTGTGGCATTGGGCTATATTGTCGCTTATTATTATCTTCAACATAAATCTAAGGTTAAAAAGAATTCACCAGAAGAGCAACTAAAAAAATTTAATAGTTATGTTGATGAATCATCTGGTATTAAAATAACATGGGATGTATATTTTGGCACGCTTTACAACAATGATCCATTTGCTAGCAATATAAAATTATTCTGTTTGAAACATAATCCTCCTCAACTTATGAAATATTATGGGTGTGTGATTCCAGAATGTCCTAATGGAACTTTTTTTACAACAGAGGCAGAAATCAAAAGATTCATAGAATCAATGCTATTTGCAAAATATGATGAGTTGAAAAAGCAAAGTGAGAGTAAAAATTAGAAAAAGCCTATGTCAATAGATATATCAGAAACAGGACTTGAAAAGATAATAGTCAATTGGCTCGTACAGCACAATGGTTATGAGCAAGAGACTCCACACGCTTTCAATAAGGACTTTGCTCTTGTTGACAAGTGGGTGGAACGGTTCGTTACTGAGACTCAGCCAGAGAAGGTTGAGCAGACGATGTGTTTCAAGTCGCCAAGTGAGCGTTTGAAGTTCTTCACTCGTCTGAGCAACGAGATAACCAAACGTGGAGTGTCTGACGTGCTTCGCAAGGGCTATAAGTTCAATGGCTCTACCTTCGACCTTTACTATCCTCTGCCATCAGAACTGAACCCAAGTGCAAAAGTTGCCTATGAGCATAATATCTTTGGTGTTATCCGTCAGGTGATGTACTCAAAGGTGAACACCAACGAGATCGATTTCGTGGTATTCATCAACGGTTTGCCACTTGCCACCTTTGAGCTGAAGAACAACTTTACAGGCCAAACCTATGAGAATGCCATTATGCAGTATCGTACAGACAGAGACCCTAAGGAACTGTTGTTGCAGAAGAAACGCTGTGCCGTTCATTTTGCATTGGATGACTGCCAGACATGGATGTGTACAGAACTCTGTGGGAAAGATTCCTGGTTCCTGCCATTCAACCGTGGTGTGGATGGTGGTGCAGGAAACCCCGTTGTGGAAGGTGACACCATGACTTCATATGTTTGGAAAGATGTGCTTACTAAGTCAACACTCTCAAATATCATTGAGAACTTTGCACAGGTGATAAGTACAGAAGACAAGAAAACGCATAAGGTGAAAGAGAAGGTTATCTGGCCACGCTATCATCAATTGGATGCCGTCAGGTCGTTGCTCTATGTTACTAAGATTTCACCTATCGGAAGGCGTTTCCTCATTCAGCACAGTGCAGGAAGTGGTAAGTCAAACTCTATTACGTGGCTGGCTTATCAACTTGTGACGTTATTACAGGAAAATCAGCAACCATTCTTTGATAGTATCATCGTCGTGACCGACCGCGTAAACCTTGACAAGCAGATACGCGACAACATCAATGCTTTCAAGCGATTGAGCAACCTCGTAGGGTGGGCAGATAATTCAGCCTCGTTGCGTGAATTGCTGCAAGGCGGTAAGAAAATTATCATCTCTACTATCTTCAAGTTCTCTTTTATTCTTGATGAGATTGGAAATTCATTAAAGGATAGACGCTTTGCCATTATTATAGACGAAGCCCACAGCAGTCAGAACGGCTCACTTTCGGCAAACTTAGCAACAGGCATTTCTGGTAATGCAGCTCCCATAATACCACTGCACACGGGATATATAAGCGAAGATGACAGCTACCCTATGATGGCAGCCGATGACGGAGGCATTACTTACGGTGAGCCGGAAGACATAGAAGACAAGATTCACAGAATACTGAAGGGAAGGAAGATTGCAAAGAATGCCAACTACTATGCCTTTACAGCCACGCCTAAGAATAAGACGCTGGAAATGTTTGGTGACAGGATTGAACGCATTGGCGATGAACCTCTCTACATTCCATTCCATGAGTACACAATGAAGCAAGCCATCGAGGAAGGCTTTATCCTTGATGTGCTGAAATACTATACGCCTTACAGCTCTTATTACCGAGTATTGAAGGCTATTGAAGATGACCCCGAGTATGACAAGAAGAAGGCTTTGGGAAAGATTCGTGCCTATGTGGAGCGTCAGCCTGAGACCATTGAGAAGAAGGCAGAAATTATCGTAGAGCATTTCTGCAAGAAGGTGTATATGAAGATTGGGGGTCATGCCAGGGCAATGGTCATCACCTCCAGTATTGAGCGTGCCATAGAGTTCTACAAGACCATCACCCGGATGCTTGAAGAGCGGAACAGCCCTTACAAGGCAATCGTGGCATTCACCGATAAAGTGATAGATGGGAAAGTGGTGACAGAATCGGAACTCAATGGATTCCCTTCTGCCGAGATAGAGCAGCGTATCGAGCAGGAGCCTTATCGATTCCTGATAGTGGCAGACAAGTTCCAGACGGGCTACGACCAGCCACTGCTGCACACGATGTATGTGGACAAGCAGATAAGCGACCTAAAGGCTGTGCAGGTCCTGTCGCGTCTGAACCGTTGCCATCCGAAGAAGCAAGACACATTTGTGCTTGACTTTGCCAATGACCCAGACATGATTCGACAATCATTCCAGCGATACTACAAGACAACAATTCTTGCAGGAGAGTCAGACATCAACAAACTCAACGACCTGACGGAAACTATCGAAGGGTATAACTTCTATACACAGGGAGATGTTGACAACGTGGCAGAGCTGAAATTGATGGGTACAGACGAAGATCGTCCAAAGATAGATGCAATCATAGATGCTGACGTGAAGCGGTTCAAGGAAGAACTGAACGTGGATGGACAGATTATGTGCAAGAGTGCCATCAAGAATTTCTGCCGCTGCTACCCGTATTTCTCCAGCATCATGCCGTTTGAGAGTCCAGAGTGGGAAAAGCAATATATCTTCTATGCCTTGCTGGTTAGGAAACTGCCCAAACTGAAGATTGATGACAACACCCAGGGTCTTCTTGATGACATCGACTTCGACAAGTACCGTATCGTCAAGGAGGAAGAGCGAGCCATTGTATTGGAAAACGAAAACACCTCAGTCAATCCAATCCCAGTCGGTATTGGCGGTGGCAAACCTGAACCAGAAATGGATGCACTCTCCAATATAGTCAAGGATTTCAATGACACCTATGGCAACATAGAATGGAAGAATCGCGACGAGGTGCAGCGTCAGATAGAAGAATTGCCAGCACGTATAGCTACCAGCGTTGATTTCGTAAATGCGGTACGCAATGGGGACAGGCAGGTGGCACAGATAACCTTCAATGATGACATCATCAACATTGTTGCTGGGATGCTTGAAGAAAAGACGGAGTTCGTGCAAACGTACTTTGCCAACCAAGACTTCCAGAACTTTGTGAATGCAAGGGTATTTCAAGCAGCTGTGAGTCAGTTGTCCAATATGCATCCTTGAGACTTATGAATATCAATTGTTAATCAAAAAGAATAGTCAAAACATGGCAAAATATATTGATTTAGAAAACGCAACCAAGGAGCAACTTGTTGAATATCTTATTGATTATTGGCACATCACGTCTTTAAAATTTGAAGGAGATTTTGTGCCGAGTAAATCAACCGAATCTACCGTAAGTGGTGCTTTCACAAATATTAAATCATTTGACACTCATCGTACTATATCATATTATCCACCTATGATAAAAGGGAAACAGGATGTTCTTTTTTTTATTCCCAAAAATAAGTCTTTAAAGTCAGGTCATTATGCTTTTGAATGCGAATTAGCTGCAGATAGCATAAGGAATGAAAAGGATAATCCTTTTCTCTTGAAACTCAGGCTGAATACGATTAAGCCAGTAGTTACTGTACCAAAAAATATAGTATCAAAAACGGAAATAGGAAGAAAAAAGGAATATTCAAAAGATGAGATTCTTGTAAAAAAGAACTTAAAATTAAAAGATGATTTCTTTATTGGAAAATTTCATCGTAATCCCGATGGTCAATATGGCATATCGGACATTCGCCGTTCGGATTTTTCTAAATTGATACTTCAGGATGGAGAACAAATTAGAGATTTACTATTTAAACCAATTCTTCTGTCTATTCCAGAAGATGACTGTTATTACGAATTTACATGGATTCTTAAAAGTGTTAACCATGACGAGCATAAATACAATTTTACAATTGACCAAAAACAGTCCATAAAAAGAATAACACCAAAAAATGTTATTGATCGTTTACATCAGTCTATTATAGATAGTCCAGCAGGTTCTGGTGATCGTGATGTGAAGATGATTGAGACTTTAAAGTCACAATTAACAGCAAGTGGAAAAGAAATTTTCATATACGAACTTTTACAGAATGCCAATGACTACCCTCAGAAAGAAAATGGTAAGAATGTGCCAGTGAAGGTAGAATTCCATATAATGAATGAATACCTGGTTTTTATGCATTCTGGTGCAGAGTTCAATGAGAAAAATATCGCTGCAATATGTAATATCAATGACAAAGAAAAGTCTGATAATCCTGATGCCATCGGTTATAAAGGTATTGGATTTAAAACGGTATTTGTGGTAAGCAATAATGTTTACTTGTCAACAGGCCCCTATCATTTTAGATTTGACGAATCCTTTACAAAAGATATGGTCGCAACGGCTTATCAGCTTCTTCCAATTTGGACAAATCCCAATACGCTCGGACGTGAAGTCGTTGACCTCTTCAATTCCACAAAAGAACTATATAATGTCCAGTTTGCTCTTAAGCCTATAACAGAAGATATTCTTAGAGAGTCATCACAAAACTTTGTTAAACTTTTTGGTGATGTCTTTGAGAATGAACGAGTCATTTTATTCATTCCCAACATAGAGTCAGTTAAGATATTTTTTCATGATAGTCAGATTCCTGATATTATAAGAAAAAAAGATTCAGATAATTGGGTTGTTAATTCATATATCGAACCTATTTCTGAAAAATTGCGTAACTCTATAAATCAAGAAATTGAGGATCAAGAAAAGAATGGTACCATGAAGATTCCTACGAAGTACAAGGATTTTATGAAAACTCAGGTTTCATTTGCTTGTGCACGTGAAGGGGTTATGCTGAAAAAAGTAGAAAATTCTATACTTTATTGCTATCTTCCAGCTAAAGATGCATCATGGGGATTCGACTTTCTCCTAAATACCGATATGATTCCTACAGGCCCTCGTAATGACATAGAGTATGACTTGGAAATAAATAAGGAAATAGCCAACATAGCAGGAAAGAAATTTTTTGATTGGATTGTTGGACTTTGTAAATCAAAACAATATAGAGTAGACTCCATTTTCACATTAATTCCTGATTTTGAGTCATGTAAAACAGGGCGTTCTGCTGGACATCAAAATTTGATTACGATGTTTCAGTCAGGTTTTGAGGTAAGGTTGTCTTCTGAAATGTTTGTTCCAATTCCGAATGGAGGATATTCTGAGGTATCAAAGTTATTACTAGATGAAACAGAATTGTCTTCATCTGGAATTATGTCGGATGAAGAATTCATTTCGTTTACAAACATTGATGGTAATCTGCCAATTGCAATCTTGCGTAAAAATAGTGTGTTTAACACTTTTCTTAGAAGATATTTGTATAAATTTGGTGCAACAACAAATATTTGGTCAAAAAACAATCTGAAAGAGTCAGTAACACACGAATTCTTTTCTAAATGGTTACAGAATGGAGATAATAATAATCGTTTCATTTCTTTCCTTTTAGAAAAGAAATGGTTGTCAGATTTTGCTGATGCATGTATTTTTCTTGCCTCTGATGGTAAATTGCATACAGCGAAAGGTGTATATCACGACGATGAGATTTTCAACAAACTCCCTTATATTAAATGCTTTGAGGACCATATACCTCATTTAACGGATGGCACAATAAAATATTTCAAAGACAATAGCGATTGGAAAACTCTGGCAGCAGAGATTTTCACAACACTTGATTGCAAATCATTTGTTTTGAATATTTTGCTAAATTCGGAAAACAAGAATTCCACAATAGAACTTCTAAAAGTAAAAGATAACTCTCTAAATTTCTATTATTTTTTGGCAAAATATGTCAGTCTTTACAAAGACAATTCGACTAATATTGATACTGATGCAAGAAATGCTCTCAAATCACTTCCTTTCTTTGGTTTTTATCATTCAAAGGATGTGGAAGATGCTGAAATTGCATATGATAAGTTTGAAGGATTTACACTCGTACATTCTGATGAAGCAAATTCTTTTGTAGAGCGTCCATGGGTGAATAATAATTGGATGGTATTCATCTCAAAGGACTATACAGAAGAAGTCGTAACATACTTAAAGACTTTTTATGGCGTTAAGGAGTATTCTGCAAATTTTGCTGTTGATACATTCATAAGACCTACCTACAAAACAGTTAGCACTGGTTGGAGTAGTCGCGAAGAAAGAATACCACCTAAACATCTTGAGGAGATTAATTCTTCTATTCAAAATCCATCTTCTAATCTTGATTTCTTTAGATTTTGTTTTTCTAATAAAGAACTATTCGGACCAAAGGAGTTATACGAATATTGTCTTCACGTATATAATGGAGCCGATGAAGAATCCTATATGGATAGGTCTGTAAACAGATTTATTGATGCAGGATTATTCAAAGTGTATTCGCAAAAAGCTTGGGTGGAGAAAGAATGGCTATATAAAATAGACTATGCTTATTTGGACGATCTTGATGAAGAACAAAGTAAATTATGTAAGAAGTTTTTGAGAGAATGTTTCGGCGCATACGAAATGACAGACACAATAGCCTGTCATCTCGTAATAAGAAACAACCTTCCTGCAATCATAAAGAAAACTTCAATTCCCAGCCTAGACGAAACTAAAGCTGAAGACGCAACATATTTGACAGATTATAATCAAATGGCAAAGAATGCCATTGATCTGAACGTGGATTTTATCAAATTTGTTGATTCTAATTTGGAGTGCTTTAGAGATAAAGAAACTAAGGCACTGCCAGAGAAATTTAAGGATATTGTTTTAAATGACGGGAAGAAAAATATTAAAGTTTCCTCACAGATATATTTTCCAAATTCAGACTTGGGGGATATTTTAAATATGTCATGGTTCCCATCAACTATAAAAATAGAAATTGTTAACAAGGATTATGGCCAACTTGATTTGTTAGCATCTCTTGGTGTGAAAACATATACATTTGCTAGCTTCTTCGATGAGGTAATAAGTACACATCCTCAAACAATAGGAACATTTATCAAAGACTTTGAGAAGAATAAAGACTTTCACGCATTTATAGCAAGCCGTGTCTCTGGCATCGCTCCAGATAAATTATCTGAATTATCAAAATTTCCAGTATTTATTATAGGTTCAGATTCACAGGAAGATGCTAATGGGGCTGACACTAATGTTTTGCCTGCGAAATGTTCATCTTCACTTTCTAATCACAAGATTCTAAGTTCTACGGTAACGGATTTGTTTAAGAAGAATCTTGTTAAAGTTTCTGACTTGAACATAATACACCCTGATTATCAGCCAGATGACAATTTTGACTCATATTGGTCAAAATTTGGGAACGTACGCTTTGAATCCTCTCATTTTGTAGAATGGTTACTTGCTCATAAACAGACATTCTCTACAACTCTATCTAAATCGAACGAAAACATAGAATTCTGGAGATGGGCAAAAGCTAATATTTCAGACAACGAAAGAATTGGCGAGTTAAATTTCCTTCCAGTAATAGTTTTGCCTTTGCCATCAGAGTCCAGTAATACTGACATTGTTAATGCTGCTCAAGATACATTCAAGACATTAACAAGTACGATATATGCCTCAAACCGCTATATGGTAAATGAGGATATTGAGTCGTTCGTTAAACTAAATGATAAAAAAGCATTGTTTGTTAGCGATAAATACCTAACGGATCAGGAAACGCCAGAAACTATTGCTGCATGGATGGAATTTTGGAAGAAAGTTGGTGTAAAGAATGATTATCTTTCAATAATCGTCAAGACAATTATTCCTAAACTACCATCAATTGAAAACGACAATTTACCAAACCTCTTTGCTCAATACGAAGCAGACCTTAGAAAGCAAGATACAAATCTGCCATCAACATTGAGCCAAATGCTCGTGAAGACTGCAGATGGAATCTATAGAAAATTATCGTCAACGGTGTATATTAACACTAATACAACTGAACCATTTCCCTACATAGCAATCCCAAATTCCATCTCATTTGTTGGGAAGGAACATAATGTAAGCGCTTTAATGCTTCAAATTGCAACAGCAGCAAATGCTACCATCGTAAATACTACTTTAGATTGGAGAAAAGCAAAGTTAAAGAGATATACAGAAATGCAAACAAAAAAAGAGCAGGTCGCCAATTCTCTCTCTAATGCGAGCACTGCTGTAACGGAAGAAGAGAAGGCTTCTGTAGCGTCCTTCGATTCAATTCACTTTGCATTACTCAAAGACCTTGCTTCTATCAAAGCAAATAAGAATGACTCCATTACAGACTTGGAAACTTCGTTTTCATCGCTAAAGTTATATTCAGATGCAGGTGTACTTACATTGCCAAAGACATTAACTGCAGGCTCTGTGTACAAACCGCTTTGCGACTATCAGCAGTGTGGTATTACGGAAGGAATTACATATATATCTGATAAATACGCGAACATTGAAAACATCAATAGCTTCCTTGACGGCACTCTTCGTGTGCGTAGCGGTTTCGGTGAGAAGGATATTCCATTACTCGAGAAATATCCGAAATTCGCACGGTATTTCTGGAAGACCTTCTTGGCTGAAAATATTGCAGGTTTCGCAAATGCACAGAAGACCATCTTGGAGTATTTCCGAGGAGGAAAATTCTCTTCGGTAGCATGTATACCTACAGAGACTTCTGTCAAAAAACCTTGTGAACTATACTTTGGTAAAGATGTCGATGATTTCGTTGACAGACTTCCTAATTACAAAGAGAAAATACCTTCTGTACCTGATATTGTGTTTGAAGAGAATGGACAAAAGGTTTCTTTGTTCAGCTTGCTCCCATTTAAGTCTGACAAGTTGAGTTTGCAAGATTGTTTTGATGCTCTCGTTTGCTACAATGATCAAAAGCGTAGGCCGAAGCTGTTGTCTTGGATTGTCTCACAATTCAATAAGCAAGATGCAGAGAATATGGCTATCCGTGACACATACAGAAATAATCCTGAAGCAAAATGGATAAGCGGAGATAATGACACGAAGCGCATTGACGAGTTGTATGCATTGGATGAACCAAATGGAAAGCTAAGTTTTTATTTTGGATCTCACCCAAAAGTATTCAATACCAATTATTTCCCAAAAGGAGAAGATTATTTGAAAGCTTGCGATTGTTTAGCAATAAGGGTCATCCACGATAACACTGCAGATATGGAAACTGTTCATATCAAGTCGAATACACCTGATATGACAGAAGATTCGTTGAAGCAATATCTTCAGATGGCAGTTCTTATACTTGCAGGCATTGAATCTGCTCCAGGCTGGGAACAGGCCTACAACGTATATTCTGAAGCAATCTCTAAGATGAAGTTCATCTGTTGCGAATCTATTATTTTAAGATATAAAAATGATAATAACATTTCGACAGATTCAAAGAGGTTCTACCATCAGTCTGGTACAAACACCTTTATGTATGTTGATAGCTACAGAGACCCCCGATTGTTTACAGATTTTGTAGGCGAATTAATGTCTTATTTAGAAGTAAAGGCAGACAAGGATATTGTTCTCAATTTGCTCTATGATAAGAAATCTGCATTGGCTGAAATAGAAAAGCGTAATCAATTGAAGAGTGACGATCGGTTTATGCAGTTCATGGATGTTTATGAAAGTGGAATTAGTTCTCGCTATAAAGGAAAGAAAGCTGATGAGACTCCAATAGAAACAAAAATCGAGCACAAGCCGATTGAGGTAAAAGAACCAAAAGAAGAAAAGCCGATTAATGAAAACGATAATGGTAATAATGATGGGTCTGAAAACAATTCTACTTCTCCGATAACAGAAAATAAGAACGAGGATCTTGACGATGAGAATATCTCCAAGGAAAATAATCAACAGGAGGAGAAATCTCAGACTAATAAAGACAAACGAACAAATTCAGAAACGCCAGAGAATAGGGTTAGAAAGACTCAACCCAAGCCCTCGTATGAACGTTTTGATCCTAATAAGTATAAACGTAGGGAAATGAAAGTTGGTACTCAGAATCCTAAAACTATGGGCATAAATAGGATAATCAATGATGACGAGAAACGTCAACTTTCAGAGATTCTAGGCCGAGCTATGGAAACTGATACCATAATGAACGAAAATTATATAGTTCGTTTGCGATTCTACAATGAAGTCGTTAAAAAATATGGTGGGGCCAAGATGGATATAAAAGAGTTTGTTACGAACAAGCATAGCGAGCTAGAAAGTATAGGGAATAAGTTCATTCATCGCTGCAGTGCTCGTGGCGGAACTCTCTATATATCGCCTGAAATATGGAACTTACTTGCCCAAGACGAATGTGTGGTCTGTATGTACTATGGAAAATATGCAGACGATTTCATCTTTATCGAGTCTCAAGAAGAATTGATGGAGATGATTGATCAAGATGCAATCGTTATACAAGTAACTGGTAATGATAAGAAGGATATTGTCAATAAGGTGTATGATGATGATGTCCTGTCAGATTTGAAAACAAATGGTAATATATATACGCTTATCAGAACAGTAAAAGAAGATAATTCTCAGTTGGTTTATACTTCTCCTGATGATATTCCTATTAATAGTTATTCGGATGAAGATGTTGATCCTGATATGTTCTAAATTATGGCAACAGTAATAGATAACTACGTAAAATTTTTCCTGCATCAAAAACAGGAAATCATAAAAGACTATAATAAGATTAAGGATGTTTCCCTAAAGCAATTGTTTAGGGAAAGTAAAATCATTATTGGTCGTATTGAAAGAGTAAATCCTACTAATGGACATGTTGTTATTGAGATTGATAGACATTTGTCGGTTCGACTCAAAACAATGATGAACTGTACATTGCTTTCTAAGAAATGCTTTGAAGCACTTGGTGATAACTATTCTGGTTGGAATATTACATTTGGTGAATTCAACAAGCCGGAGCATTCTATGTGGCATCAAGGTTTGTCAGACATAATGCCTATGTATTTTATGGAAAGTCATAATCTGGATAAGGCATATGTTGGTTGCTCCTCTTTATCTGTGAAAATGTACAGTGATATTGAAAAACTCTTAGGTATGGGCAAAACACTTAACATGCTTCTTTTTGATCCATTCCCTCCTACAGAATATCTAGAGAATCTTGCAGCTTATACTAAATATCACCCAGATAACGAATATTTCAATATTAATGAAGAAAAGCAATATGAGGATTGGCATCCGATAGAGTTGGAGTTTAATCCCCAGAATACTCTTGCCATTCCAGAAACAATAGGAAAAGTACTCGAAAAAGAAGATAAATGTATTCTTCAAGGCCCTCCTGGTACTGGTAAGAGCTTTACAATTGCTAATATAGTTGCCAATTATTTGGAGAGTGGTAAGTCTGTTTGTGTCACAACTATGGCGAACAAAGGACTTATTGAACTTGTAAAACAATCTCCTCTAAAGAAATACTTGGAAGAACACAAGGTTTATAAGACGAACCTTTCCTCAGATGAAGCTAGATCTGTACAAGGGCTACAGTATATTAAACGTGATTTGTTGGCTCCTAAAGGCTCGTTAGTTTGTTCAACATACTATGTTTTGTCAAAACTATTTAATGTTGAAAAAGAGCAAGAATTTGTAATGCCTTCTTTTGATTTGATTGTCATAGAAGAAGCTTCTCAGGCCTTTTTATCTACTTTAGCGGCGTTCTGCTCTCTTGGAACAAAATGTCTGATTGTTGGCGACCCTATGCAGTTGTCACCGATTATTATTAATCTGTCTAAAAATTCGGTTGAATATAAAATTTGGAAAGCGCAGCAGCAATGCGATGGATTAATGATTATGGCATTGAATCATCCTATTCCGAGTTACCGTATAACAACAACCTTTCGTTTGACGGAAAAAAGTGCAAATCTGACGAAAGAATTCTATGGTAATAGTTTTAGATCCGTTCAACCTAAACCTGTTGATTTTTCAAACATTAAGAGCCCATATTTCCCGAAGGAAGGTCAGCCAATTGTTGTTTTTACAGACGATGGTCAAGATGGCATCTGCTCAGATAAAGCAATTGCGATAATAAATAACGTTCTCGGAAATTTGAAGGAGTTTTATCCTGATTCTGAGATTGCAATTATATCACCTTTTAAAGATACAGTTAAATTACTTCAGAAAAGATTCTATACAGAGAATCAGGATCTTGATTTGACAATAGATACTATTGACCGCATCCAGGGTATGAATGTAGATTATGCGATAGTGTATTTCCCACTTGCAGCGGTATCGTTTGCTTTTGCCGAAAATCGTTTTAATGTGGCAACGAGTCGTTCAAAAAATACTACGCTTATAATTTCAGATGGAGATTTTCGTGATTTTCCTGCATTACCACCTAGAAGTAAGGCCTTTTTATCAAGATGTGCTATGGTATCTTCTGATAGAATAGAAGAATTTGATGCATTAACGCCCCCAGATGATACCAGTCATTCATCTGAGAGTATTGAATCAATAACAGGAAATGGCATCGAACTACATGTGATGGGAAAGATCGACTTGTCGAGATTTGAAAGGAAAAAAGTCGAAATCAAAACAGGTGTTCAAAATTACTATGTAATTGACACAAATGTATTTGTTAATTGTCCAGATATAATCTCTCGAATAGATAAACAATATCCTATTATTATGGCAACAAAAGTTATTGATGAACTCGACAAGATGAAAATAAAGCTTGATGCTAAAGGAAAACAAAATGCAGAGAATGCGATTAGGTCTATCAATCGTCAAATGGAACTGAGAGATATTAGAATGGAACTTTCTGACGTGTCTTTACTTCCTGAAGATTTTGATAAACGTTCACCAGACAATATGATATTGAGTGTTGCCTTAAAATACAAATCAGGAAATCCAATATTGCTCACGTCTGATAATGGTTTGCAGTTAAAAGCAAAAGGATTGGGACTAACGACATTGTCATTAAAAACATTTTTGTCAAAGCCGAAATAAAAATCAAAAGATAGTTTTTCAACTATAAAAGGCTCGCCTTGGGGTGGCAGACTCCAATCAAGCGAAGCTATGATGGGGTATTAGGCTGCCCCTCCCTACTATTGAGTGGACAGAGGCAAGCCTCTTCTGTATATCTATCTCGGTATGATGTTGCCAGATTTCTATCATTTTGAATACCGTATTTCGAAGAACCTTCAAAGTCATAATAACCCTAATAGCTTGCTGTTTTATCTGGTCAGTTTCCCAAGCATCGATAGATGGTTGGGGTATTAGGCTACCCCAGACTTTGAAAAAGTGGCATCGGCAAGCCGATAGGACTGACTTGATATAAACGACAGGCATTAATACTGGAATATATGACCAGCCATGTGGGAACATACAATTATGCCAGATACCTTGACCTCTGCTTGCAGATTTATGTGGTCAGCTCACCGTTCGATGCTAATCAAAACGGGTAGTGAGCTTCCCGATACTGGAATAACATGGCACATGGGCAAGCCCAGTGCCCCGAAGTCCGAAAAGAAACTAATCATATGTTGCCAGCTTGTCTGTACGGTAAGTCCCATTGCTGAATACAATTTTTTTGACCATCTCGTTGAGCCTGTCAGCAATGCGGTCACCATAATGCTCTCGGATTTGTTGCGGCGTGAGGTTGGTGGTGATGATGGTGAAAAGCTGCTCTTCGTAACGCTTTGTCAGCAGGTCGATGACTGGAGTATAGACATTACCATAGTCCATTACCTCTGATGGCTCTGTGCCAAGGTCATCGATGCCGAGCATATCAACACTGATAAGTTTACGGTATGCCTCATGGTTGTTCTTGCAAAGATGCGCAATGTACTTTGCATCTACAATCTGGATTCCGTAAGTGCCGTCGTTGTCTGGCTTAGGAATGTGCAGAGAGTTCAGCAACTGCTGGAATGCTTTAAGCATAGTACTCTTGCCATTGCCACAGCCACCGCATAGCATAATGCCGAAATGGGATGATGGCGAGGTAAGCCAGTGAGCCATCTCGTTGAGTTGCTTCTCCAAATGTTCATTTGAGTAGAAGGTACGGTGGCGATATTCTACCTCAGCCATAATTGACGCTAAAAGCCAGGCATAAGCCTCTTCCTCTGGCATAGGCATCTTAAAACGTACCTTCATAGGCCGACGCTGTAGCAGAGATTTCTTGAATCCCTCTACGTCTATTTTGTGTGTCGTTTCCATTTTTTATTTCCCTTTCTTTGTTTGAAAAATTTATAGAACCGCTTTTTATTATATTATCTTTCTCTTTATCTTTTAAAGGTGTAAAGTCTGCCGTCAATCCATCCGTCAACTCTACCGTCAAGTTATCCGTCCATTTTAATAGTGAATATTTGGACGGTACATGACGTGAACTGCCTTCGGTGAAAGAAATCAGTCCACGTTTGGCAAGATTCTTTCGAGCATTGCAGAGCGTCTGCTTTGACATATGCAGCACTTCGCAGATTCGGACTGTAGAGCATGGCACAGGCATATTCCAATGATTAAGGTTGCACTCATTCACTATGAATGCGTATAGCGCAACCTCGCTCATGGACATATATTCCATAGAAGAAGCACGCCAGAACTGGTTCATGTAATCAATGTATGTCATTCTCTTTCGTATTATTCTCGCCTTTGACCTTGATGGTTCCAGCTTTCTTAGCCAATTCAAGGGCAAGGTTGCCATCGATTACAAT
>Ga0326512_10001448_pt1 | contig 18331 bp, 15 predicted proteins | sample 1_2617_0518_D_FD_203652 | JGI IMG/M metagenome (GOLD analysis project Ga0326512, IMG submission 203652) | Bovine rumen microbial communities from UC Davis, California, United States - 1_2617_0518 | ecosystem: Host-associated > Mammals > Digestive system > Stomach > Rumen | place: USA... | reverse complement strand
ACGGCTTACTACATCTACTCCATCAATTGGAGTTACAGGTTGTTCTATAACTGAAGCCCCACATTTTGGGCACTTATCATGTTTGGGCAATAAGGGATACCCACATTTCTTACATCTTGCCATATTTTTACTTTTTAGGGATGACTTAGCTTCCTCATCTTGACGGCTGGCGCAAGTGCTTTAGCAGCAGAAATGTCCTTTCCATTTAGTCTTTCTGTTATATCCCGTAAGATTCTTTCATCAATTCTCATACGAAGTTCAACGATTTCCTTTACATCGTGAGGTTCTTGGAATATTATTGTTCTCAATTATCATAAAAATACAAATACTCATCTGGCATGGGTTTTATATCAATCTCTACTTCCTCTGCCTCAGCTTGGGATTTGTATAAATCCAAATACTGAGGAAGAACATAAAACTCCTTACATTTTTTGAAAATCTCTAATTCTTCTAACTGTGGGGCAAAACAATATATTAATAATCCATCATAGATCACATCAATTGAACAAAGTGATGGCGGCAAAAAGATTCTTGGACTTGAATCAAAATATCCTAATTCTTCCAATCTTTCACATCCATTCGGGATTGTTATTGTTTTCAATTTGTTACATTGGGCAAAAGCAGAGTTCCAAGAACCTCCCTTTATCTTTTTAATAGTTGTAGGAAGCGCAACACTCTTCAGGTTCGTACATTTGTAAAAACAATTGTACGGAATAATAGTAACTCCTTCTGGTATGTCGATAGAGGTCAGAGCACTACAACTATCGAATACGTTAAATATTGAAAATCAGTAACTTACTCTCAAAACGGTAGAAAAGTAAATTGAGGGTTACAGAATGCATAGAATGAGAGGACGTATTTAACGTATTTAACCTTATTTTACTCACCGCGAATTCAACTTACGATGCACAAATATCCGATTGATCATGAACCCCTTCATCATATTATGTATCCTTGTGCCCCCTATGATATATATATAAAAGGTATCAACGCGCATGCGCGCACGTTGGCATCTAGTCTGCTTCAGCAGTTTGCAAGAGGGACATAAGTTGTTGCTAATATGGGACAGGAAATGTTTGATGTTACAGAACACACAGGCTATATGTACCAGAAACATGCTCTCTAGTATATTTCAAGAACTTGTTCGTCGTACCATGACAAAACTCGATTGACTCTGCCCCCTATTGGCAGAAACTGATTTCCTGGATGTGCTAAATATGAACTACAGGTCTGACGAGTTCTTTGAGAATTTAGGCATAAATGACGAATAAGACAAATGAATGTGTTATTCTATAGCTAGTTTAGGAAGATGTGCAACGATTACATAATGCGCAATAAAAGCATAGAACAGTAATGGTTTTTATTCAAAAGCTGTTAAATGTTTCTTGAAATACGCTATTTTTCTAACAATGTGATAGCTACTTTCTTTTTTTTATGTATCTTTGCAATGTCATTCCTTGAGTGCGACATTCACTGTATGCCAATATGGGGACGTTATATTATTAAGTTTACGTAAATGATAAAGAGGCAATTCTCATTCAAGAGTCAAAAAGAGGTCATGTTCGACGGAAAGAAATTCGTTGATAGGGAGTCTGCCCGTACAGCCTTCAATGACTTTGTAACCTCAGATGACAAAGAGTATAACGTTCTGATGTATTATGGAATTGGTGGAGTTGGGAAAAGCATGCTTCTTGCAGAAAACGAACAGTCATTTCAACAGTTATTTCCAAACTCTATCTTGTTTTCTGTTGATTTGCATGATGCCAGCAAACGTACAATCGACAGCACCCTGTTGGAATTTGTAGAAAATTGCTCTAACAAGAAAGTAAAGTTTGAAGCCTTCAATCTTGCATACACACTGTATTTCAGCAAAAAACATGCAGGAGAAGAATACGACCGAAACAAGAGCCTTGTTGACAATGATTTCAATCTGTTCTTTAAAATACTGGGCGTGTTTGATAATGGAGCTGTTGAAACAGTTGTTGATATCATCGAGAGAATAGTAAATTTTGCAAAAAAGAAATCATTGAGAGAAGATGTCTTGGATGATTTAAAGCAATTCGACTCGCTGTCACTTCAGGAAATAGAGCAACATTTACCAGCATATTTCCAATATGACATATCTAGGTATATTTCTGAGAATCCTGGCACTCACATTTTATTCTCTATTGACACATTTGAAGCATTGAATGTCCAACAGACAGAGGAAATACATAGACGAAAGAATGAGGAATGGATCCAGGAACTAATAGCTAATTTCAATAGCGAAAGTGTTCCTAATTGCAGATTTGTCATTTACGGCAGGGATAAATTAGTATGGGAAGAGGATTGGGAGTCTTTCATCACTCAATTTGAATTACAAGATTTCTCAAAAGATTGGACTAAACAATACTTGGACTCTGCAGGAATCAAAGACAGAAATATCACCAAGAAGATTATCAGTAATAGCAAAGGACATCCTTTCTATCTGTACCTTTCCGCAAAGACATATACTGATATTTGTAATCAAGGTAAGACACCGACAATAGAGGATTTTGGACGAAATCCAAAGGAAATCATCCGAAGATTCATATATAATTTGAGCGATGAAGAGGTTAACATCCTGAAGTATCTAGCTGTGACCAATTCTTTCTCATATGAGATATTTACGTATATACTGTCGAAATTCCATATCGCCTGTGATCCTGAAAGGTTTAAGCACATAATTTCGTATTCTTTTATTCGCGCCCTGTCGGGAAACGAATACTATATTCACTCCCTTATGCGAAACGGATTAATAGAATGTACGGACGAGAAATCGATTGCTCTGGTCAACTCTGTATTATTTGATTATTATTCTTATGAGTTTCAAAACACTCCCAGCAAAAAAAACTTTGTTAAATTGATATATCATGCAGGAAGAACCAAAAATTCTTCAGAGTTCAGTGCATGGTTAATCGAATCTGATGCTATTTCTTATCTCGTATCATGCCAAATCAAAGGTGAGCAGGAACTGATATTCCAGGTAACAGAAGATTTAATCAATCAATACGGTTCCAAGAATTTGGTGCTAAGATTGATAAATATATACATAGACGCACTTCACTTGGGAGGAGATTATCGAGCTGCTGTTGCTACGAGCAAAGCATATCTTGATCAATATTCTCTCGAAGAAATAACATCCAATGAAAGTCTTTGTCGGATGTTAATCCGCAAAATCCATCATTCAATGTTTTATCTGCCTGTAGATAACTTAATCGACGAAGTACAACAGATTCTTTCTGGTCACTACGTCGACAATTATCCCACTCAAAAAAATGAAATCCTTTTCTTGTTAGGAGGTAATCTTGGAGTATTATCAGGAAAATTCAGTATTGCGAAGGATATACTTAACAATGCTCTTAGCTATGCAAATGAGACTCAAAACACTAACAATCTTTTAAGAGTTACACGCAAACTGGCAGATATAGAGACATATGAGGGTAAGTGCAATGATGCAATTGAAAGGATAGAACAATACATAACTGCAGACTCATGCATAGATAAAAGATATGATGTGTATTTGCTGGCTTCACTAGGCGAGGCATACAGAAAAAGCGGCAATTTAGATGTTGCCAGAAAATGCTTTGAGAAAGTATTGAAGGCCAGCAGAGAGAAGAATATTCCTGGGTGGATAGCGCATGCAGAGTTGGCAATAGCTATGATAGAATATGATTTGAAATGCTATTCAAAAGTCATCGAATCTACTATGTTGGTAGAAAAAACTTATGCTTCAATTAATCATGAATGGGGTATCATCAATTCGCAAACACTTAACATGATTGCAGAGTATAAGGCCAATGGCTTTAATTTGCAGATAGCAAGTACAACAGAAGATTTGATAGAACGTGCCACAAAAATGAACTATCGATATAACATCTCTATCTTGGAAGAGTTCAAGGAATCTAAAGATATTAAGTATTTTCAATTATTTTTCTTGTAAAAAAGTACATCGCATATAATATGGGCAAAATTATTAAAATTGAGAACAATCAAATAGCCAAAGCTATGGAAGGGGTTACCAGACAATATCTTGTCGGGAACCTAAAGCTTCCACAGAAATTGGAGCATATCAAATCCGAAGAATTAGAAATTGGTATTAGTTCCTATTCCAAATATACCGAAGAGCCGCCTCATAAGCACTCCACGGCCACGGAATATCAATATGTCTTATCAGGATGGACAAAATATATTGATACCGAGAGTATGGTTGAATATGAATTTAAGAAGGGTGACTTTTATGCCATTGAAACAAACACTTCCTATGCTCAGAAATGTAAAGCAGGAACTAATATACTGTTCATAAAGGTTCCATCAATTAACGACAAGAAAGTCGTAGATGTAACAGACGAAATCCAGACATGGTATAATGAGGGGCTCAAGTCAGTCAGAAAAGACTATGCTCATTTGCCTGATATGCCAAAGGCCAATTCCATGAAACCTGCGGCGGCTGTTGCAATCATCAATGACAGTAAGGTTCTTATGCTTAAACGTAAGGACAACAAGAAATGGACACTTCCTGGAGGAACTCTCGAACTGGATGAAAGTTTAAGTGACTGTGCTATTCGTGAAATAAAAGAGGAATGCGGCCTTGATGTAGTCATTACAGATATTATCGGAACTTATACAGATCCCAATATAAGAATAGAGTACTCTGACGGTGAAGTTAGACGTGAATTTACTATCGTCTTTCATGGCATTGTGCAATCTGACAATGTGATTCTTGACGACGAATCTTCTGCATATCAGTGGATTAGTCTAGATAATGTGGAAGATTTACCTATGGCAGAATCCCAGAAGAAGAGAATTGCTGATGTTATAGAATACTTCCATACACAAAAAAAGGTCTTCAAATGATGGAATTTACAGATTCAAGATTAAACCACAGCCTGAATGTGGCCCGCAAAATGAAGGAAATCGTTCAAAACAATCCCGATTTATTTACTTGTAAGCCAGAAGAAGTATTTTATTTGGGCATCGTTCACGATATTGCTTATGAATTTGTGGAAGACCCTATTTCTCACGAGAATAAGGGAGGTGAACTGTTAAAAGCCCTAGATTTTAAGTATTGGAAGGAAGTGTATTATCACGGAGATCCTGATGCAGAATACTCTTCACTGGAATTGATGTTATTAAATTATGCTGATTTAATTACAGGGCCAAATGGCGAGAATTGGACAATATCTGAAAGGGTAGGTGATATTGCAAACAGATATGGAGAATCGTCTATACAATATATCAAAGCCAAAAGACTTTCAGAGATAATCATTCATGATTTTGTTTCAATAATTAAAATGTAAAGTAGTGGTTCTAGGCCAAATCCTTTTCTAAACAAATTGTGACACTATGGCTATTTGTTATTCTGAGCGCTGTATTACTCTTCTGATGATATATCCTTTTCGGTAAAGTAGCCCGGATGACCTACCTGGTCAATACGAGCGAACAGATAATCGCTCTGGCGATGATTATATGCGGTTCCACTCCCGCCCTTTAGATGAATGCATCCCTGAAACATGCCAGATTCACAATCATGGGGAACAGGTGTCTTCCACGAGGGGGATACGTAAATAGTTTTCAAGTTTGTACACCCACTAAACATGCCACCCATATCCTGACCTTCGTTCGTGGTAAAGCTGCTCAAATCTATTGTCTCAAGAGAAGAACACCCTTTAAACATATCGCTCATACACACAACCTGGGAAGTATTGAAATCACAGAGATCAAGACTGCGTAGGTTTTTGCAATGACGGAACATGGCAGACATGTTCAAAGCACTGTCAGTATGAAAGCCCTCGTCATAAAGCGTTATACATAACAAGGCATTGATTTCTGCTGCAAGACCACATAATTCAAGCTTGGCTAAGCTGGTACAACTTTCAAACATACTTGAAAAATTTTCGGTCTTCCCGGTGTCAAACATACTGACATCAAGTGTTTTCAACGAAGAACAGCTTTTGAACATACCTTCCATGTTCGTGACATTACCGGTTATAAAGTTGCTGACATCAATAGCTTCCAGGGAAAAACAAGACCGGAACATATGACTCATGTCCTTAACAGTGCTTGTCTTGAGATTTTCGATACCCTGAATCTCCTTCAGACGGCTACAGCCGTCAAACCAATGGGCAGTACTTTCCAATAGAACGTATTGTGAGAAGCTGGCATCAAAAATGACTATCTGAATGTCTGCAGCATGACCATCCCATCTGATATCATCATCACCAAATGGGCCGACACTTAAACCACCGCGTTCGTCCATCTGTGTATCGTAGTAAAAAGTAAGCACTGTCAAGTCCTCACTGAACACAGCATAGGCTGTCTTTCCTTTTTTACGACGCTCTTCATTCATAGTATTCATGCAAGTTTCTTTTAAGACCCATATTCATCCATGACTCTAGTGAACACTTCGGGGTAATGCGCCTTCAAATATCCCATCTGATAGGCTATCCACGTATAGCATACCGCATGAGACTTGTTAAAGGTGCCTCTTCCATGGAGTGTCATCTCCATCCAGGTTTTCCTGACGTCTTTTTTTACATACCCTTTTTCCAAGGCTGCCTGCACAAACTTCTTCTCCATGGCGCCGAGAGTCGTCACATCATCTCTGAAGATGGCCTTGCGCAGCTGATCGCTCTCTACTGGCGTGAACCCGCCGATAGTCTGAGCTATCTTCATGATTTGTTCCTGATATACCATGATGCCGAAGGTATCGCCCAGGAAACCCTCCATGAACGGTGCGGAAAACTTCACCGGCTTGCGTCCTTTCTTCCGTTCGAAATACTGACGCATCATCTCCAATGTGCCTGGGCGGTACAGGCTGTTGATGACTGCCAGGTCCTGGAAGTTCTCTGGGTGCATCTCCATCAGATTCAACTGCATCCCTTCCCCTGCAAACTGAAACACCTGTTCTGTCTTCCCGCACTGGAACAGACGAATGGTCTCTGCATCATCCAAGGGAATATGATTGATGTCTATGTCCAGCCCCGTATCCTCCTTGATCATTTTCACCATCTTCTTGATCTGTGACAGGGCGTCCAGGGAAAGGAAGTCAAACACCACCAGTCCCACCTTCTCTAGGTACCGGTTTTCATATTCGGCACAGTTCGTGCGGTGTGTGTGGCCATCCTCGCCCTTATACTTCGCAACGGTCACTGGTGCATGGTATACGATAGGCGAATCCGACACCACGAAAGCACAGGTATGGATGCCTAGGCAGTTCACGGTATGATCCAGCACGGCACTCACCTTCAGCATGGCACGCATCTCCGGATCACTCTTACGCATGAGCTTCTGGATATCCTCATCAAACATCATAGCATCCTTCAGAGAGCGCCACGGATACATATTCTCATACGACAGTCTCTCTATCACCTTCTCTGTTTCGGGAGTCAGCCGATCTCTTACCTTTGCCACGGTCTCTAAGGCCGTACCAGGATTGAACGACCTGAAACAAATGACGTTGGCACAACAGTCTTCCCCGTATCTGCTTTTAAGCCATTCCCGCACGCTTTCCTTGCCTCCCGCTTCGAAGTCCAGGTCAATATCGGGGAAGCTGTTCTTCTCAGGGTTGATGAAGCGTTCAAAGAGCAAGCCATACTTCAGTGGGTCAATCTTTGTAATCCCCAAACAGTAGCACACCAGACTCCCTGGAGCAGATGAGCGTCCCGGTCCCACACTGATGCCCAGTTCGGTCTGTGCGACGCGCACCACCTCTTCGAGGAAGAGGAAGTAAGCGGCCACCTTTTTCTCTACGATCACGTCCAGTTCATAGCGGAGACGGTCAGTCACTTCTTCTGGAAGCTGTTCTCCATAGATGGCCTTTGCCTTCGCGTGCGCCAAAAAGTCAAGGTACTCCTGTTGGCGTGTCTCTTTGTCCGTCTCTGTCGCTGCAAAGCTCTCAGGAATCCTGACAGACGGAATGGCAGGTGTCTTTTGGATATCAAAGAACTCCACTTTGTCAAAAATCTCCATGGTGTTCTCCACGGCTTCCGGCATATCGGCAAAGATATCATACATCTCCTTGCGGCTCTTCATGTTACGGAACTGACAAGGGAAATGTCTGTCCTCTTCCATCATCATCCCTGTCTTCTCTTTTGCCGCGCATCTCTGCGTGAAGTTTGCCCTCCAGTCTTCCGGCTTGATGAAACGCACGTTATTGGTAGCGACAATCTTCACGCTGAAGGCTTTTGCCCTTTCTACGAGTACGGCATTTCTCTGCTCTTGTTCCATGAACATGGGGATCTGTTCGTCTACGCCCTTGCCGGTATTACGTTGTACTTCGATGTAGAAGTCCTCTCCGAAGGTCTCCTTATACCATTTGATACCCTTCTCGAGTTCTTTCATATCACCGCGTTTGATGCATTCGGCGGCCTCGCTGCCATATCCGCCATAAAGGACAATCAATCCCTCGCGGTATTTCTTCAAACTATTATGATCGACCATGCGGCTGTCAGGACCGGACTCCCAGATGCTGGCCAGTTTCATCAAGTTCTGATATCCCTGCATGTTTTTGGCCAGTGCAATCACATGGAACACCTTTTTCTTGCTACCTTCCTCTTCCCGGCCGGCAAGCGCGTAGACGGGAAGTTGGCACCCGATGATGGGTTTGAAGAGCGCCTTTTTGTTGGCTAGTCTTGCCTTGTTGATAAGGCTTACATAGTCCAAGAACTCCATGACCCCGGACATGATGGCGTCGTCCGTCAGTGCCATGCCCGGCATGTTGTCCTTGATGGCCGCGTCTACCAGCTCTTGGATGCCGGCACAACCATCCATCATGGAGTAGTGAGAGTGTACATTCAAATGTACGAAACGATAAATTTTCATATCTTCATAAGCTATTTTTCTACAGGACGGATCGTATTCTTAATCTGGAAGTTAAAGTCAAGGGCACCGGCAAGCGCACCGGTTTCTTCTATCTCCGATGTGATGCAACGGCCCTCAGGAGCTTTCAGACACTTTCCAGAAACAGGGTTTCTCACCTCTATGACATGACCTATATGATTATATGTCAAAGAGCTGATGACTATTGAATCCAGTTTTTCCACCTTCACCTCGCCTTTCAAAAGCTGATCAAACATCTTGCCGACATCATCCCATTCATCGTCAACATCATCACCAAGCCACATCAGAATCATTTTGCTGGGACGGTCATCCTCGTAACTGACCTTGGCCATCTGGGGCTGGCACTGGTTATAGCCATAAGCTGCGCAGAGGCGGCCTTTGCGGTCGGTTATCACTATCTGACCCGCTCCTGCTCCTGTGGTGTGTTCCATCCTGTACGCTCCGTCGTTGACATCGTACACCCAATTCTGAGTAAGAGAATCCTCTGGATCAGTGATGTCACGCAATATATTTCCCTCGGGCGAAACAAGGATGTCACTCTCCTTGACCGAAGAGTTGCATGCCGCAAGACTCATGAGCAAGATGAGGATGCTGATGGATAAATGATTCACACCTGATAATTTTTCAGATACTTTCTTAGCGAACATAAAGCCGATATCATTTCAATCAGTTGCTGAAAACGTTTTGTTTGTCCATCTTTACTGTATCCGGTTTCTTGCGAAGGTCATCAAGAGTCTTGGCACCTTTCCAGAACGTATAGCGATAAGTTCCATCGGGCATGAGGTCAACTTGCTGGATGCCATCGGCCGTCTTCTTACTGCTGACGGTACGCCTGTAGTTGCGCAAATCCGGTCTCAGCCACCAGGCACCATCAGTCCCGTCACGGACAAATTTCTTCCCGTCAAAACGTAATACGTCGAAACGACCCGTGTATTGCCCGCAGCTCGTGTCGGCAAATTCCGAACCTGGGTCATGACTGTCCAAGACAGGAGCGTACAGACGTCTGGTATATCTGTCGTAATGTATGCCAAAACGGTTCTCGTCGAGGCTGTCATACGGGAAACCGTTACTGGCCTCCACTAATTGGTCGTACCACATACAGCTGATGACGCTGTCTTGCTCACTATCCAAAGAGAAAAGAGTCACTGGACGGAGATGACCGTCATTCCAAACACATGTCATTGCCTCGTCGCAATACAGCATATGCCCCTGTGAATAAATGAAGAGATACACTATATTGTCATCGCCCTCTATGAAGTGTACCTTCTTGGGATATAGCTCCATCTGTGGCTCATAATGAGTCAGCGTGTCTGTAATTGTTCCTCCAGCGACTTCAACATGAGCAAGCAATGCCTGATGGATGGTATCCAACTCCATCCATACTTCACCATTCTCAGAATAGCACGGTGTATCAGTTGGGAACACCACTTCGCCCATTCCTTCCACCAATGCCTGGGCCTCAGGTGTAAGATATGAAAGAATCTGGCTGTAGGGGATTCTCATTCGATAATAATGGTTCCCGACACCCGTGATGACTATTGACAGAAAATCTGAGCACAATCCAAAGTCAGTATTCTCAAAGATATGCTCAGCGTCATACTCCCAGTCAGGCCATCCCAATAGCCAGTCGCCACGTAGTCCGCCATGCTCTGGATAATCCTCGAAGAACTGTTTTATCTTTTCTTTGCTGATGAGTTCCTTCACCATATGTCCATCGTGTTTGTCAAAAACATAATAATATCTCCTTGAGCTACAGTTTGCGCCGCATGCATAGTCTTCATGTGCATACGTGACAAACGAACCCGTCTGGGACTCTAATTTCAAATCCATTCCAAAGATTTCGCACCAAAGGCTGTCTTGAATGAGAGGCCTGTACTTTTTCATATAGTTTTCAAGAAGCCGTTCACCATCATGGATAAAGACCTCCTCTGGGCGGAAAGACTTCACCCATCTGTCATCTTCATAGAGACTGGACTCATGTGCGCACCACTCGCAGAAATAATACATCTTCTTGTTGAGGAATGTCATCACCGAGTCCATAAGAATCTTTGGCCCGTTTACAGGTGCGTCGACGGTTATCTCCATCTTATAGGAACTGTTGTTGTTGTACTCAGATGTCCCATGCACGGTGTCAGTCTGCTGCACCACCACCACGTCACGGGAAGGTTCCATCTTGGAACTTCCACACCCCTGAATGACAAACGCTGACCCCATGATCATGAGGTATATACAGATTCCTAACACTTTTTTCATCCTATTAATTTTTTGAGCTATCATTTGAATAAACCTCGATGGTAATTGGGATATTATTTTCTTTTGCGGGTATAAGATATTTTTCCATTAAGCCTTCCCATCGTACTTTTGAATTGGAAAGGCCACCTTTACTGGTATTGTCACCCACCAACAGGCAACCTTCTGTTGCTTCCTCTCTGTTGCCACGATGAATCAGCACACCTTCAAAACCAGGTACTTGAAGCAGTCGTGGCATATAACCGCCACAAAAGTCCCTATAATAATCAATCTTGGAGAACTTCGGGCTTTTACGATTCATGGTTACCCGATAGGTTCCTGTGGGAATGGCAGTCTTGCCATACACCTTTCTCTTTTGCAACTCTTCCAATGGCATCTTTTGGTCTAATCCGCGATCTGTATTTTCAAGAGTATCGCAGAATAGCTTCCCATTCACATAGAGATGACCTATTGTATAGTCTGTTTTGGCTGCAATACGTTTGATGGATAATTTTAATTGTTCCATACCCTCTTTCATTTTAACGCTCAAACAGGCTGTCTAAACCAGAATTAACAACCTGAAGAGCAAACTTTTTGTCAACATAGGCATACCGTCCGTCACTTCGTGCTATATATTGCTGACAGAAAGCATAATCTTTCAATGAAAATTGATGGAAGGACAACACATCGATTCCTGTCTGTTCCTTCGCCTCAATTCCTATGATGTCTTCATTTCCAAGATTCAGGACTTCAATGGGGATTTTGAAACCAGACGGAACCAAATAGCAGACTTTCTCTCTTTTCAGGCGACTGACAGCCAGATCCATATCTATTATTTCCGAACAGCGACGTAAAGAGACGACACTCAAGGATTCCTCCTGCAAATGATGGCATGAAACGGCTGACATTGAGTCGGCCATACCCCAATAAATATCCGAGTCAACGACTCTACTGAGAGCACATGCCACTTCCGCCATATTGTTGCATACTTGACTTTTTGTCATTCTATTACTCTCGAATACACAGCAACAACTAAAAGGAACAAAAGGCAAACCCTTCATCCAATCTGCAGGAGGAACCAATGGTGAATAAGACGAAAGATTCTCATCAGAACTATTAATTGCAGACTGCAATTCCGTAAAAAATGCAATCGCATTCGCAGTCAACTTATGCTCAAGTGACGGGTCGTAACAGTCATAATTCATTCCTGCCATGGAGATCCATAGTTGCGGCATGGCCAGCAACAGACAGACGTTGTTGCATTTCTCCACATGGCGAATCACACCGGACATCATGACAGTACGGATCATATAAAGAATATCCAATGTAATGGCACTTCCTGTACCGCCACAACTTCCAGCAAACACGATGACATGCAGCAGCTCGTCTGTATCAAGTCCTTGCTCCAGTTCACATAAAACAGAAGTAAGGTGATGGTACACTTCATCATATTGGGACAAGAGCGCCAATCTGCCATAGGGACGCACCGCTTCTGTTCCTTCATGCAATGAAGAATGGCGGTCATACCAGTCATACCAGCTTATGAACCACTCTTTTTGTGGTGAGTTCATTGCTTCCTCTTTGATTCGGTCAGGTGCTTTTTCCCCTATATCAATGAATGACCTATAAAGAACCTCTGAAAGATCTCCTCTTTGAGGGACATCCGTATCTATCAAAAGGTACTTGTCTTTAGAACAACCTGTTTTATTCAATTGATTTCTTTCAAAGACAGTCTTCACCGCATCTATCCCAGTTCCGCCAAGACCTACATACAAACAGCTCATACTTTTCTTATTTTATGGTAAAGCTCCATCAATGTCTCAATGGAGTTATTTGAGATTTAATCTACGGACAAAGCCAGGCGTAACCCAATACATCTTTTCATATGATCGTCAGGTCGGCTCAGTCCGCGATCGGTTACACGACAACAATATCCAGGAAGGCACATACACCCTCCACGACATACATGATAGGCCCCTTCTGACGGACCTTGTGGATTCGTCTGAGGAAGAGGACTGTAATCACCAAACCAATCCTGGCACCATTCATACACATTGCCGGACATATCATAAATGCCCAGCTCGTTAGGCTTTTTGAGAGCCACATCTTCGGTTGTCAGGTCCATATTTCCCCAATACCATCCCACCTCGTTAAGATCATTGCTTCCGCTATAAAGGTAGCCTTTACTCTTGCTTCCGCCACGGGCGGCATACTCCCATTCTGCCTCTGTCGGCAAGCGGAAATTCATACCAGTCAGCTTATTCAGCTTCCCGACAAATTCCTGGCAATCATCCCATGTCACATTCTCAACAGGATGTTGAATACGCTTAGTAGATGACGGATTGCTGCCCATCACCGCTTGCCACAGTTCCTGGGTTACCTCAGTCTCGGCCAAATAATAACTATCCAGGGTAACACGATGTGACGGGTGTTCATGGGCGTTCCCTTCGCACCATTCCTCTTGTGTTCCCATCATAAATGTGCCGCCCTCTACATATATCATGGTAAATGGAACACCATTAACAATCAATTTCTTGTTCATATCCACCTGATGATTGACTATTCCAAATCTGTTTTCTGAATGACTTTACCGTTGTTTAGTATCTCCATTTCGTCAGCATAGAGGCCCCACCTGCCAGGAATAAGGAGTATGCGATACTCGTCATCCTCATGAACGAACGACAATGCCCGGTTAAACGACTCGTCCCTATCAGCAATGCGCGTCTCTTTTCCAAAGATGACTAAAGAGGGAGCATCTGTGAACTTTGAATTTCTTGGCCAGGAAGCATAGCGGTAGATGTCCTGCCCCATATCGTCGATACGTATATAGTGACTTTCTGAGGTACATAAATACACCATGCGTTTATACCTGTGAAGACTGGGATGAAGCCAAAATGGAGCCGACTCTGCAGTCTCTTTCAGGCTTGTACCATCAAACTGGAAGCATTGATAACGGTCTGTTGGATAGTTGTCCACTTCATTCCCCACATACAAAATATGGTGAACGCTGTCCACTTCTGCAAAATCATGATGCTGGTCCTCTGGATAACACCAGAAATAACTGTCATTGAATGTTCTCTCGATATTATGAGTGGCTTTATCTTTTGTGACAAAAGCATCTTCAGGCACTAACTTATTCTTGTTCATCTTGTATACCGCTAATAAATATGTCATGCTATGATTCGAGAGTTCTCCATTTAGATTTTCATCGGAAGTGATGACATACAACTTGGTCCCATCTGTACATGGAAATTCAAAGATTTTATGTATCCAATGTTCAAGCAAAGGTTTTTGAAGGGGTTCTGACGTTTTCCCGCTCTGCTTCTTGATGACGTGTATCATACCAGCATCGTCACGATACTGAACCAAGTTCATGGTCGCTCCCACTTCCGTATCGCATTTAGTGACGTAAATACGGAGTTTCTTGTCCGGTGAGGTGACAATATGAAACGCTTCGTTTTCTAACAATGCGCCGAAATGGTGTGAAAGAGAGGTCGTGTCTTGAGCTATCCAATCAAATATGCTCTCTTTAATCCTTACTTTTTCTTTTGCTGATTCGACATCGTATTTCTGCCCCAACCCATCTAATTCTTGCACGAAATCCATCTCAGCTTGAAGTAAGTGTGGATATACACCATCAACAGGCTTCTCCACCGACTCTTTATGGCTGCAACCGACCCATGTTACAACACAAATAATGATAGCAAATACATCATATTTCATGAACATTCCCTTTCATTATGGCAAGGCGTCAGGGTCTTGCACATATTTGTTATTGAAAGCATCGTAGTATATGTTACAACTATCCTTTTGAAGAATATAAAGATGGCTCCAATAGGAAGTGCGTTTTTCGCCAATCCGAATGGTTTCATACGCCGGTTCTATCAGCATCCCATAACGATCCCGTAATCCATACTGTCCTTCGCTGTTGGTTATATAAAGTATACCTCTGAATGGTTCAAGATAATGGAATCCGGAACGAGCGTATGGGATACAGGCATATTGGTTATATCCAATAGAAAAAGAAGGGAGCAGAACTCCAAGATAGAAGGTAAAAGCCATGTTCATCCATACATTCTTCCTTTTGGGGCTTTGGACAATTACCACGTAAGCAACCATCCCCAGACTGATCAGGAGCATGACACCCCGCCACCAACCAGACATGATTTGAGCGCCCCAGAATATAACCATGGCCATGACAAGCATCCATGATTTTCCGGCTTTAATCCTATGATGGCGGCATATCAGCCCATATGTCACAGGAGCCGCAGCGATGCACACCAGTTGGCATGCAGCAGCACTCATGGAAAGTCCTGTGATAAATGCAACAAGCATCACCATCAGGATGCCCGAGATGATTCTTGTCTGTTTGTCGCGCCACAGCACAGCTCCAATCAGTTCCGCCCATGTTAATTCCGTTCTCAAAGTTTTTTTACGTATGAGCGAGAACAGGTAATATAAATAAGGTAATGCGAACAACCAGAAAAGGAAGAAAGCCTTTATCATGCCTTGTATCAGGTCATGATATTCTATTTGTGTCAGATGAAAAAAGTAATCGGCAATCCGGCTAACACTCATATCGTGACCCGAAAAGACCATCCATAGCGAAAGCGGTGTATAGATGAGTAGTGGCAGCCACGAGCGGACGTCTTTTCTTGACAATGAAAATGCCAAGACAAAGCGGTAGAATACAGCAGGCATGCAAATGGTAGCAACGGGGTTGGCCCAACCTCCATATGTGCCAAACACAAACAGCATCCATATTGAGCAGATCATTAAATCTAAGTAAAGATATTTTGTACTCATAAGCTATATTTTTATTCCAAGAATTCTCCTTTGAATCTTAATGCCTCCTCTTAACAAAAAACTCCTAAAGAGCGAGGCGGAAACCGAGGTTTTCTCTCCTTTCAGTGGGAGATAACTCTATTCGGCAGTGTAATCTGCACAATCTGACAGGACTATTCCATGCACCCCCACGAATAGCATAAGACGGACTTAACTGATGGTCATCTGCATCGGAATGATGTGGCCAGCGTTGATTATCGTAGAAATCACTGCACCACTCCCACACATTTCCCGTCATATCATATAATCCCAACTCATTAGGTTGCTTCTGCCCTACAGGATGGGGGCCATAGTCAGGGTCTGACTCACCCATCTTGAATGCATTATTGCGATACCATGCAATCTCATCCAGGTTATTTCCACCACTGAAAATGAAACACTGTGAATGGTTGCCGCCGCGAGCAGCGAACTCCCATTCTGTTTCTTGAGGTAAGCGGAAGTTCATTCCCGTTATGATATTGAGTCTCTTGATGAATTCCCGGCAATCCCCTAAATCAACATATTCGACAGGCCTTTTAGATCCTTTGTGTATTGACGGGTTCTCTCCCATGACCAGTTCCCACTCCTCCTGTGTCACCTGATAACGCCCTATTTGGAAGGAAGGCACCATAAAGTCATGCGTTTTAATCTCTACGTCATCTGTGACATATCCCTGTATGGGAGGAATACGTATGGTTAACACCCCACCATCCACCTGAACCATGTTGTGCACAAGATGATGAATGACAGGAGTGCTGATAAGATTGTCACTGACGGGATAAGCAATCATGTTATGTTGCATGTAAAAGTTTCAAAGCATAATCCATGACTATCAAGTCATCGACAAATCCGATACCGTCGATTTCGTCATGAATGAGGTCTTCGTCATCAAAGAAGTAGGTCAGAGCCCACTGAGCCAGTTGCTTTCTATGGCTATCAGTATCGCGTTTCAGAATGGAATATAATGACGAGACCTTCTCTTTTAATTCAGCATATGAAGAATCACTGTTGGCAGGATTCATGAAGTTCTGAAAATGGTTGTCCAATTCGGCTTCGGGGATACAACAGCCCATAATTTGGTCCATAGCCGCATGGAAGACGTCAACAGATTCTGGTTGCTTGGTGAGTTGAGCGAAAGCCTCAGCATTACTCTTATCAAAGTCAAACTGCAGCTTACCACAGAAATACAGGAAAGGCATGATGGGAGCCACTTCTTTTCCCAACAGCATCAGACCATGAATAAAACCAGAGAGACTGAGGTTCAGTGCTGCTTTCATAATGGTCTGCACCTCCTCGTCTGTCAACTTGAAACACTTGTCAACGATGCTGTCCACAGCTTTCTGAGTCAGTTCTTGGCTGATAACCCCAAGTTTGTATAGGACAAGCAATAAAATAAACGGAGCATCATGATATGCATCATCCATGAAATCAGTGTCAAGGTCGTTATTGTCTCCATCTATTTTTGCGCATGAGTTGATGATTAACCCCAAAAAGTTATCTCTGAAGTTTTCCACAGGATGCCCCTCATAAGAAATCAGGGTCTTCATCAGCAAATTTTCACCCAAGACAGCCACCCCCTCTGCTCTATAATGATCAAACATGAGTAGGGTTTGTAATAATGCCTGGGACTGGCTGAGTTGGTGTTGTTCGAACACCCCATAATGACCCATCCGGGATTGCAGCGAATGTGTAAGCTGATAGCTGTTAAAGAGCATCTGCCGGTCAGCGGCATGAAACATCTCATGAATGGCCGTACCTTCAAAGAATTTGAGGTCTTTACTGTCCAACAGTTTCTTTACACTGATCTCTTTGACAGTGAACAAGGGATGATCTTGCTTGCTTAGAATCAGGTTATAACTTGCCAAGGTGGCTGCTGTCTCCCCTTTTAGCTCATCATTGTCATTGAGAGCGGTGTTCACGACGATAGTTTCCGGAAGAGAGCGGCCTAAAACTTCATGAAAAACTATCTCTGAAGTTCTCCTGAATAATTCACGGATGGCATTTCTGGCCCATATCCGCTCCTCCTGCGTATATCCTGCCATCTCAAGAGCAATGCCCAGGCCCTGTGTATCTTTAATGATGATATTCATAATATTTTATTTACAACAAGCAGTAGACACCTTAGTCCATTATATCTGGTAAAACGAAGTCTATAAAAAACACGATTCCAACTAATATGCCATCTAACAGTAAAGTCCATCCATTTTGCATGCTTGATAATATCCAGAAACCAAGTATAGGCATGAGGGCAGCAGTCAGGAGATGTAGCCACTCATAATAAATACGCAGTCCCCGTCTTTTGTCTTTAAAATGACCCTCGTTTGCGAAAAAGCATATAGCTAATGAACAGATGAATATAAAGAAATTTGCACCAATGGTTGTCAACGCATACCCATGGACACCATCAGCGTCCGTAATG
>Ga0326512_10001447_pt1 | contig 18342 bp, 38 predicted proteins | sample 1_2617_0518_D_FD_203652 | JGI IMG/M metagenome (GOLD analysis project Ga0326512, IMG submission 203652) | Bovine rumen microbial communities from UC Davis, California, United States - 1_2617_0518 | ecosystem: Host-associated > Mammals > Digestive system > Stomach > Rumen | place: USA... | reverse complement strand
GTCTCCCTAGGCCACCATGGGCGCTGCATAAGGGGGCCTAGCCGACCGCCACGACATGTCCGAAATCATCCACCATGTATCGTTTTTGCTTGCGGTTATGCATGCCTGACTTATGTTCGTCTTCATGACATTGTCGGCACACGCACTCGAGATTATCCCAGTTAAGTGTCACGGTCGGATCGTTTATGTTCTCCGGCGTGATGTATGTCTTGTGATGGACGATGACGCCAGGCGTCAGTATCCCGCGAGCGTAACAGCGTTCACACAGACCGCCGACGCTCCGCATGTATCCCTCACGACATGCCTGCCATGCCTTCGACTTGTAGAACTGCTTTGCGTATTCCTTCATGATCCCAATAAAAAAGAGAGACGGCGCTTTGCCATCCCTCTTGTCATCTTTGTCAGCTTATATCGTAGCACATTAATGAGTGCACTTTGTGCACACTTTGGATAAGTGCACAACTGAGCGGTGCTTTGCTTTGTATACGCCGCGGAGTGAGTAATGCACAAGGTCTGCTATCTTCTTCGCAGGCAAGCGTCCAACATAGAATCCGAGCAATATCATCTGCTCCGTGTCATCGTCAAGCATGGCAACGGCGCTGTTGATCTCCACGATCCGCTGAGCCTTGAGCAGTTTCATCTGCCGGATCTCCGCCTCGAGGTCAATGACCTGCGAAGCGATCGTAAGCATCGGATCTGATGGCGATGTCTGTACGGCATCCTTGTCGTAGGTGATCGCCTTAGGAAGCAGGCAGCTCTGCAGCTCGTCATGCTTCAGCTGCGTCTTAATGATCTCCGCCTCCATGTGGCGGACGCTGTTAAGGAATGCATATGTCTCTGAGATTGTCATGTCTCCTCCATCCGCTCCAGTGTGTGCAGTGCGTGCACAGTGAATAAGTACCATGTGATATTGGTGATCACATTAAGAACTAATAAAGCCGTTGCCATTTAATCCTCCAGCACTGCACCAAATATGAATATCACCCACACCCATAACGGTGCTGAAAGATTGTACAATATCCATCCAATAGCAACATCAATCAGAAGCATCTTCTTCCCCCTTATCAAACCTTCCGCACCTGTTGCACATTACACAGATTTCGCCATATGAATCCGGGTTTTTGCAGTCATCAGTAACCGCAATATCAACGTGTATCTGTATCGTCCCGTCTGTTTTCATCCTCTCTCCTTTCTGCCCTTCCGCAGTAAAAATCATCACTCGGATACCAGTTATACCAACAATCCTCGCACTGGCACGGGCACACATTGTCAGGAAATTCTAGACTGAATCCTTGTTCTATGTGCCCATCTGCTCCTGTCAACGTTGGACGATGCTTGCAATCCTTACACCGTATTATTTCCGTCTGTGCGGGTGGCACCTCTTCCAGTGCCGAGATGATGCTTGCCTTGTCATAAGAACCGCTATACCCATTAGGACAGTTAGGCAGGTCGTTGATGGCATCAATAGCATCGTCAAGATAAATCATTCTCTGTCCCATAGCGCACCTTTTACCTTTCTTATGATTTCGTGGCAAGTCCTGACAAGACTATCCTCATACGGTTCTCTACAATCTCTGCACTCATCATCGACCTGCTTACACACCTCTACCTCTCTCCCCATCGCCGCAAGGAATATTCTCTGTTCTTTATCAGTTAGCGATTCTGGCTGTGCGGATTCAAGCATATCTCTAATTTCGTAAAGTGCTTGCTCATAATGCCATAGGCTTCTATGCTCTGCCTTTCCAATATCGGCTGTTAGATTGATTAGCCAGTTTACTGCTTCACGGTTAGTCATCCTTGGTCACCGTCCTCTCTGTATGGCTCTGGTAACGGCATCCAGGCAAGTACTCCATCAAGTAACAAATCCAACTCTCTGGAATACCACTCACCCCCTAAAAACATTGCTTCAAACGTGTGCCGACTGTTTGATATAAGATAAGGCCCTTCCTTTTCGGGCAGCTTCTTGCTACATGGAATCCACGGCATTTCTGTCTGTGCGGACGGTCTGTGTAAAGCGCAGAAATTACTTTCTCTATCCCAATACGCACAAGTTTTTGGCTGTGCGGATGGCAACTTCTTGACTATGTCAATACAAAAGTCAACGACTGCATTCCTCATAATTCCTGCTCTGCTTTGCTCTGCGGTTTTCCTGCTTTTTATCGCATCAATCGCCGCCTGTCTGCTGATTAAGTCACTCATTTCTCACCCTCACTTTCTGCCTGCTGTGTGTCTGCTGGTGCTTTCGGCAATTCTCTTTCTTTCTGTAATTCGGGATGCCCTAACGCTCGTTTCAAATCATTTCCGCTTGCGTAATCGTGCAAATCATCAAGACTTTGATTTCGTTCTTCATCCATCAGCTTCATTTCGTAATCGAAATCCTTGTATAAAATGCTCATAAGCGTTCTTGTATCGCCGTTTGTTCCGTTTAATGCATCTACTCCCTTATAGGGTTTTCGACTCAATGCCCTCATCATTGACAAACTCCATAGTGTAATTTCGGGTTGTATAGCATTGAGGAAGTACGCCAACTGGTCATCTGACATATTTCTGATATGGTCTATGTATCTCATCCCTGTCCTCCCCATATTTTCCATTCTAACATAAAAGAACCTTTCTCCCCGTCTTGCCGATAGGTTAGCATGTATTTTAGTTAAATAACTCCTCAGACTGACTTTGATGCAAATCAAGCATCTTACTTTCCTCCTTCAATCTATATCCTATTCGCCTGTATTCGTCATAAACCGGTTTCCATATTGCCTCACATTGTTTACGCTCGGCAGGGAAATACTTTTGAAGTGTGTCTAATTCTTCTTGTAGCTTAAGTGCAAAAGGGCAACCCTTACACCCAGTTCGTGTAAAATTGTATGGTGGATAATATATGTCGCAAATCTTGACGTTATATGTGCTTATGAACCATTCTTCCCAATCCTTAGACATTGGTGCTAAAGGTTGAAAAGCACGAAGTTTATCGCCATTAAAGGCAAGACATTTAGCGATAGTTCTACGTCCACCTTCTTCACGCATAATGCCAACAATAGCGTAGGGCTTGCCATTTTCTTTTCGCCATTGGTCAATAGGTTCTTCTTTGAGATGTTTACAACATTTGTCAGATATTCTAATTTTGAAGCTTTTATCAAATTGATAAAGGAGCTTCTGAGGACAAGGCCTATATATGTCTTTATCCTTTTTGGCAGAAGATGTATAGTTCTCAATGCTTTGTGTCTGACCGTTGCGTTGATACATATCAACCCATTTAGCGTGTTGTTTGCTTTTAAAGGGATAACCCTCTTTTTCAAGCATCTGTTTAATAGGCACTTTAGGTTTAAGAATGATGATTCTATCATCGTGTTTTTGTAGGCCTATAACAAAATCTCGTATCATATTTAGCTCAATCCCTGTGTTTGCATAAAGGCGAGGAATTTTGTTATTTGGTAATGCCATATCAATAAGGGCTGATAAAACAGTTGAATCTTTACCGCCACTAAAAGACATTGCAAAGTTTTCCTCGCCATATTTATTTATAATCTGTCTTATTTTTTGCAACCTATCTTCCAGCAAAAATTCATTTTCTGTCATTCCTTATCCTCACTTTCTGCCTTGTAGCGCATCAATTGCCGCCTGTCTGCTGATGGTGTCTGAGTTGTTCGGACATTCCGAATTGTTGGCGGGTTGAATTGGCGTCAGTGCCTTGATAATTTCCTCGGTCCATTTTTTTCTAGTCTTGTCGCTTAGTTTGAAGCAATCATCCTTGTCGAACCCCGGACACTCATTGCACCAATCGCCAGACTGACCAATATATGCTCCGTCATACTCGCATAGCCCGCAAACTGAATCGTCAATGTGTCGCTCACGAATATCTGCGAATATTTCCTCAAGGCCATCAATGAATTTATCTATCGCCTGTCTGCTGATTAAATCATCCATCCTGTCCCCCTTCCCACGGTTGCGGAAGTGGCATCCAGGCCACAACTTCTTCGTCATCCGCCATCCAACAATCACCGTTATCGTTATAAAAAGCACCGTCGATATAATATCCACTTCTAACCACTGCGCCCCGATGTGGTGTGAATATTGTGCTTAACACTCTTTCTCTTTTTTTGGGCAACTTTTCACTGCATAGAATCCACCTAGACTCGGATTGTATTACTTCACAATTCCACGGTAACAATACAACTGGCTTATCACCGGCCTGTTTCTGTAAGGTCTTCTGCAGTGCGTCCAGTTCGTCCGTCTTTGTTAAGCCGTTGCACCTAATGATTAGCGGCTCTTTGTTCGGCGGATACAACGCGCCGTCGTATGTTTCATCACTCATGCTGTCCCTCCATCTCAATCAACGTCTTAATTGTGCCGGGCCTCGTTTTAAAGCCAAGGCGTGCTTCCGCTTCACGTCTAGCGTTGGCAGCTTCTTCGATCGTCTTATAGTACCCTAAATTTATTCGCTTTTTGTTGGCCGTAATATAGGCCCTGAAAGTGTTGTTTTTTGTTTTGGAAACGCCTGTGTACCCACTTTTATTGTTTGCCTTCAATGGCATATTTCTCGAGCTTTCTTCCGGTGTCACAAAACGCAAATTGGTTATTCTATTGTCGAGTTTGTCATGGTTTATATGGTCCACATAGCATCCTTCCGGCTTGCTATCGAAATACTGCGCCATCACATAATCAAATAACCGCACAAGTGTCCCGCCAATATTGACTACTGGATATCCGCCCGTATCTATGCACCACTTTCGCCGGCTCAAAACATCGATATCGTTGGCATCTACAATAATCTCGCTCCCATCTGATGCGATCATAACCGCAAATCTTGAAAAGCAATGCACCCTCATGCTTTGATTTTGATGAGACTGCTTCTCTTTTTTGACTTCGTTTCTGATTTCTTCATACGTCATAATCTTTGAAGTCCTCCAATTCACACAAGAAAGCGCAGTTAGTACACAGGTGCCACAGGTGCGGCAGGTTGCTCTCGTCATCAATCCCTTCCGGGTCATCAAGGTAGCGCAAGAAATGGCGGAAGGCAGCATCCCGATACCGCTGTGGTTCAACTTGGCGCCAGTTCTCCGGGTCGCCGTACTTCTTGTTGCCGTACATCCGGATGCGAGCAATTGCCCAAATGATTCCCCGCGGCACCAGTGTAAGCATCGGCTTGCCGGCGTCTGCCTTAGATGTCTGATCGGAGCCTGGTGCTGCGTTGTAGATGTCCGTGAACACCTGATGCAGACGGACAGGGTCAAGACCATATTCCGCAACGAGTGCGGACTCGATGGCTTCTGCGTCGATTTGCTTGTTCATCACTTTACCTCCGTGTAGCACATGCGGTCTGACTCCTTCTGCACCTTCCTGTAGGCGGTCAAACCGAAGTTATCCTCGTATGCCAGCATCTTGCTCCGCCCTGCCTGCACCACGCACATGTCCAGTGTCTGATGGGCGCCGTAGCGGTCAAAACTGTGCCGAGTGATATGTGTGCCGGGTGCTAACTTGCGGACCTGCTCTGCTGTCAGTTCGTTCGCATGGCCTATGTAGTCGCGGATTGTTACTTCCATCATGCTTTGCCCTCCTTGCTTTTGATTGGACAAATGTATTGTCTTGTGATGACATTCATCTTTCCTGTCTTTGAGCTGTTGTATGTGCACCACGAAATCTGCCTTCGCTCGTGCTCATCATATTCGTTGAACAAATAATGGCACTTATAGCATTCCATCATGCTTTGCCCTCCTGTTCTGCCAATATGCGGTCCATGACCGACTGGAAGTCTGAAGTGATGTTATTGACCACTCTCAGCGCTTCCTCAAGGCTTCCCTCGAGGTTTTTAAGTTCGTCCCTAACCATCCTGTCCCTGACTCCTAAAAGCGCCTTGGAAAGGCTAGAGTAATAACCTACAACAGGGCGATTGGTGACCTCCTTGTTTTTGCTTTTGTCAAAGTATGTGCTTGGCTTATCTTCATAGACCGTGTAATTGTAATCATCAACATTGATCAGATACTTCTCGCTCACTTTAATCATCTGTTATACCTCCAATATCCAAACCTCACGCCACTCGCTGTCCTGTACGGCGGCACCCACTCACGTGCGGGTCTGTCCTTCTGCTTGTGGTCGTACTGCTCCAATTCCATGCGAGCCTTGCGCAAGGTCTCATTGTTTCTGCTTGGACTATAATGCTTCATCGTTATCATTCCCTCTCAATATCCGGAGGAGGCGACTGGAGTCATGCCGCCCCCGATCCGGTTCTTGCCGCCGTTAGCCGACGGAGCTGGGCGAGTATGTTTTACTTGGACGCTACATAGAACTTGAACGTGGTGGTTTTGTTTTACTTTTACTACGAAGATCAACAGTCACCTCGCCATGCCTCGCCCTGCATGGCTTGCTCGTTGGTGAGCCATTCCGCACGAGTAATCCGCTCATGCTCGGACAGCGTATTGTGCGCTGGCGCTGTCTATTCGGTTGTAACACCCTCGAAGAAGTTATCCTTCCATATCCGCTCTAACTCATGGACATGTGCCATGATCATTTCCGAAGCGTACCGCTCGAAGCGTGTGCCTCGATACTGCTGGTAAATGGTGTCATACTTCCCGACTAACGTTAGCCAGGACTCCGCGGTGTGCTCGGATCCGGCGACGGCATAATCTTCCCGGAAGAGCTTCCACAGGTCTGTGATGATGGTGTAATAGGTTTGTTTGTTGTCCATGTCATCTCCATTTTGTTAACGTGTTGACGCTGTTAATGCTAAATTCCTATATATTACTTTTTTATATTTATTAATTAGAATGAATCTAAAGAGAAAAGCGTCAACATCGTCAACATCGTCAACAAAGCCTGTAAAATCAACGTTTGAGGTGTTAACGCAATTGATGTACTGCGTCAACATCGTCAACAAAAATCAGTTAAACGGGATCTCTTTTTCATCTTCCGCTGTCGGCTGCCTAAAACTTTGCACCCGGTCATAGCTTCTCTGTACCCCGTATGACCCACAGCGCTGCATTCCGACCAATTCCCATCCATTAATCGAGTTGCGCATAATGTCGTGAATTGTGCGAATGTCTAGCGGCCTCGGCTCGCCGTAATCATTTCCAAGCGCCTCGCGCCACAGCATCAACGCGCACACCCGGTCCTTGTCAGTGTTGTCGAGCCATTCTTGGATGATTCCCTGACGAGGATCCTCTTCCATATAACGCTTCTGCATGTTGATGGCTTCTGACTGCAAATGCTTCGGAAGCACCAGGCTGACCCGTCCGCCCTTCCGGAGATACTCGTCCATTATCTCGCCCCACGCCTGCGCGAACTCTGCCTTGGTTGCGACCTCATCCGCGAAGATGTCGAAAGTGTGCTCATGCACGCCGCATGTGATTGGAAGAAAACGCCTGTTGCCTGTGCGGTCTGTCAAAAAGTCCGTAGGGTTGGAAGTCCCACATAAGATGCACATTCTAGGCCGTTGCTCTGTCCGGCGCCCGTACGGTACGCGGTAGGTGTCAATGCGTGATGTGATGAACGCCTTAATGGTTTCCACGTCCTTCGTGCGCTTGGTTGCTTGTAACTCTGCCAGTTCGACTATCCACATACCGCGTAGCTTCTCGATGGCCCTGTCTCCGTCCAGCGTGCTGAAGTTGTCGTTAAACCATGAGTCATTGAGCGTCATCAGCCTCAGGAAGGTCGACTTGCCAATGCCCTGATCGGATACAAGCACCATCATGTAGTCGAACTTGCACCCAGGATGATAGATCCGGGAGACCGCGCCCATCATGATCAGACGCATGACCGCAGTGGTATACTCGTTCTTTTCCGCTCCGAGCATTGCCGGCAGTAAGTTCTCTACGTGCTTGTTGCCGTCCCAGTTGTCATGACACGCCTCCAGCGTCGCCTTGATCGGATTGACCGGATACTTGCTGCATACGTTTGTCAGTGCATCCATAATCTTGTCTGCCGACTTCAGTCCGTAGTTCTTCTCGATGTAGGCCCGCAAGTTGGAGTCGTCGGTGTTGCTCCATTCCCTCCATCCCTTGTGGTCTTTCCACGGAAGATTGCCATAGACATACGGTGCGTATGCGATCTCGTTGAAGCGGATCCGCCCAAAGAGTTCACGGTCGTAAGCGATAGCCTCCTCGGCATTGTGAATGGTCTGCGCTGGGCGGTCTGTTACATTGCCGTCTTTGTCGAGCATCATGGCGATTTTGGGTTCACGCCATTCCGGCATACCGTTCGATATGGTCTTCAGTTCGCCCTTCTGATAGCGCAGTGCGCTGTTAATGATGATTTCTAGTTCGTCATCGTCCAGCGGCACATCGCACGCTGTTTGGTTGGTCTTCTCAAGAGCTGCCATGATGGCTGCATCCGGCAGACCCTGCGCCTGCATGGAGCATGCAAGCCGGAAGAGCGTGTCGTTACGCTCACCGCTTTGGATCCGATCGGGAAGCTTGAAGTTTTCGGTGCCTTCGTGCTGCTTCTCACCAAACAGGAACCGCTTGATGGTAGTGTCCACTTCTGCAATCGGCACCTCATCGGGCGCGTCTTCCCATTGGTATTCGGTCCCGTTGGGATGCATGGAAGGCGGCGCTATAACGTAGCCGCCCTCGCCACGCACATCCACGCCGTCGAGGATGCCTGTACGGTTTTTGATGTCGATGCCGTCATATCTGTAATAAAGATGGTAACCACCTCGTCCTGTGATGCACTGGACAGTTGCCGGGAATGCTCCGTTGACCTTCTCCCAGGCTCTCACCTCTTCGTAACCGTTGAGGCCTTTGTCTTCGTCAAGATCTTCGTCGATGACCACAAGGTTAGATACCGATCCGGTAGCAATGCCAATGGAAGCATCTGGCCACTTGGTCCACCATGCCTTGATGGCACCGACGCTCTTCTTTGCGTCCTTGCACCCGTGCGGAGTCAGCGGCTTTTTACTATTCGGTGAGCATGGGAACACTGCCCAGTTGTACTTGGTGGCATATTCAATTGCCGCGTCTAATAACTTATTGCTCATATTTTTCGATGATCCGTGTTATTGTTTCCCCGGCTTCGGCAGGCGTACAGAATAAGAACTGCACGCCGTACCTCTCCGTTATGGTTTCCATTGCCTTCTGAAGGCGAGGACCCTGCACGCATTTCGACGAGTAGATAACTCTCGGATTAACCCACTGGTGTACTTGCGAGACATCTCGGATGTCGCACTCATTCTCAACCAGTATGATCAGCTGGCACCCTGCGGCCTTTGCGGCTTTGCATTCAGCGATAAAACGCCTGTGCTCAGCTCCGCAGATGTTTGCCGCTATCTCGTCCATGTTCTCCTTGGTGTCGATGGAGACCGGAGGCACCGGCGCATAGTCACCAAATGGTAACTTGCACCGAACCACCTCCACTCCGGCACTCTCGAAGTAAGCGTGTTTAATGTCGTGCTTGCCTGCCTTCTGTCGAGTGTCTTCTTGAATAATCATTAGAAGGGAATCTCCTCAGCTGTGCCGGATGCGACTGCAACGAATGCTTCTGCGCCCTTCGGATCCTCGGGAAGCAGCTTCGGAGCCGGAACCTTCTGTTCTGCCAGTTTGTCAACCGGGAACTCCTTATTGACGATTAAGCGCGTGCGCTTCTCGCCGCTGTCGGAGTAGTACTCCTCCTCCTGGAGGACGATGCCGATACGCTTGCCGATCAGGGTGCGCTCGTCGGCGTTGACGGTGCTGCCATCGAAGACAAAAGCACCGTTACTCTTGGAGACCGCAGAGCAGAACCGCTTGAACATCGGCAGCGCTTTGGTCTTGTATGACTTAACGTATGCGCCGGCCCACGCCCAGTCGGGATGGTCTTCGCGCGTTTTGGTGTAGTAGCCGGCATAAGTGCCCTCGGCGATGTCATAAGACACCTTCAGATATTCCTTGTCGGGTAAATCCTCCACATTGGTGATTTTGCAGATGTACGCCCCTGCCGGGAGTCTTGTAAAGTCGCCTGCTTCCTGTACGTTGGTCATGTCGATGTGTTTCATTTGGTTAATCCTCCTTGCTCATAATGTTTTTAAATACTTCCCACGGGTTCATCTCATCGTTGATGGCAAATGCATCCTCATCTTTTTCTGCAAATGCCGCCTGCAGTTCGTCCTTCCAGCGACTCATTGCATAGTCATAAATCGGTGTCTGCGTTCTACTCATGGATAAGATGTACTTAATGTTTTGGACTACATAGGCAACAACTTCGCGCCCTTTAGATGGAAGAAAATAGCCTTCCGGTGATGCCATAACATAATCCGTGATTTTGATTTTTCCATTCTCGAACTCTCGCCGACCCCACTGCAGGGCCTTGCCTATCTTCGCCCTGTTGTATCCAGTGAGCTGCATTAGTTCGTCTGCATAGCATGGTCGGTCGAGATCTTTAAGCGCTTTAACGATGTCCTTGTAATAGATAGCAAGCACTTCGTCTGTCAGCGTTTTCTTTCTTCCCATGCTTATCCCTCCAGTCCGTAATACTTTCGAATAGCCTCGTCGACCGCCTTCAGATCGTTCGGGATTTCCACCTCCGGGAACATATCTTCCGGCGTTTTGGCTGTGCTCATGTTGTTCGACTGGGTGTAGAACTTGTGGTCCTGACAGTACAGAACGATGTCGAAGCACCCCTCAAGTGTCAGCTTTTCGTCGAGCATCTTGCCGATGGTCTTCGCCTTCTCCCTGCCGTCCGAGTCGGTCTCGGAATGGTGCAGGAAGTAGACGATCTTGTTCTCGTCGGGCATGTCGTTGACGAAGTGCACGAGGTTCCGGAAGTTGACGGCGATGTCCGTGAACTTGTCATATCCCTTCTCCTTGCTCCGATCGAAGAGTTCGTTGACCAGCAGATACTGGGAGTCGTCGATGATGATGCTCTTTGCCTTGCTCTTCTCGATGATCATCTGCAGCCAGGAATATTTCGCCGTGTTCAGCTGTGCGAATGTGTTGCATTCCGAGAAGTTCTTCGGAATCTTCACGGTTTTGATGTCAGTCTTGAAGGGAAGCCTGCCCTTCTCCACACTAATCACGCCGACCTCGTCAGCTCCGAAATTCTTAATCGAGTAGGTCTTTCCCGACCCGCTCCGTCCAATAACAAATACAGGTATTGCCATGATGTCCCTCCTTAATTCCAGTTAATCTTGAGGATTGTCTTCCACATCTCGAACGTGATCGGGATGTCGTCGAAGTTCTCGCCGTTAACGCCGCAGATGATGACGTCTCCGACGATTCGGTCCATGCCGAAATAAAAGTTGTGATCAAGGTCCCGAATCTTACCCTCTTCATTGCAGATGATGACTACCTTTAGGTTGTTGCTGATCGGCACGACCTCGATCGGGCCGTCGACCGTCTTCTGCAGGTTGGCAAGGCTGTCACTGATCCACGTCATGTGTCCGACGGCCTCGTCGGTTCTTTTAACGATTGCTTTTATCTTCTTCATGCGTACCTCCGGCAAAATTCTACATAATCAATGTGGAACCGCTCCCTCAGGCAGTCCTCGCAGCAGATCTCCCCTCCGAGGTCGTAGATCTCATCGTCGAGGATTTCCTGCCCGCATGTCTCACAGATAGGTGTTATCTCCTTATCAGGCATCTTTCGCTTCCTCCTCCCACATGGTCAGATCCATCAGGTACTCCATGTCATCGTTGCCCGGTTCTCTCTTCTTTGTGATGGATACGCTCACCACGTCCTCCGTGCCGAAGATGGACACGCTTCCCATGTCCGGAACCAGCTCGTGGATGACATGCACCACGGACCGTAACCAGTTCATGATGTCCTTCTTGTCTTGTTCTTTCATTGGTACCTCCGTTCTGCTATAATGCAGATGAGACTAATATTTACCGATTAGTTGCTTTTTTCGTTTGAGCCGTGAGTGTTGCCGCACTTTCGGCTCTCTTTTTGTTCTCCCTGCACACTATGTGCCGGATCGTGTCCGAGGTGGTGTCGTACTGCTTCGCGATGAAGGAATACGGCAGACCCCTCTCCCTCATGGCAAATATCTCCGCCTTTTCCGCATTCGTAAAAATGCGATGCCTGTGCACCTTGGGGACCATAGCCTCAACATGGACGGAAACGATGTCCGTATATGTCTTGTGCTCGTGGTAGGCCCGCGTCGGCTCAGGAGCAGGAGGTAATGCGCACTTAACTTTCGCCATAGTCACCTCCCAAAGTAGTGCGCCCCATACTGGAACGCTGGTGTGCCGCATCCGTATCCGCCAGCCGTAAAGTAAAGAATGGAATAGTCAATTTCGTCTTCCAGTTCCATGCTGACCGCCTTGAAGCTGTCCTCACTGACGGTGTAATACGCTCGAGCGAGTGCCCCATTACTTACTGGCCCGAACTGGCCCGGCTGGAAGATGACCTCTGCGATGGTGTCCGGGAATCGGTCATCCGCGACCCTGTTCAGGACCACATCCACGACCAGCCTTTTGCCGGTCAAATCTTGATTGCCGGCCTCCGCCTCAACCAAGCATGCGAGCAGCTGAAGGTCCGCCTGATGGGCCTCTTCCGCTATCTGCTCCGCCGTGTCTTCCATCTCTGCCATCTCAGGAGCCTGTTCCGGCAGCTCGAAGTGGTACGTGGTGTTCAACTCGTGCACCGCCGGTTCCGGCCTTGCTTCAGCTGCACATACTGACAATGGAAGGCCGATGGCGATGCCGATTAATGCGCTCACTATTTTGCTTCTCATTTCTTCCCCCTTTCTAAGTGCTTGAGCAATTCAAGCCGGTCACTGTCATCCATTTTCGTGACCCGTAGAATCGCCCCTAACTCATGCCCCGTGAACATCTCCGGCGCCTTGAGCTTGACGCAGAGTGTTGGCGGCGGCATTCCGATCCGTTTGGCAAGTGCGACCTGAGTGGATAACCCGGCCCGCATCGCACTCGCCATGATGATGTCTTTGGTTGTCATGGGCGCCTCCTTGTTGAAGCAGATTCACGCTTCAAGACAAAAAAATACGATCACGGAGCGCCTTAGGCATCCTCAGTGCGGCGGCAAGGCCAACGATTTCGCGTGAAGTAAAGTCGCCAATACCATTTAGCCTGTTGTATAACGTAGTGCGCTCCATGCCCGATTTTTCAGCGATTGCGACCATGGTCATGCCGCTGTCATTTATCGTCTCTTTAAGCAGGTTTATGTTCGCCATCTCTCCTCCTTTCTTTGTGTTAACCTCATGCAACAATGACATAATAACAGCCGCGTGAATCTCTGTCAACACGTTTTGCAAAAATGTTGTGTTAAAATAACAGCGATGTTAAAATGTTGACACAGGGAGGAGCGCGCCATGTTGACCTTATATAAGAACATCAAAAAATTGAGGCTTGCCAATGGTTGGACACAGACGGAACTCGCCAAGAAGGCAGGGTATTCCGATAGAAGTATGATTTCGAGAATTGAGAGCGGAGCGGTTGATATTTCGCAGAGTCAGATTATGAAGTTTGCGGAGATCTTCGGCGTAAATGCCGGCGATCTGATGGGAACAGATGGATGCATAGAGGACGAGCAAAAAAATGCCACCCCTGTGTACTATACTGATCCCGAAGCGGCAAAAATCGCACAGAAGATCTTCGACGACAGCGACCTGCGTGCCCTCTTCGATGCCAGTGAGGGAGTCAGAGCGGAAGACCTTCAAATGGCGGCAGACTTATTGAGAAGGCTCAAGGCAACTAATCCTGATGGGTAAATATCATTACGACATCTTTGTGTACTTGTATCCGCTTCCGGAAGGGAGCAGGGAGATTGTTTTGCCGTGTGCTGATGGTGCGTTCACGGTCTACATCAACGACAAACTGGATCAGGCGGGACGACTAGACGCATACAGGCATGCGGTGTGGCATATAGAAAATGAAGACTGGCAGAAGCTCTCCGTGCAATGGATCGAGCACACTGCCCACGGAAGGAGGTGACGAAATGAGTGTAACAGCAAAGAAATTACCATCCGGCACGTGGCGGTGCCAAGTGCATGATTATACAGATGCGGACGGCAAGAAGCATCGGATCAGCTTCTCCGGACCCACGAAGGCCATCGCAGAAGCAAAGGCAGCGGAATATATCGAAGGGAAGAACCGCAAAGGGCAAAGCATCAATCTCACAGTCAGCGAGGCTATCAGCAGGTACATCGAAGTGAAAGAGAGCGTACTTTCCCCGTCCACCATCATCAACTACATGCGGATGCGCGACAAATATTATGGATCCATCGGCAAGAAGAAGATTTATTCCTTGGGAAATGCCGACTTGCAGCTCTTCGTGTCGAACCTTGTCGGCAGTGGCGTGTCAGCGAAGACGGTCCGCAACATTTACGGCCTGCTGATCTCTGCGGTGACCATGTTCATGCCGGAAGCAGTGTTCCGCGTAGCACTTCCGAAACGCGGCAAAATCACGTATTCCGTACCTGATGATAACGATGTGCGGAGGCTTGTAAAAGAAGCCAAATACCCGCTAAATTTGGCGATTCTGTTGGGTGTATGCGGCATGAGACGCGGCGAGATATGTGCCGTTAAATACGGCGATGTAAACCATGCGACGCGGAGCATTTACGTGCATGCGGACATGGTTCTGACACCATCACGGAAGCATGAATATAAGCCATCCCCGAAGACTTCCCACTCCATCCGCATGGTCCCGGTATCGCAGGACATCATCGACCTGATCGGCGAGGGTAATCCGGAAGCGTTCATCTTCCCGTACACGCCCGACTACATCACGAAGAACTTCGGACACCTCCGTGATGCACTTGGCATGACTTGCCGCTTCCACGACCTTAGGCATTATTACGCTACCGTTATGGCGGACATGATGCCCCGTGCGTATATCGAGGAGTTCGGCGGATGGTCGCCAGGGTCGCGTGTTCTGGATTCCGTCTACACCAATACACTCGACTCCAAGCGAGTGACATATCAGCGCAAGACGGAAAAGCACCTGCGCAAAATATCACACGGAATATCACACGAGGCCGTGTAAAGCCTGTAAAATCAAGGCCCCCTCACGGGTTCGAGCCCCGTCGGTCCCATAATCGCAAGAACCCCGTATTTTCAACAATCGTTGATTTTACGGGGTTTTTTGTGTCTCCGAGATTTATCCTACATTAACAAAATTCAGCCAAAATGAACCATATTCAGCCCAAATAAACACCAATATCACACGAAATATCACACGGTTCTGTCCAGTTTATTGGACAGAATAAGGCAATAAAAAAGCCCCCGACCGGAGGAGCGGGGGTTCCGGCCGAGGACATAAAACCACGCAGGCACGTGCCAGCATTGTGATTTTTTCGTGATTAATAAAGACAAGGGGACGGTGTGAGTTGGTAATAGGTTCGCAAGTTACATCTTAGTTGGAGGGTATACATCATGAAAAGAAAAACAGCATGTCAGGTTGGTGCGCCGTCCCCTTACGAAGCTAGTTGACTTCCTCGACTAAACATAGTTGATTCAGAGAAGCGTTTAGTCAACTAAAGCCGTTTCACATACGGAATCTGATGCCGAAATCAATCAAACTTGCGTTTTTGTGGGTGTTTGGATGATTTCAGCGTGTAAATCACCGCCTGAGATAATCCAAATGCACCCACGCATCCGGCACATCGTTAAGTCTCCCCCACTTGCCCTGCTCTTCGCAGATGGCGACTACCATGCCGCCCGGAAGCCGCATGGACTGGCCCGAGAGCATCTTTTCCTCGCCGTCGGGAGCGGTGCGCACCTGCAGATACGTGCGGACGTTGACCACCGCAGGGTATGGCGTGATACGGATCCCCGTCGCCCTGCTGCCGTTGGAGAGCACCACGGCCGCATGGTGTGCGGAGTTGAGGAGGATGTCACCACGGAGCAGGTAGTCCGAGCGATCAAGCAGTAACTTATCGCGGAGGATGTAACACATCCCTGTCGCGGAACATGCCGCTGCAAGGTTGCCCGTGTAGACATCCGCAGGGACATGGATTCCAGCACAGTTGAGGCAGACGGCCACAAGGGAAGAACAGTCACACTCCACGGGCGTGATGATGCTCTTGATGCTCCAGTTGTGTGCATGGGCCTGTATGTACAGGGAGAGGCGGTCCGTCTGATCATAGCCGATGTAGCGGTTTGCGATGGCATCCTCCATGGTGCAGGCGATAAGCTCCGCCTTTGTGCGGTCCTTGGCACGGATGAGCGTGTCCCAGGGGCGTGCGTACCATGCGACGCGGTTCAGCTCGTGGCCTGTCTGATCGCCAGCCAACTGGTGGGAATAGCCTGACTCTCCCCTGCTTGCCTGCCCGATCAGGACGCTCACTGCTCGACCTCGGGAAGCCCCGCAAGTGCCATCAGAGCGGAGAGCACGGCGCCCATGCATCCGGCAGAAAGTGCCGCGATCCAGTTGACGTCGGAAAGTAAAACAGCCGATGTGCCAATATAGGCAAGCATCGACTGCGCAAAGGTGCGGAGGGCACGGATGCCCATTGCACGGAGAAATTCTTTATTTGTTGTCATCTTCCAAGACCTCCAGTCTGCGGTTGACTCGGTGGAGTTCATCGTCATGCCGCTTGGCTTCTGTTTCGAGATTGTACACACGCTCAATCACGGAGTTGTGCTTGCGCACCTGTTCCGTCAGCTCGTTCAGACGGTATTCAATGAGAGCCACCGTCTTTTCTTGCTGTGCGTGGTTAGTGACCAAACACACCACAAGGGTGACAGCCCCAGTGATGCATGATGCTATGATTGTTTCCAACTGGGATTTGTCTCCCTTCTTTAATTAATAAGAGCACCACCCTATGGTGATGCCCTATGCATTAGTTAAATAGCAGTTTCATTTAGTTCGTTAAATAACTGTCTTAATGACAATATCAACTATGAAGACAGTTTTACTGCAAGTGCTTTGCACTGTAAGGCTCTTGAAGTAACTCCATTTATAGTATAGTAGTTAAAAGTTGCCGTGCTACCTTCTATTCTGATTGGGACTCCTAACACCTTTGCAAGATAGGAATTATCCCATGCATCAACTAACGTGTATCCAGTCGGAACATTAAATGTAAATGTAACGACTTCACACCCACCTGCCGCTATAGTAGTCACCGCACTTAAAGATGAAAGCAACACCGGAAAACTGCTGTTTAACGTATTAACATCTGATGCCAAACTCTTCGGTATTACTGATGTAGCCATATGTACCTCGCTTACTCTTCTGTGGGTTCGGGTGTCGGTTCAGGCTCCACCTTCTTCTCCCACTGCTCACTCATCAGGATGGTTCCAGTGGTGTCAGAAATCATAGCAGAGACAAAATCCGTATCCGCATGCTGACCGTAACCATAAGCGCCGAGATACGCATGGTAGCCCTGCTTGGCCGCGTCATACGTATCCTTTACAACGACGCCCTTGTCATAGACGCCTTTTGTGCGCTTGATCTGATGCAAGAAAAACTTATTCTCGTCCATAACTTTGTTCCCCTTTCTTTATTCTGATTCCATAAGATACAGCGTGAGCGATGTGCTTCCGCTGATCGTACCGCCCTGACCTACCGTGACACGCCCCGCTGTGTTCGTGTCCACATTCCAGTTGCTTGTCTGTGCCGCAGGGTTACTCAGCACGGCATTGATGCACACCATCGTGTCCGTGATTTCATCATCTATCTTTGTCTGCGGGAGGCTCGAAAAGGCGTTGAATGTGACTATGTGACACTTGCCGCCACCGCCGCCCTCTGCTTCCGGGAAGGTCTGCGTGAAATCGGTGACCGCCGTCTCAGATACCCTGAACGAGCACATCTCCATCTCGTAGACGCCGTTGTTCGGGTTGACGTTCTCCTCCTGAATCAACGCAGGCAGCTGAGCCGCCGTCTCGATGATGAATTTAATCGGCTCGCCCGTATCAGCCAGGTCGAGGTGGACCGTCATGCGGCCGTTGAGCGTGCCGCCGGATGACAGCGGAATGGGAGTATCACTCTCGAACACAGTAAACTTCCGCCCACAGATAATGCCATGCCCGCCTGCCATGTGGAGCGTGTTGCCGCCACTCAGTGAGCACTCGCACCCGTAAATGATGCCCGATGTAACAGCCTTCTCATAGAGCATGGCGTCATCGAGCGGCGTGACGGTCTGCCCTGCATATGTGACTAACTGGATATTAGTTGCCATTTGACTCTCCTCTCAGAATCTTAGTGAGGTCTATTCTTACCGTGCCGAATATCAGCGTGGTCGTGTCGCTGACCACCTTGCCCGTTAGGCAGGTAGTGTATGCAACTCCGTTGGTAATCACGACGGCCTGCTGCCCGATGTCCATCTCGGATGGCCGCACGAGCTCGTCGTCATTCATCACCTGCAGCTCGATCAGATTGTTGTAGGCGCGGCCGGAAAAGCGGTCGGATGCCACGAGCTGGGCGGCTGCCTCGAAGGTCTGCTCGTCCAGTGCGACGGTTGAGCTGATCGCAAAGT
>Ga0326512_10001446_pt1 | contig 18362 bp, 31 predicted proteins | sample 1_2617_0518_D_FD_203652 | JGI IMG/M metagenome (GOLD analysis project Ga0326512, IMG submission 203652) | Bovine rumen microbial communities from UC Davis, California, United States - 1_2617_0518 | ecosystem: Host-associated > Mammals > Digestive system > Stomach > Rumen | place: USA... | reverse complement strand
TTGATGCTCGTGGTGGTAAAGGTAATCCTAAACTGATTACTTGGGACTATGGTAAGGAAATTACTTTAACCCTTGAAGATGCTTTATTTAGCCCAAAATCTATGTCTATCATGATGGGCGATGGTAATGTTACACAAGGTGCTGGCGGATATATTCGTAAAACTGCCGTTGCTCGTCTTGGTACTGCTGCAGAAGGGAAAATTAAATTAATTAATGATTATATTACCGCTGATGTTTATGATGCCACTGATGGTAGTAAGCGTGTTAAGTTATATTTAGGTGGAGAAGCTACTGCTCCTGCTGGCGAAGTTAAGATCAATGGTCAGCTTGCTTTTGCTATTACTGGTGAAACATCTAAGTTATATGATGAAGATGGTAGTGTTCTTGATGAAGCCTTTACCGAGTCTGATCTGAAGTCTCTTTGGACTACTGGGCTTACTGTTCCTACAGGCAAGAATCTTGATGGTCATAAAGTTATGTTTACTTATTGGGTTAAAGCAACTACCAAGACGATTATTGTTTCTGGTGATACTTTCCCAGGTACCTACTATGTTCAAGGCGACACTTATTCTCGTTCTGACGTTGATGGCCGTGACCAGTTCTTCCAGTTTATCGTTCCTAAAGCTAAATTAACTGCTGAGCAGACTATTACTCTTGAAGCTGAAGGTGATCCTTCAACCTTTAATATGAATCTGACTGTTCTTCGTCCAGAATCTGGCGAAATGATGAAGTTAGTGCAGTATGATCTGGAAGTTCCTGATGCTGGTTAATTAAATAGTAAAAGTTATGGCGGAGGAGGCGACTTCTCCGCCGTTTCTATTAGGAGGAAAGAATATGGATGTAGGTTCTTTTAAAGTTTTAGAGAATGTTCATTTAAAGGCTACTTATGATATAGAAGCAAATGGAATTAAATTCAGTGCTGGTGAAAGTATTGTTATTTTTGATAAAATACAATTAAGTAATTTTAATGAAATAAAAGAATACGTTGCCGCATGTGGTGGTTTTGATAACAGAGGGCACGTTTTTTGGGAAACGACACGAGCAATGTAGCTTTCTTTTAGTCAAGGTGTGTTTTCAAATACGCAATTTGGCTTATTAAATAATGCAAAAGTTATATCAATTTTAGATGAAGAGCCATTATTAATTACTTATGATGATGAACTTGAAAGCGATGAAATTGGTATTTTAAGACCAACAAAAACTCCAGTAGATCAAATTTTTGTATATGATAAAGAAACTGGAAAAAGAATAAATGCAGAGCCTTCTGGTATTCACTTTAAGATAAAAGAGCCTTATAAAGATGTAATTATGCGTTATCGTTATAATTATGCAAATGGAGCAACCATTGCAAAAATTGGTCAACAATTTTTATAGGGTTTTTTAGAGTTAGAAGGAAAAACGAGAGTAAAGGACGATACGTCTGGACTTATTACGACAGGGATTATTAAAATTCCAAAGCTAAAATTAATGTCTGGCTTATCTATGAAATTAGGTACGTAGGCGAATCCAGTAGTAGGTAATTTTAATGCGGAAGGCGTACCAACCGATTCAAGAAGAAATAGTTATGTGATGGAAATATATTTCTTGAATGAAGATATAGATAGTGATATGTAATAGTCAGCATTAGTTTAGCTAATGCTGATTTTATTTTATGAGGTGTAAAAATGGCGGGACAGAAGTTTACTTTAACATTTGATGCTAACTTAGAAGTTAGCAAAATGAAAAGTGCATTAGGAGAAATCCAAAAAGGTTTAAATGGATTATAGTTACCTACCAATTTAACAAGAAAATTAGAAGGTACGTTTTAGAAAATAACAAATGAAGTTAGTAATTTTGAAACATTAATTTCAAAAGATATCACTAGTAAAGCTGATTTTAGTAAAATTGAGAAAAGCGCGGAAAAAATTAATACTGAATTTAGTAGATTACGTATTCAAATTAAAGATATTACTTAGTTATCTGATAAAGAATTAGTAAAATTAATTCCGAATGATTTTGCTTCAAATATAACTAAAGCAGAAAGAGCGCTTAATAAATATAATAGTAAAATTAGTGAAGTAGAAAATTAGGTTGATACTGCTAAAGATAAAGTTAATTAGTTAAAGTCTGCATTAGATTTAGAGCAATAGAAGACCGTTTTACCTGATAAATAGTTTAAAAATTTTAGTGAAGTTTTAAAAGAAGCAGAAAAAAATATTGATATATATGCATAGAGAATTAAAGAATTAGAAAATATATAGGCTGAAACTTTAAAAAATAATCCTAAAGGTGGAAAATAGACTAAAGTTTGGCAAGATGCTAAAAAAGAGATTCAAGAGTTAAATGCTGCATCTATTTTAACCAAACAAGTAATAAAAGAATTAAAAGAAACTTTAGAAAAATCTGTTTCAGATAAAAGTATTCAAGAGATTACAAACAATTATAATAAAGCTCAAGAGTCATTAAAAAAATATGAAGATTCATTAAATCAATTAAAAACAACAAATATAAAAAATAGTGGTATTGATGCTTTAATTGATGAAGTAAGTAAACTTTTAAATTTAGATATGTCAAAAGTGGGAAGAGACGCAAAAAGCGTTCAAGAAGCTATTGATAATTATCTAAATCAATCTTTAAATAATTTAAAAAATAATTTAAATAATACTCAAGGTGCCTTGGCTCAGTAGGTACCTGTATTTAAAACTTTTCGTTCACAAATTTAGCAAGCTGGCGAGGAATTAACTAATTTCGATAATCGAATGCGCGAAGTTGAGTAGTTAAAGAGTCGTATTCAATATTTCTTTGGTTTAAATAATGCTATTCAACTTGTAAAACATACTATGCGTGATGCGTATAATACGATTAAAGAATTAGATAAAGCAATGACTGAGACAGCAGTTGTTACTGATTTTTCAGTCGGTGATATGTGGTCTCAACTTCCAGAATATACAAAGCGCGCAAATGAACTGGGTGTTACAACTAAAGCTGCATATGAAGCTGCTACACTTTACTATCAGCAAGGTTTAAAAACTAACGAAGTAATGGCCATTTCTAATGAAACATTGAAAATGGCTCGTATTGCTGGTCTTGATGCAGCAACTGCGACAGATCGTATGACCAACGCTGTACGTGGTTTTAATATGGAAATAAATGAAGCTAATACATAGCGGGTTAATGATGTTTATTCACGATTAGCTGCTATTTCAGCTTCTAATGTTGATGAAATTTCAACGGCTATGACTAAAGTTGCATCTTTGGCTCATAACGCTAATATGGAATTTGAAACAACGGCAGCGTTCTTAGCACAAATTATTGAAACTACTCGTGAGTCTGCTGAGACTGCTGGTACTGCTTTAAAGACTGTTGTTGCAAGATTTTCAGAAGTTAAAGAGTTATATAATAAAGATGAACTCGAGGGTACTGATGAAGAAGGCGAAGTAATAGACGTTAATAAAGTTTCTAAAGCTTTAAGAACTGCAGGAATAGACATGAATCGCTATTTCCTTGGGGAAGTAGGTATTGATGATATTTTCTTAGAGCTTGCCAAGAAATGGGATAGTTTAACTACTTTATAGCAACGTTATATTGCTACTCAAGCAGCTGGTTCTCGTCAGCAATCTCGTTTTATCGCTTTAATGTCTGATTATGCTCGTACACAAGAATTAGTTGGAGAAGCATACAATGCAAATGGTGCGTCTGCAAAACAATTTGAAAAGACACAAGAATCGCTTGAATCTAAATTAGCTCGTCTTAAAAATGCTTGGGATGAGTTCGCTATGGGTATTGCTAATAGTGATCTTGTTAAATTAGGTGTAGATGCATTAACTGGTTTATTAAATGTTATTAATAGTTTAACCAGTGGTTTCGGTACATTAGATACTGGTGCTGGAAAATTTATTAATACTTTTGCAAAATTAGCAGTACTACTTGGTGGTCTTAAAATTGGTAAAGGTTTAGCAGCAGGTTTGTTTGGCTCAATGCTAGGGGCAGTAACTGGCGGTAAAATTGGCGGAAGTTTTAACACAATTGCCGCGAGTGCAATGGGTGTTAATGCTAGTAGAAATCTTTTAGGAACTTTAGGCGCTGGAGCTATTGCACCATTTGGTTTTTTGGGTGGATTATCTAATAAGATAAGTAATTTTAAACAAAATTCTGCTATAGCTTCATCAAACTGGATGCTTGATCCTTCTTATTTGGCAGCGCGTCAGTAGTATAGAGCAGTTCCTTCTATGGCAAATTTGTAGGCATTAGGTATGGCCAGACAGAGTGCGGTGAAGAATGCAGTTCCCACTACATTATTTGGCGCATTAGGGAATAACTTTGCGAAAACTGGTATTGGTACTAAGATTTCTACTGGAGTTGGTGGAGCACTTGGTAAGTTAGGTATCGGTAGTGGTGCATTAGGTGGCGCTGCGACATTAGGTGTAACATTAGCTGGAATTGCTGCTGTAGCCGGTACTGCATATGTAGCAATAAAAAGGATGTATGATTTATCTCCTTCTGGGTAGGTAAAGATAGCGGAAGATTATGCTAATTCATTGAAAGTTGCAGCAGATGCAGCAAAAAAAACTTAGGATGAATTTGAATCTGTTCAAGAAGAATATAGTAGACTTAATCAAAATATTAGTGAAGCCACAACTTTTGAAGAACGTACTGAAGCTATAAAATCACGTACCGAATATGTTTAGTCTTTATTAGAATAGAATGCGACATATGCTTAGTATATTGAAGATTTTAAAGTTGAAAATGGTGAATTACTTTTAACTTTAGATTCTGATAAGTTGGCGTAGGCTTGTGAAGAAATAGCTAGAACTGCTATTAAAGCTTAGAGTGGTCAAGATATAGGAAATGCTAATCTTGCATTTTAGCAATATCAAAAGGCATCTCGTGATGTTGAGAAATTATCTAATTAGAAAAATTATTTATTATTAGAAGGCTTAGAAGATTAGTGGACAGATGAACTTGAAGCTTCATTGGTTAGTGCCACTGCACGTTAGCAAGCCTTTTTAAAATAGTATCAATCTTATGCTACACGGGGCGCTCTTGGTTAGTTAGGTGATGAAGAATTATCAGATGTCGCAAAATCATTTTTAACTAATGCAATAGGGTAGATGTTTAATGGTGATGACGTTGCTGACATTCTTGAGGAAGAAAGTACTAAATTTTTTGGCTTAATTACTTCATTAAAAGGCACTGGTTTAATAACTACGTTAAAAGAAGCTCAATAGGCTTATCAAACTGCTTTTTAGACTACTATTATACCAGAAGATATTAAAGATGATAAAGATGCTTTAATAAAAGAGATCGCTGGTGAACGTGCTAGATCGCAATTAGAACTTAACAATAAAGATCTAGTAGATGCTTTTCTTAACTTAACTCCTGAATATTAGGAAATATTATCAGATCTATTAGTTAACAATGGCGCGAATATTAAAAATTCAGATCGCGAAAAACTTTATGGCAGTTTAGATACTACTTTTTCTGAAGTATTTTAGTATTTAAGTGATAAAGTACAAGAATAGCTTTGGACTTCTATTAAAAGAATTCAACTGCCAGTTAATACTGATATAATTTCAAAGGTTTACGAACCAAATGGTAATCCTAATAGTGAATATAATAAAATTTACGAAACGGCATGGAATTTCGTTACAGATTCACGTAATGATTTAACTGAAAATTAGTCAGCATATTTAACGACACTTTTAACAGATTTTGCTAAAGATAATTATGATTCTCTTGATGAATTTTCTAATTTCTTAGATAAATTATTTAAAGCAACAGATACTGAAGATTTAGATGATTTATTTGATGCATTACAATATCTTGATATAGATAGTGCTTAGAGTATTAAAAATTTCTTTGGGTCACTTGATGAATTAGATATTAATTTTAATTCATTTGGTTATAGTTTAGATGAAGCAGCTAAAAAATTAATTGAATTAGCTGATGCAGCTAAGGACTTTAATATTGAAGATTTACGAGAAAAAATTACTGATAATGTTTCTTTAATGAGAGATATTAAAGACCGTAAGTCTGGAAGTGCTGGATATCGTATTTTTAGTGAAGATGAATACAGTTTATTAACTGGCGCTGGAATTAATCCAAACCAATTTGTTTATTCTGGTATTAAAAATAAAGAATGGACATATACTGGAGAAGATTTAGATAGTTTAGTTCAAGCTTTAATTTAGAATTTAACTTTAGAAATAGAAAAAAATAGTGCGAGTTTAGATCAAAAAATTGCTACTGGTTAGTATATCAGCGATAGGGCTAACCAAAAAGTAACTCTTGATGGACAAGAATTAAGTTTAGCTGAAGCGTTGTAGCAAATAGTTGATAAAAGTGGTACTTCTACAAAGGCAGAAAATTATGAAAGACTTAATGCAGAATGGGTCAGAACTATAATTCAAGAATTATATGGCGAACATGCATTAAGTTTAAGACCAGAAGAATTAGTTGAAAAAATTCAAGAAGCTCTTGATCGTTTTTATTAGTTAGAATCAAATACTTAGACGAAACAGTAGATTCAACAATATGCAACTCAGCCAATGGATTATATTACACCCATTAATGAGTTTAGACCCAATATTAGTGAACAAGATTATAGTACTGCTGTTAGTTCTAAGTTTTATGTAGATGAGCATGCAGAAGATCGTTATGATTAGATTTTAAAAAGTATTCAAGAAATTGATGCTGCAAATGCAGCGTGGAATAAAACTTCTGAACAACAAGAAACAATTTCTCAAGCATTAGCAGTTAATTGGTCAGAAGAAGCAGCAAAATTAGAAGAATTAACTGAAATACTTGATAAAAACGATAAAATTTTAGCGAATAGTGCAAATGATTCTGATGAATATAGTGGTGCAATTCATGCCGTTGGTGAAGCAATGCGCGCGGCCTATGGTGAACAAGTTAGTGATGATTTTGTACAAGCTCATATTCAATAGATTACATTAGCTCGTGAATCTAAAGAAGCTTATCAAGAGTTACTTGATATTTTAAATCAAGACTTTTTCTCCAATGCAAAAAGTGGCTTAGGTGATTTTGGTTATATGCTTGCTGCTATTCAGTAGCAAATGATTGAAGATGGCCTAACTGCTGAGTCATTAAATGGTTTAGAGATTAATGGCGTCGCTGTTCTTGATGATACACCATGGATGTCAATAATTGAATAGCTTATTCGGGCTGGTTATGATGTTGCGGCGTTTTTTGATACTCTTGGTTGGAGTGTTGTTTATGGTCCAACTAATAAAGATGGTATTCCAAGTTCAGTTCAATTGGTTCGGAATCAACCAACTGGTTATGGTGGTTATCAACCATATACTGGTTCCAACTGGGGCCGTGGAAGTACTCCAAAAAGTGGTGGCGGTGGCGGATCTAAAGAGCCAAAGCGCGAAGAATGGAAAAGTGATTTTGATTGGCTTTATAATCTTCTGGAAGATATAACCGAACTTGAACGTGATCAAAAGAAACTTCAAGAAGAGCAAAATAAAATTCTTACGGTTGGAGATACTTCAACTGGTAGAGATCTTTATGAGAATCTTATAAAACAGCTTGCGAATTTAGAGCTTCAACGGCAATATTAGTCAACAGTTCAAGGTTATCGTCGTCGTGAGATGGACGAATTTATGGGCGTTAATTCTGCTTATAGTCGTTATTTCCGTTTTAATGATCGTGATCAAACTCTTGAAATTGATTGGGATGCAATTAATAATATTGGCGATAAAGAAACTTATGATAAAGTCAAAGAACTTGTAAGCGAAGCAGAAAAAATCCAAGATAAAATGGATGATGCCGAAGATTCAGTACGAGATGTTGAAAAATAGATTCGTGATTTATAGAATATTTGGCGTGAAGAATATGCTGATTTTGAATAGCGAGTTCTTGATGCTCTTGTAAATTCTTATCAAAGAATTATTGATAATTATTCTGATTTACATAATACTATTACTGATTCTAATAATGATATACTCGAAGCACTTGAGCGTGAAATTGATTTAGAAAGATAGATTCGAGATAATACTTAGACAGAAGATGAAATAGCTGATGCAGAAGCACGCTTAGCCTTTTTGCGGCGAGATACAACTGGCGGCAATCAAGTTGATATATTAAATACATAGCGCGGTCTTGATGAAAGCCGACAAGCTTATGAAGATACTTTGGTTGATCAAGCAATATAGCGTTTATCGCAAGATAATCAAGATGCAGCATTATAGAGAGAAAAACAAATTGAACTTATGCAAGCTTAGCTTGATTATTCAGTATTAAATGGTGAATTTAATGATGATGTATCTTAGCTCCTTCATGATGCAATGGGCGCTGATGGCTAGTTGTTAACTAATTCTAATCTTTATGAATTATTATAGCAAGAAGAATCTTGGTCAGCTATGAGTGAAGTTGATAAGGCAATTTGGGAAGATGAGTTAAATAATACTTTTAAAGAAGTTTCTGCATTTTTATTAAAAGAAAAAAGTGAAGCTGATGGCACTTTTGCTGAAGCTATTTAGAGTGAAATCGCAGCCCAAGGTGGAACACTTGATGCATCGCTTTAGAATGGATTATATGGTATTGGTATGAGTATTGGTAGTATGAGTCAATCAATGGATCATGTTACTGAAACTTATGATAATGCAGTTAATGGTTTAAGAGATGCAAATTCTGCTTTGGCCAATGCTAATGCCGCGCTCGCGGGAATGAAAGCAGAAAATGATACTCTTAAAACAGCGATTAGTGCAATTTCAAGTGCGTAGTCACGCAATTCTGATTCTTCTGCATATTGGTCAAGGCAAAAAGATTTATAGCATTAGGTTGTTACTGATTTAAGCACCGCAGGAGCCTTATCTGAAAAGTTTAAATTTAAAAAATATGCAACCGGTGGTTTAAATACTTCATCTGGTCCAGCTTGGCTTGACGGTACTCCTTCAAAACCAGAATATGTTTTAAATGCTTTATAGACTGAAGCTTTCTTAAAACTTGCTAATGTTTTGCCAAATATTTTTAGTAATGATAGTGGATCTACCAATAATTTAGGTACAAATATGTATCTTGATTTTACCATTAATGTTGATTCTTTATCTAATGATTATGATGTTGATCAATTAGTAGATCGTGTAAAAGATGACATTTATAATGCCGCGAGTTATAGAAATATAAATGTTGTAAACTTTTTAAGATGAATCCACTTCACAATAGGAATAGAAGGGCCTATATAGGCCCTTCTTTAAAGGAGGAATTTATATGAGTGTTTTTAGCGGAGATTTCCTTGGCTTTCAACTAGGAGATATACATTCATCTCAATTAAATATTACAAGAGTAAGTAATGGAGATAGATACACTGAAAATTTAACACCAAATTTTACTGATACAACTATGTAGGTGCCAGGAAAAGATGGAACATATTATTGGGATACGTTTTATACATAGACACCATTTACTATTGATTTTGCTTTTGATGATTTAAGAGATGAAGATATTAGACGCCTTAAACAAATTTTTGGATTTAAGGGAGTTAAAGAATTAATTTTTGACGAAGTTTCTTATAAGAAATATATGGTAAAGTGTAGCGCACCGCCATCTTTAAAATATATTAGTTTTCCTTTTGAAGAAATTAAAATATATAAAGGTGAAGGTAGTGTAAATTTAGTTGCATATTATCCATATGCGCTTAGTACAAAAAATATTGAATTTAAAACTGGTACAAAACAAGAATTAAATAATATGGGTGATATCGAAGCTCCTATTAAAATTTATTATTCGTTAGATAATATTAGTAATATTTCTTTATAGTTAGAGACAAATAAAGAAATTACTGGAGTTTTAAATATTGACGGTATTGAGAAAATTAGTGATAATGATGTATATTTATGCATTGATATGCGTACTCATTTAATTGAAGGTTTAGATAATAATTTAAAAAAGAACGGAACTTTATATAATAAATTTATAACCAAGGGTGATTTTTTTGATTTACCAGTTGATAAAAATATATTAACTGCCAATGTTCCTTGGGATTCTATTAAATTTAATTATTTATATTATTAAGAGGTGAGATAGTTGGATAAATATGAAATAAGTTTATGGGAAGACTATCCAGATATCACCTCTGAAGGTGTACCTTTTCTTAACGAAAGAAAATTATGTATAATTGGTTCTGATACTATGCAATCAAGTTCGCGAGCGATAGAACCATGCTTAGTTGCTAATGTAAACGGTACTCATGTTTTTACTTTTAGAATTTATTATCGTTTTAAAGACGAGATAACAGGTGAGAATATTATAAATCCATTTTTGCCTTATCTTATAAATGAAAGAAAAGTAAAAGTTCTCTGGAAGAAGAAATGGTATGATCTTATTATAAAGAAGATTGATGAAGATAGTCAAGGTAAATATGTTACTTGTACTTGTGAAGATTTATTTATTACTGAGCTAAGTAAAAATGGATATGAATTAGAGTTTAATAGTGAATTATAGAATAATAGTGGTACTGCCGCGGAATTAGCTGAAAAAGTTTTAGAAGGAAGCGGTTGGCAATTATCTAAAGATCCTATTCGTATAATTCAATATCATGAAGAGCCAGTTTATGAAGTAATTACACGAAAAGCTTTTACTGCTATTAAACAATCTCCAGATGGCGATAGCGCTGTATTAATTCCATCTAATGTAAAATGTTTACTTTATTAGTCATCATTAGATGAAAATAATACTAAAATTCAATTTTTATACTCTGAAGATGGATATGCTACTGAAATTAATAGTATGTTGGTAACTAATGGTGATTGCTATACATTTGATGGAATTGTTCATCAAGCTGGTAATAATGCATCAATTTATATTAATAATGAAGATACACCAGTTTTTTCTTTTAATATTAGTGATAGTTTTTCATCTTAGTTTCGAGCAAAACGTCTTGTAAATAGTCAAGTAACTATTTTTGATGATTTGCTTGGCCGCTATGTAGATGTTTATAATGATGGTGAAGTTTACGGATATGAAACTACAGAATATTCAGATCCAACTTTAGTTATAAATTTACTTGCTAATACGTCAGACTTTAAAGATACAAAAGGTTGGGTTGGGAAAGATTTAACATGGCGTGTATATCCACCATTTACCGGAGAAAATGATCAAACCGTAGTAAATTATGAAGCTAAAAGTTATTTATAGGTTACTAGTGGTTTTACTTATAATACTGCTTTCGTTTCAAATAAAAAACATTTAACACCTAATTCTGCGGATATTAAAAATGGTCTTCTGGGTGGAATCCAAGCTGGAGAACAATATATATTTAGATACAAAGCAAAGAGCAGCTTAGATGGTGAATATATTACCAATGGTATAACTGGTAACGCATATAAATATAAAATTCAAGATTCTTCTTATATAATTGATGATGAAGATCCTAATCCATATTTTAAAATTGACGCCGGACCAATTATAAACGAAGATTGGGTTGAATATACGTTAGAATGTGAAAGGGCTTGCCCGGCTAATAAACTTGAAGAGATTGGATTTTTTATTAATGCTGAAGCATCTTATTGGATCGAAAATATTCAATTCTTTAAATTATCCTATGGTAAAATTACTTACGATGATAATGTTGAAGAACAAAGAATAGAACCCGGTATGATTGCTTTACAATCTATTGCAAATGTTGTATATAGATATTATAACGCAGATCATGATGGCGTAGAAGATGCTAAAGATTTATAGTTTTTATATCAAGGCACTACGAAATCTGATAATTATATTCCAGTATATAATAATTATGAAAAAATAACTTCTATTGAAGAAAGTAAATCAAATAGATTTAATATTTTATAGTCTATTGCTGAGAAATTTGAATGTTGGGTAAGATTTGAGATTAATCATAATCAAGAAACTGGTTAGGTTTTATATGATGAAAATGGTTTGCCACAAAAATATGTATCATTAGTTGAGTAGATAGGTCATGATACTGGAATTTCATTTGAATATGGTATTGATTTACAAGGCATAAAAAGAACTATTGTATCTAATACAATAGCAACAAAAGCAATTATTATACCAAATGAAAATTAGTTTGGAAAAAACGGATTTTGTACAATCGCGCGCAGTAAATTAAATTATCCGCGAGAAAACTTTATAATTAATTTTGATTATTATATTAATCAAGGTTTACTAGATAAAAATAGAGTTGAAGCTGATTTATACAAAACTAATGGTAAAAATCTTGGATATTATTTTTATTTAAACAAATATAATACTGAATATGATGAATTAGCTAGTGCTATTAATATTAAAAAAACTGAATTAACTAAATAGCAAGCTGAATTAAAAGTTCAAAGTGAAAATTATCGTGCTTCAGTACAAAAATTAGATAATAGTTAGTCTGATGTCATGTCTTTGGCTAATGTAACTAAATGGCCCGAAGCGCAAGCCTACGCCGCGTCTCATACAAATAATAGAAAAGTTTAGTCTTTAATGGGTTCAATTGCTTAGTTAAATAATGAAATAGATAATCTTGAGATGTCTATTCCTTTGTTAGAAAGGTCAATTAAGACTTTAAAAGACTACATTGAAGAAAAAACAGCTCGTATGGATTAGTTAATTGAGTTAACTAGTGAATTACATAAAGCTTTCTTTTAGAAATATTCTCGTTATCTTCAAGAAGGCACATGGCAAGATTCCAATTATGTATATGATGATGATTACTATTTAGATGGACTTGAAGTTGCATATAGATCTTCTCGGCCGCAAATTTAGTATGATATTTCTTTAATTCGAGTAAGTAGTTTAGAAGATTTTAGTTCTAAAATTTTTGATATTGGAGATATTTGTTATATTCAAGATAGAGAATTTTTTGGATATGAAGATGATAAAGTAACTCCATACAAACAACAAGTTATTATTAGTGAGTTAACTTCTTATTTTGATTCTCCTGAAAAAGACATTATCAAGGTTTAGAATTATAAAACTCAATTTGATGATTTATTCCATAGAATTACTACCACAACACAAAGTCTCTAGTTTGCTCAAGGAAGTTATGAGCGCGCTGCTGGAGTAGTTAAACCAGATGGTACTTTAAGTTTTGGAATGTTACAAGATACTTTTGATTATAATAAAGATCTTGTGATGAACTCTGCAAACCAAGCTGTAACTTGGGATAATACTGGTATTACAGTTTCTGATGAATCAAATAGCGCATTAAAAGTACGTATTATCGCAGGTGGAATATTTGTAAGCGATGATGGTGGAGAAACTTGGAAAAATGCCATTCGTGGTGACGGAATTAGTACAGATTTATTAACTGCCGGCCGCATAAATACAAGTGAAATTTTTGTGTATGACGGAACTCATCAAAGTTTTAGATGGGATAGCCAAGGTATTAATGCTTACTTTAGTGATGAAACAGATAAAACCAATTTTGGCAAATTTGTTAGATTTGATAGATTTGGTTTGTATGGGTATTAGGGCGATGATGATTTTACTCCAGCTACAGAAGACTTTATCTGGGACCCAGAGAATAATGTAAAATTTGGTTTAACTTGGAAAGGTTTTTTCTTACGTGGCGCGACTAATGATGCATCTTTAGAGATTTCAGATGATGGCGATGGCATTGTTTTTAGATTAATTAGTGGTACTGAATTATCTAGGGATAGTGAAGGAAAGATAATTAAAATACCAGTTTCACTGGAAATTTCTACTGAGAATGATATATTATTAAAAACATATAATCCAGATAAACAAAAGGATATAAATCGAATTCAAATAGGAAGGAAATTAGATAGTTAGGGTGTGATTACTGACTATGGTATTTGGGTTCGTGATGCTAATGGTAATAATATATTTAATGTAAGTTCTGAAGGCGACGATACAATTGGTGGATGGAATTTAACTCAAGATTCATTTTATTAGACAGATTAGAGTAACAATACTATTGGTCTTTATTCTAGAGGTAGCCACGCAACAATTCAAGGAGTTACAACAGATTATTATATTAGAGCTGGTAATAATTTTGGCGTAACTATTGATGGTAGTATTTATTCTTCTAGTGGTAAAATTGGTGGATGGACTATTGATAGTACTAAATTAACTGGTGGGAATATTACAATTGATTCTGCTGGTAATATTAATTGTTATGTTAACAATGAAAAAAAATGGGAATTAGATAGTTTGGGAAATCTTTTTGCAAAATCTGGCGAAATTGCTGGCTGGTTATTTACTTCTACTGGATTATATAATAAAATTAGTAAGACTTATATAAATAGTGGTTGGGATTCTAGTTATAATGTTAGTAATTATACAATTGATACTAACAGTATTAGAGCTATTGGTGGTCAAGTAGGCGGTTGGGATCTTAGTTCGACTTAGCTTACTGGTGGTGCAGTAAAATTAGATTCAAGTGGATATTTATATTTTAATAATGGAAGTTCATATATTACTACTCATTCAACTGGTACTGTTCATATATATCCAGGTTTAAATGTATCAGGAGGAGCAATAACTACCAGTAATTATCAAGTAAATGTTGGAACAAGTTATTTTGCTGGGACCGAATTACACTTATATAGTACTGGTGATAATATAGAAAATCTTGTTGCTAGTGATATTAATCACTTACATTCATTATATAATACATGGGGAACTACAACTCCACAAAGCATTAGATGGAATAAACCTTAATAAGTGCTTTTAAAACCTCTTTAATTGCTGGAAACTCCTAAAGCTTGTGATACTACAACGTAGAGAGTAATCTCAAGCGTGATAGTCCAAAAAATCACAAGATATATGGACAATCAGCAGCGAAGCAGCCATTATATGGTTGAACGTTCAACGACTAATTTGTAGTATCAAGTGATACGAAAAGGGAGGCCCCAGCAATGGGTGAAGATATAGTCTCATCTTCATAGAAATATGAAGCTGTTTACTTTTGTAAACGCATTTTGTTTAACGAGCAAAATGGAAGAAAATGGTATGATAAAGGTGTGGCAGATGAACGAAGTCATTGGCATTCGAGTACATTTTATTATGCAAGATTTAAGTATGTTGGATCTGGTGAAGGTAGCTATAGTTGGGATTATGATGATGATTTTACTTATTGGTATCGAAGTTAATAAACGCAAGACCTTTAAGGTCTTGCGTTTACATTTCTATAATTGGTATTAATTTTTCAGTGATTTCATAAGGAAAATCTATATTTCCAAAATCATCAAGTTTTATTTTATCAATTTGTATATTATTATCAATTTTCATTAATAAATTTAAATCATTTTCTGCCAGCTCAATATTTGTTTTAGGTATTATAATAGAACCATCTTCTTTTTTTTCTCCATATTTAAATAAAATTTTATTTTTTTCTTTTTCAATTATTTCGACAAAAGGAAGTAAAATTTGATTTATTTGTGCAATACGAAAACTTACTTTTATATTTAAATTTATTTTTTGTGACTTAAGCTTAGAAATTCCTTCAAAAACTGATAATATTTCTTCATTAGTCATGCTTTTTCTCCAGTTACTGTAATTTCATCAAGTAAATTTTGAAATTTCTTTTGAATTGTCCGTTTACAATCATTACAAACATCTCTATGTTCATTTAATTCATTTAGAGTAACATTAAGTGTACTCCATTGTTCCACAACTTTCCCACAAGTATCACAAGTACAAACAATCATTTCATTCATTCTCCCAATCAATTATTTCCACCCTTGGCGACTATATATCGCTAAAATATTTACCGATGCCAATCGCATCACATTCATCTTCAGTAGGACTTAATCCAAACCACTCTTTTACAAGCCGCTACATACTGCGTTTTTTATCTGGTCTTGATTTTCCTTTTACCCCGCAATGCGTTCTCCAAGTATTTGTTGGAGCAATCTTATATGAGATCTTTTCTTCTACACAAGTCGCGGCAAGTATACCTTGAAGGCGCGCGAGCGTTTCAAAAGTAGTTACTCCAGCCGCAGTTTGATATTGGATTCCTTCAAGTCCTACAAAATCAATTTGATACTAATCAATTAAAGAAATCATCCACTACTTTACATCAACACTTCTTTCAATGTCATCATTTCCAGAAGCAACAAAACTTCCATAATCAATTAGATTTTTATTATTAAAAACTGCATATCCACTTGTATGAGTTGCCTAGTCTAAAGCGAGTATTCGATACTCGTCTTTTTTCTTTTTGGTATTGCGGAATTCTTTTGTTTTAAGTCTTTCTCTCATACAAGTAGGGCAGATTTTATTTTCACGAATTTTCTTCCAAGGGGCCACTACTGCGTGGCCCTTATCACATTTAAATTCCAAGTTAGAGTCGAGATTTTGATATGTATCACTGATTAACGTCCAACCAGCTGAAGTCACATCTGCTTTTATCTCGTCAATACTTATCCGAGCCAAATTACTTCACCCCGGTGCTACCAAATCCTTTTCCGTGATCTTCAATTTGAGTTCCAAGAGAATTAACTTCTCTCCATTTGACTCGCGGCACTTCAACCAGACGCATCTGTGCAAAACGTTCTCCTTTGCCAATCGTGATATCACTACCATAGAGATTTGCATCTTCTATTGTTCCATCGCCATTAGTAATAATATTTGCTTCTTTGAGCGGTGGATCAATATTTTCTATGATAACACCGATTTCTTCATGATAGTCTTCATCAATAAGGCCAGGGCTATTGGGGATTCTCAGCTTAATCTTGCGGCTAAGTCCAGAGCGCGGCTGAATTAAAAGGGCATATCCATGTGGAATCGCAACTTTAATACCTACCGGAATGATTTTACATTCGCCAGGCCGCAATGTGACTTCTTCTGGAGAGTAAATATCCATGGCGCCCGAGCCATTAGTCGCATAAGTAGGAAGTTTTGCATTTTCACGACAAATTTCAACTGGAATTTCTACAACATGAGCTGGATTAATAGTAGAAGTAGAAATCGCATTCACAGCAGCAGATAGCATTTGTTTAATCATATCTATTTTTGTTTCGCTTAACTTAGTCAACTCTGGAGTGAGAGAATCAATTACTTCATCCATATTATTTAGAATATCATTAATTGAAATACCAGACTGAGCTAATGCTTGTACTAATTGCATCTGCACTTGTGGTGTATTATAAGTATCAATGATGCTATCAAGAAAAACTGGTTTTAAGACATCGAAATCTTTATCTGGCATAGCAAGAAGTGTGCTAAAAAGTTCTATTCCATTAACTTCATCTTTATCAAGCACCTTACCAAGAAGTTCCATTGATTCGTCGCTTATACCTTCAAATATATCCTTATCTTCATTCATCTTCCCACACCTCACCATAAATCTTTGTCGCGGTCACAATTTTATTCATAAATTTCTCCTATAAAATTTGTAAGTTGATTATCTAAATTATCTGTTTTTCTTAATAATAATAATGGAATATTGTGATTATAACAATATTGTTGCTTCTATTCATCATTATATTTTCGTTCCTAAAAAGATGTTATACCACCAAAAGTTTTTACTGGATAAAAATGTTGTTCACCTTGAAATTCAATTAATCCTTGTAGAATATTTTTATTAAATATAGCAAAATCAAAACGTAATTTTCCATTATTAAATCCTTTTAATTCTTCAAAGGAATATTCTCGTTTAAATTCTATATTTTTCTTTAGCAACCAATCAGTTATATATTTTTCTCCTTTTGAACGTAAACAACCACATGATTGCTATTGCCCACTCCTAAGGTCTGATCCAGAAACATCACATTCATTGCCACAATCACATTTACAATGCCATTTTATTTTTGTTTTATGATCAAAACTAACTCGATACATAACTGTTAGTAATCCGTATTTATTACCGGTTTCGTCAATAAAAGTACCACTACGTATGTATCGTAAGGGGCATGATCTACCACAAGAAGTAATTTTTCCTTTCCTTAAATCAGAACCACGTACAATTTTTGTATTTCCACAATCACATTTACAAAGCCATGCAGTTCGGTTATTTTTATCTTTAGTTAAAGCTATTGGTGTTAATAAACCATATTTATTATTAAGTTCATCTATGAGTTTTTGTGCCATCTTTTTCACCTCATAGATAAGTAAAATTTTAAAGCGATAATTTCACCTTTCCGATTACTCATCCCAAAAATCAGATAACTAACGAGTAATTTTAAGTAAATAACCAGAATCAATAATTTCGCCTTTAGATTTCTTTGTTTTATAATCTGCTGACCATTTAATTATTGAAAATCCTTTTTCTAAGCCTTCTCTTTGGTATTTTTCAACCGCAGCCTTTGCTTCTTCTTCACTTTCTGCTCGAAATTCTTCTGTAACTTTAAGTTGTCTCATTTTTACTCCTTTTACTCAACTGCGTTGTGTGCTTCACAAGTTATTTTAATTGGATCTGATGGCGCGGGAGTGCCAGTATT
>Ga0326512_10001445_pt1 | contig 18365 bp, 34 predicted proteins | sample 1_2617_0518_D_FD_203652 | JGI IMG/M metagenome (GOLD analysis project Ga0326512, IMG submission 203652) | Bovine rumen microbial communities from UC Davis, California, United States - 1_2617_0518 | ecosystem: Host-associated > Mammals > Digestive system > Stomach > Rumen | place: USA... | reverse complement strand
AGGAATCATAATGAAAAAAGGAATTGATGTTTCACGGTGGCAGGGCGACATTGACTGGACTAAGGTCAGGGAGGCCGGCATAGAGTTTGCTATAATAAAAGCCGGAGGCTCGGACGACGGATTCTATACTGATTCCAAATTTGAGAAGAATTATAAAGGTGCAAAGGAGGCTGGTATATCAGTCGGTGCATACTACATAGTCGGCTCCAAATGCGTATCCCGTATAGACGGAGTATCAGATGCTAATCGCTTCATAAATATCATCAAGGGAAAGCAGTTTGACTATCCCGTATACATTGACCTTGAGCTGACAAATCCGGCCGACAAGTGCGGCGCTACTGATGCTTGCATTGGATTTTGTCAGACTATGGAAAAAGCAGGATACTACTGCGGAATATACGCATCTGATATATCTGGATTCGTAGATAGACTTGATATGAGCAGACTAACGCAGTTTGACAAATGGGCCGCACGGTACGGTGGCAAACCAACTGCTGTAAAGAGATACGGCATCTGGCAGAAGTCCAGCACCGGCACGATACCGGGTATCTCCGGTAACGTGGATCTGAACGAGGCATACGAGGACTACCCGGCTATCATCAAGGCGGCCGGGCTCAACGGCTGCAGCAAGCCAGAGGTGGCACAGCCAGCACAGCCGGTAAAAACCGAAAAGGCAAAGAAAAAAGTCACGATAACAATTGACGATCACACTTACTCAGGATTACTTGAAGAAATATAATCCTACTACTACGATGCACTAAGAGATTATGAATAGATTTACTAACATTTCTAACACTGAATTATCGCACTATATTGACGAATGGGTGAGAGGGGAACGAGACAGGCAGATCATGAAACGCAGGCTGATTGACTGCATATGCCTTGAACCTCTCGCAGAAGAATTTGATCTGACAGTCGATAGAATTAAGCAAATCGTATATCACTGGCAGAAAATATTGAAAACGCATATCCCTGTATATGTGGATTACGCACAATTATTATCCTAAAATTACACAGAAAACTCCCTTTCGGCTTACTGGCTGAGAGGGAGTTTTTTTCGTATCATAATGTTAGGTGATATATATGTACGTTTTCTTTAACAATAATCCGAAAGGCCTTAAAATCGGGGATTGCGTTGTGAGGGCAATCTCCGCAGCCTTAAATCAGCCGTGGGAAAGAACTTACATTGATCTCTGCATTGAGGGCTTCATGTTTTCGGATATGCCGAACAGCAATGCAATATGGGCATCGTATCTGCGCTCTAAGGGTTTTAAGCGTTCTGCAATACCTGATACTTGCCCTGACTGTTACACACTGTCACAGTTCGCTCGTGAGCATCCTGAGGGCACATACATAGTCTGCACAGGCTCACACGTTGCTTGTATCAAGAACGGACGGCTTCTTGACAATTGGGACAGTTCAGGAGAGACAGTAGCTTACTATTTCACAAAGGAGTGATATCATGCCGTACTACGGAGGATATATGCAGCAGTACCAGCAGCCACAGCAGGCAAGCTTTATCCGGGTACAAAGCGAACAGCAGGCAAGAGAGTGGCCTATAGCTCCCGGAGGCAGTATGACGTTCATCGATGATAACGCTCCGTACTGCTACACTAAGTCAATGGGGATGTCACAGTTTGATGTTCCGGTTTTCAAGCGCTTCAAGCTAACCGAAGAGCCGCCCGAGGCTGTTCACGTTACACAAGAACCGTCCTCAGACGTTCCGCAGGTTAATTTATCCGACTATATAACAAAGGCTGAATTTGAGCCATTTAAAACGCTTTTGGAGCGCATCAGAAAGGAGCTGTATGATAATGAACCCATTGAGCAAAGGAAACCAACAGCCACAGCAGAACCCGAAGGAACAAGCTCTTGCAATGCTTAAGCAGCAGGGGATCGCTATCCCTGAGGGCATGAAGAACAATCCGCAGGGTATCATTCAGCATCTAATGCAGTCCGGAGCTGTACCTCAGAACCGTCTCAGCATGGCTCAGAGGATAATGCAGCGGATGTTCAGGCGATGAAAAAAGGACTGATTAAATCAGCCCCTCTTTCCTGAGTTTGTATTCGATTAGTGTTACAAGGTATTGAGCAGGCTTTGCCTTGTTGCCTTCCCAGTCCTCAACCGTTCGCTTCGGGATGCCGAAGTAATCGGAGAAGGCTTGTTGAGTCATGCCTGCGGCTGTGCGGAGTTCTTTGATTGTCATGTTCATCACCACTTGCTCTTGAATGAGGGGGCTTGCTCTGTAGGATTGAAGCCGTTCTCATTCCTATAATTGTCATTCCACATAGAAGGTTTCTTGTCAATCTCTGTCAGTGTGATTGAGTTTTCCTTGCAGAATTCTTCGATAATGCCGATAACCTTTGAAGTCTGTACGCAGTGTGCTATAAGCTCTCCGCTTGCAGTGTAGTTGTAGTAGGTCGGGTTTCCATAAAGCTTCTTGAATGTGATGCCGTTGTTAAGCTTTCCATTTTCTCTCATTTCTGCGAGAATATCAACTAACTTCTTATTCATAATTTCCTCCTTGCCTTTCGGCTGTCGTTCTTTCGGGCTTCTTGCCCTTTCCTTGCTTATATTATATCACGATGTCCGTGACTTGTCAACGGTTTTTTAAAAAAACAATCACGATATTCGTGATATTTGTATATCTGCACAAAAATCATGTATCGGCTTTGTACATTTATACAGATATCACGGCTTCAAGCCTGATATAAATTCACCGTCCGCACTTTAAGGATGCGGATGCTTACCCTCATAATTCGAGGGAGAAAGGAGGGCTATTATGGCTCTTACAGATGAAGGAATGGTTATGCCCGTACAGCCTCTTAATGGCAACGGCAACAACGGTGGCAGCTTCGGCTTCGGCGGAGACTGGGCGTGGATTCTCCTGCTCTTAGTTCTCGGCGGTGGCTGGGGCGGCTTTGGTGGCTTCGGCATGGGCGGCATGATGGGTGCTGGTATGCTCGGGGCTGACATGGGATTTGGTCTCTATCCTTGGCTCAACAACTCGCAGAACATCAATGACGGTTTCAGAGATCAGATGCTTAACAGCAACGTGACCTCTATCCGTGACGGCGTTCAGGGCTTATCTACACAGCTCTGCCAGTGCTGCGGTGATATGCAGCTCGGACTTGCTAACGGCTTCAACGGCGTGAACAACTCTATATTTGGCGCTCAGTCAGCTATCACAGCTCAGATGAACGCTAACGAGCTTGCTTCGCTGAATCGCTCTTTTGCAGAGCAGGCGGCTAATCAGCAGGGCTTCAATGGTGTACAGGCAGGCATCTCAGACCTGAGATACACTGAGGCAACAGAGGGTTGCGCTACAAGGACAGCGGCAGCACAGAACACAAGAGACATTGTCGATGCAGTTCGTGGCGGCAATCAGATGATTATGGACAAACTCTGTGCTCTTGAACTGGACGGTGTAAAGAATCAGCTCGCACAGGCTCAGCGTGAAAACGTTGGCCTCCAGAACGCTGTAAACATGGCTACAGCAAGAGCAGAGAATCTTGCAAACGCCGATAACATCGTAAATTCACTCTATAGCAGACTTTCAAGCTGCCCGACTCCTTCCATTCCGGTGGCAGGAAACACACCTCTGTTCTCCTGCAATCCGAGCTTCAACTCACCTAACACCGGTTGCGGCTGTAATGGCGGTTTTTGATAGGTGGTGATTGTATGTCAGCATCATACAGCATTACATTTCCGCAGACCTTAGCAGCTAATCAGCCTGCTGCCTTTTCGGACTCTCCCTGCCCTTGCAGGGAAGGTCTGATATACAAGAAAACCAGCGGAATATTCCTGCTTGCAAGTAATGCGCCTGCATCAACCGGCTGCGGCTGTGGTTGCAGACGTATCTACGAGACAAATTACGAGGTCGAGGTACACGCTAACATCGAAATACCGACAGGCGGGACGGTAGAAGAAATCCGCCTTGCTCTCGCTATTGACGGTGTGATAGACCCGGCAAGTATCATGATATACACTCCTGCGGCTGTTGAGGTCGCCGGAAACGTGGGTACGAGCATTATCGTGCCTGTAATCTCACTGTGCGGCTGCGACACTGTGGCTCTGGTAAATGCAAGCACGCAGGATATTACTATCAATAACGGTTCTATCGTGTTCGATTATGCCGGAGTAAACAGGTTGAGATGAGGAAGGAGGAAAAGCAATGAAAGATCTTGATACACTCTACGATATATGCGAGATAGTGACTCAGAAGCTTGACCGTTATGCCGAGAAGCTCGGCAAAAGCGGTGAAATGTCAGCCAGTGATCTTGAAGTTATCGACAAGCTCACACATACACTGAAAAGCGTTAAGACAACTATCGCTATGATAGAAGCCGAGGACAAAGGCTATTCCGGTACATACTGGGACGGCAAGCAGTACTATGACGGCCAGCAGGCTATGGACGGCATGAGCAACAGAGGCCAGTCTGGTGCTCGTGGCCGTGGCTCTAATGCGAGACGTGACAGCATGGGACGCTACAGCTCAGAGGACGGATACAGCAGAGCCGATGCAAAAGAAGATTTTGAGAAAGATCTTCGTGAGCTCTTGGCGGATGCACCAGACGAGCATACACGCAGAAAGCTTGAACGCTTCTTGAAAGAAATGAAATAAAAAATATCCCCTGTCTGATTGGCAGGGGATTTCGTGTGATATTTCGTGTGATATTTCACTGAAAAAAACTATATTTCAAGAATAAAATAATAGATTAAGAGTATAATATTTTATACTGTTAATAATAAATAAATGCCGATAAATCGTATAATACACGAGATATCGGCATTTAATGTTTGGCGCGGATTGAGAGATTTGAAAACTCACTCTATATGCTATAAATAGGCTTTAATCATCATCCGTGTGATATTTCGTGTGATATATATCTGAGAAAGCAGAGGAAACAGTCTCAGCAACTTCCTTCTCTTTGCTCTCATATAGATGTTGATAGATATTCTTCACCATATTCGGAGAGGACTGTCCGAGGCGCTTCATAGCATACTTGTCTGGCACACCTTGAGCAAGCATCAGTGATGCATTGCCGTGCCTCTGTTCGTGCATTGTAAAGCGTGGCAAGCCGTTCCGATCACACAGATGATTGAACTTCCTCAGCACGGAGCTGGGGAGCATAGGAGAAATGAACTCGCTTTTTCTCTCTGCATTGTCCAGTCGTTCTTTCAGGATACCGTCAACTTCAATTCTTCTTGTGCTTGCTGCGGATTTTGTGCTGTTCTTATAAACGTACTTGTTTTCCTTATCAGGCACGACAGCAGCGTGTATGAAGAGGCTCTCTCCGTCATAGTCGCTCCATTTCAATGCTGCAATTTCCGATTGTCTCAGGCCAAGAACTACGGCAATAGTGACCGGCAGCTCAACAGTGGTCCCTTCGATCATATGCAGTATGACAGCTATCTCTTTTTCATTCGGGATCTTCTTTTCCTTTTTCTGAGCTCTCGGAAGCATTATTGACTTAAAGTCAAGCTGGATGCGCTCCTGCCTGAGTGCAGCAGTCACTAAGCCATACTGAGACTTGACACTCTTCGCAGCGTATCTCATAGCGTTCTGTGATACCCAGAATTGCAGATCCTTCTCGGTAAGCAGTCTCACCGGCCTATCTCTGAGATCTCCCAGAGAATTCTCCAGGATAATATAATAACCTCGGATAGAAGAGGGAGAAAGCAAAGGCTCCTTGCTTTCTATATATTCTTTCACGAGGTCGTATACAGTCTTATTGCTATCAGTTCGCTTTTTGCTGTGGCCGGCTTGCCATTCCTTGGCCATGTATTCTGCTTCGTTCTTGCCGGCTTTGCCGGGGAGCTGAGACGTAAATGAGAGATACTTGCCCGACTCTTTGTCGTAGACTTGCACTCTCCAGCTCCCTGACGGGAGTTGCTTAGCTTTTGCCATGAAATCACATCCTTTTTCATAATAAAACAGCCTATTTTCAAAAAATCCGACATTTTTCCGGGCGATAAGCTATAATATACTTGCCGTCAATTCGCACTACATAAATAATAACAAATTACTCTATTTCTACTATACCTGCACTATAATCTCAGCTCTGGCGGAAATTTTTTAAAGGATGGAAAAATATGTCGAAGGAAGAGAAAATAGCGAGGATAATCGCTGTGCTGGAGGAATTCGGTATCATTCCTCCCTCTGACCGCCAAGATACCACCATGATTTACCAGCCAGATCTACCACCACAATCCTAACTCACAGCAGAAGCGCTTCTGATGATTCAGAGGCGCTTTTGCTTTTATCCGATTTCTATTGTTTTGTTCAAATACTCTATATCACCGAATAAGCTTGTAGCTTTAAGTGTGACCGGAGATCTGTCTTTAATGTGATAGCCGACTACTATTCTGGCGGTAACACCTGGCTGAATATCAGCAAGATGCATAGCAGAATCTATTTCATCAACACCGAACACATTATTATCGCACTCAACACCATTCTGATAAGCACTATCAGTTATAAACATTGTGAATGATTTAGGGGAATCTTCACCATTGTGGAAATCGTATTCAACAAGAAGTACGTCCTGATCCTTATAATCCTTAGTCATTCTATGGCTTACATATTCAAGTGAAGTTTCTCCGACTTCTGTTGGAGCTGCTGCACCTTCACCACCGCCTAAGTCAATAGTTTCGTCCAGAAGTGTTTTTTCCCCTAATAAATCGGTACAAACAACACGAGCATTTGTCATATCTTGAAGTTTATATCCAATTTTGATATTAACAGTAGTTCCAGGCATGATCTTATTCATTTGATCTTGAGTTTTAATTTCGTCCATCATTACAAGGTCAGAACATTCAACACCATTCTGAAATACTGAATCTCTTACATTAGTGTAGAACGCCTCTTCCTTATCATTGTCATTAGTCCAAGCATACTCAATAACGAGTATATCATCTCCACTTCGATTTTTAGTCAGATAATGTGAAGCGATAGAAAGGTTATCACTTGAAGCTTTTGTCTGTTCTTCCGTAGGAGCTTCCGTGACTTCTTCTGTAGTTGGTTCAGCTGTCTCCGGCTCTGGCGTAGATTCTTCTTTTTTAGTTTCTTTCTCGGTCTTGTCCTCAGCCTCAGAAGCTGAGATCTTTGAGGACTTAGCCTTTGAATCAGAATCCGAATCAGAAGAGCTACATCCTGCAAATGAGCAGATCATAGCAACAGCGCAGATAATAGATAAATACTTCTTCATAAAATACCTCCTTATTTTTCAGACAAGCCGTCTAAATAGCCGAGAAGCTTGTCTATCTTGTCCTCTGGTAATGCGTTTATCTTGTGTATAACATCGTCTCTGCTACTCGGAGCAGGGGCGTTGTTTTCTTCCCAGCCCATAAGATAGGATGGTGTTGTTTTTAATATTTCAGCAAGCTTAACAACCATAGAGCGAGGAATATCACGACCGCCTTCTATGTGAGCAACAGATGTTTTTGATTTATATCCAAGTTTTTCAGCAAGCTCTTGTTGTGTCATTCTTTGCTGTTCTCTTAATTCTTTAACTCTATCGCCTATAGTCATATTAACACCACCTTTCTTTATACTATAATAACATAGAGTTACAAAAGTGTCAACCGAAACACATAAAAGTTAACAAATAGTTGACAAAATAGACAACTCGGAACAGGCAAATTTGTGCATATTGATTTTTAAAAAGGGGTTGACATATTTGTCAACGTGTGGTATAGTTATTGTGGTGACAGAAATGTCAACTACTTAAAACGAATGGAGGGTAATAATGGATCTGAATTACCTTGCAAACAAAATTGAAGAAATCGGCATTCCCATTTCAACTATTGCTGATAAAATGGGGATATCTCGCACAACTTTTTATAAAAAACTTAATGGAGAACGGGATTTTCAGATATCTGAGATTGAAAGTATATGCACTATTCTCAGATTGACAGACTACGAAAAGAAACATATTTTTTTTGCTGATGAAGTTGACAAAATCGCCAACTAACTATTATTTCATTTGATAGTAAGCAGAAAGGAGGTAAACTATGGCAACGAAAGAATCGAAAGCTACAAAGCAGGATCACGATCGCTTAATGGACAATCTCAAGACATTGCAGAAGATACATAGTGTCAATTTGCTTGCAGAGGCGGTCGGATGTTCAAGGGCAACATGGTTCAATCGCATGAAAGAGCCCTGGCGGCAGTTCAGCTATGACGATCTCAAAGCTATATCAGTATGCTGCAAGGTTGATTTCGTTGCACTTGTCGGCGGCTATCTGAAAATACGATAGCAGATGAAGAAAGTATGGGAAAGAAGTTATCATGGGAAGATGCCGAGGCTCTCGGACATCTTCAAGGAAATGCAAGCATTTACGCCAAGGAAAACAAATACGGATACCGAGTAAACATCAATCATCCGGACGTAAGGCCATATTATGACCATTACAAGCGTAAGATCGGCGCTATAATCCTTTCGGACTCTGAGAGGATGCGATTTGAAGATGCTTTCCTGAAATGCCTGCAAAAAAAGGAGGAATGAAAAATATGCAGATAACAAAAGGAGCAAATGGAAGCTGCTGCATCGAGGGCATCGATGTTGCAGAGGTATCACCGGCAGTGTATGAAGCACTCCGCAAGCTTAAGGAGTATGAAAAGACCGGACTGAATCCGGGAGACTTCCGCTCTGACAGCTACGAAGTCAAGTATATGTACAAGGTATTCTATACCACCAAGAACGGCAAGACACATTATCTCCTCTGCGACAGCGAGGACGAAGCAAGGGAAATGAAGCTAAATCTTGAAGTGCTCGGATACAAGAACGTGTACAGGAATATATTCATCTGGCAGGTTCTTATCGAGGATTCCGAGTAGTGCAGTCAACCGCACAGAATAGGAGGTAAAACATGAACAAAAGATTTTGTGACAGATGTGGAAAGGAAATACCCGATGTAGCTGGATACTTTATAGCAAAGCATACACACATTGTCAAGTTGAGTCCTATAACCGATGATGATGAAAGTATAACCGGAGCTTTAACATCAGTAATTCAGTCAATGGTAACTACACTTATAGGAAATCAGGAACGTATAGAAGCCGAAGAAATTGAGTTGTGCAAAAAATGTGCGAAAGATTTCGGCACATGGGTAAACGAGTATACATCCACAGAGTGCTTGGCAGAAGAAAAAAGCGAATAGTGCAGTCAACCGCACAGAGAGGTCACTATGTTAAGATACAAGATAAAGGCTATCGCATATGAATGCGATGAAGAGACCGGGAGGAGCAGGGTGATAATCGGAGGACGTTCTACAGAGTACACGAATCCGATTGAAGCATTCAACAGCTTCTGGGGAACAGCGGGCTTTCAGATGCTTGAAGCACTCAGAGACAAGCTTGAAGAGAGAGGCTTTGACCGGTACACCGGAGAAAGGAGCAGGCAATGTACACAATAGCCATATATATGGTGCTGATACCGGTCGGAATGGTATTAGTTCCAAATGTACTTGTACCACTCGATCACTGGCTTTCCGGGACCCATGAATGGAGCCCTGAGGCTCGGTATCAGCGTAAACTAAAGAAAGAACTCAGGCAGTGGACAAGCATAATGCTTTCTTGTGATCCTGAGTGGGAACCGGAGGACTACGCTGTAGCAGTCCGGAAAGTAAAAATGCTCCGGGAGGAGCTGAGGGAGGTAAATAAATGAAAGCACTTAAGCTTGAAGATAACAACATCATTGATATTGACATAGATAACACTCTGGAAGCATTCCAGACTGCTGTTGATGGCCATATTGAAACAGTCGGCATCGTCCCGGGCACAGTTGTAATGGTAGTTAATGAGGAAGGGCTGCTGCGAGGGATGGCTCAGAACAATATAGCTTCTTTAGTCGCTCGTAGATATATAGTTGGACCTGCGCTTATCGTCGGCGTTGATGAAGAGGATTTCACAGATGTTGCAGCTGAGACAGTACAGTGGCTTAAAGACGAATATTTATAAGAAAAAAGCTCCCATAAGGGAGCAAGAAAATATTATACCACCAACATTATAACAGAAACAAGGGAGGAAAGTCAAGATGGAAAGAAATGAATATTTTAAAACAACCGGTATCAAAGGCCGGATACAGGAGGCCATAGCCAGGAGCGTGGCCGAAGCGCTTGAAACTTTCTGCGATCAGGAAGCAGAATTTGAGCAGGCTATTGAGCAGAGTGGCAAGACCTTTCAGGACTGTTTGAACGAGGTCGCTAAGAACGTAGGCGGAAGCCTTTCTGATATCGAAGCATACAGAAGAGCTGTGAAGTTTTATTTCTCAACGGCAACAGTGAGCTTTATCATGCAGATCGACCTTTGCGGAAATAATGGAGCTCCGCCGATAACAATGTCCAAGAGCTCTGATAATGTACTTAGCATATCACTTGATGATCTGCTCGATTTCTGAGGAGGCTAAGGACATGGAGGATAATTGCTTAAGGATAGATAATTTCGTTGATGTAGACAGATATCTGCCTGAGATAGAGGAGTATACAAATAAGTTTGTTTTCTACAGAAGAGGATATACCTCTCCGGTAATCGATGGATTTGACTTATTCTCAGAAAAAAGAAGCAAGACTACTGACTGTTACTGTACAGCGTGCCATACACGCTATGAGGATAATGCAAATGATCCAAAAATATATAAGCATAAGACAATGGGGACCTGCCACAACTGCGGAAGCAGAGTGGAATATAGGCAGATGAACAAAGGCAGACAGACCTATTATGCATACGGTAATTTCGCTGTATTTGAAGGAGCAGGTGATCTGATGCGGATCGCCTGTATAAAAATTTATCAGCGATTTGAAGATGATCAGCTGGAGCCAACGCTCAGTTGGAGCAATATTACAAGATATGAGCTCAGGCCGGGAAAAGCGGTTCAATATAAATTCAATAGGGAAAAGGGGTGGATCCCGAAGGTATCAAAAGCATTAGAACCAAACTTTGCAACAGGATTCTATTGGAGAGACAGCTGCTATACTCTTATTAATCACGACTGTACCGACAAGAGCTTCCTTAACTATTTTATAAAAACATGGCAAGGCGACTATCCGGGGCTATATATTCAGTGGCTATGCAGATATGCAGAGCATCCTCAGATAGAGTATTTCCTGCACGGAGGTCTGTCGAATATAGCAAAGTGTATCGTAACATCCAGCCTTGGCAAAGATATAAGGCTGAACTGGAAAAGCAATGATCTGAAAAAGATACTCAGAGTCAGCAAGCCTGAACTTGAATATCTGAAAAAATATGACGGCATCGGATATGATGACTATATCAGATGGAGAAGATCCTTCTGGAATGAAAAAACACCAGAGGAAACCCTCAAATACTTTGATTCGTTCAAGAACTGCCGCAGCTACATCAAGAGAGCTGAGATGTTGACTGGTTTATCACGTAAGAAGATTATGGACTATGCTTTGAAAAAACAGAATTCAGAGGGGACATTTTTTTTCATGATACAGTACAAGGACTATCTTGAAGAATGCCGAAAACTGCACTATGACATGAGTTCTGAAGCAGTGATTATGCCAAAGAATCTATTCACAGCGCATGAGCGTACATCACGTATACTGAGAGACATGGAACGAAAAGCAATCAAGGAGCAGCTGGAACTTTCAAACGAAAAGAGGCGTGACATGGAAGTCACAGACCTTGAACTTGGCCTTATCCTCAGACTGCCGGGATCAGTTGAAGATATAGCCGAAGAGGGGGCAAAGCTTAATCACTGTGTAGGCGGATATGCAAGCCGTCATGCAGCAGGTGCTACAACAATACTCTTTCTCAGAGATCTCGGCCATCCTTTTACACCGTACTACACAATGGAAGTCGACAACAGCCTAAAAATCGTTCAGTGCAGAGGCTATGGCAATAACAGGAGAGTTCCGAAGCCAGAAGAAATATTTGAATTTGAGAAAAGATATGCTGAGTATCTTGAATCAGTCAAGCTTATGAGAAAGAAAGCAAAGAAGAAAGCCCAGAGAAGTACAAGAAAGCAGTCGAAGGCGACTGCTGCCGCATAAGGAGGATAATAATGGAAGATAAGCAGTTGGAACTCACAGAGACACCGGAGGAAACCGGTATAAGCATAAGGCCGGAGCAGGAAGCAGTAATGCTCACGGAACGCATCAAGGCTAATGGCAGGCTTGCTGTAACAGCAGTATGCGACATCGGAAAGGATCTCCGCAGAATGAAAGTGGAGAATCTTTTCACTCACCTTGGATATGAGAACTTTGAGGACTATGCTAAGAAAGAGTTTGACCTGGAGCGCAGACAGGCATATCTTTACATATCAGTATATGAAAAACTCGGAGAGGACTTTGTGCAGGCGAATGCACGGCTCGGAATTACCAAACTTGCAGAGCTTTCAATGATGAATCCTGAGGATCGTCAGGAAATAATGGAGACAGCCGATATTGAAAAGATGTCAACAAGAGAGCTCAAGGCGTTGGTAGAAAGCTACAAGAACCAGGGTGAGCAACTGTCTATGCTGGAAGAAGAGAACAGCAAGCTTAAGGAAGAGTCAGAGCTTGACCGTAAGGAGCAGGAAAACGCAAATGCTGCCGCTCAAAGGTATAAAGAAGAGTGCAGCAGGCGAGCTGAGGAACAGCAGCGCCTCGAAGACCGTGTGAAGGTCCTTGAACAGAAAATCAAAGAGAATGCAGCCACAATCACAAACCTTGAAAGCACTATAGATGACTATGAAAGCCGTCCTCAGGATGTGCAGGTAGCTGAAAAAGAAGTCATAAGGGAAGTTATCAAGGAAGTACCGGATAAGGCTACAAAGGAAAAGCTCGATAAGAAAACTCAGGAGCTGATACGCTCGAACCTTGAACGGGAGCAGGTCAAGAAGGAACTCAGTGCTGCAATAGCTGAGAAGAGCTTACATGAGCAGACTATTGACCGTATGAGACAGGAAATAGAGGAACTGAAAAAGGCAGTAGCAAAGCCGGCTGAAAGCTCGGGCAAGTCCTCCTTCAAGGTAGCATATGCATCCGCCTATAAGGAGATAGCCGGAGTGATAGAGCTGATAAAGGAAGCAAGCGAAGAAGAAAAAACAGTATTCATCGAAAGAACAGAAGCGCTGATAACTGCATTCACGGAGAAGCTTAAGGAGGTCAAAAATGACAAAACTGCAATCCGAACAATGTGCTAAGATAGCAAAGCATTACGGAGAGGGTTCACAGCTCTGCATATTACAGGAAGAGTGTGCAGAACTGATACAGGCGATATCGAAGATCCGCAGAAGTATACCGAATGCCGGAACGCACCTGATAGAAGAACTGGCAGATGTTTGCATTATGGTGGAGCAAGTCATATCATACATGGACGATGACGAAAAGACAATGCTCAGCAAGCTGATAAATACCAAGCTTGAACGGCAGATCAGGAGGATAGACGATGAGAACCCTGCGTGAAGTTATCTGCTCCCAGTATCCGCACTGCCTGAGCTGTCCTCTGTCGGCGCAGGAAAAAGACTGCCGGGAGCTGAGCCCGGAGGAGATACGGAAAATTATGAAGGAGGTTAGAGAGAATGCCTAATTGGTGTGAAGGCTTTTTGAAAATCAGAGGTGATATGCAGAATATCAAGAAATTTTTACTTGAAGGGCTGATTGCATATGAATGGGGACCGCATACGGAATTTAAAGAAGTTCCGAGAGCTGACGGTACAGAAATTACCTATGAAGATGATGAAGAAATAACAATACATATCAATCGGGAATGTCACATAACTGGAACACGGCGTGCATTTGCCGAAATGAATACAGTAGTCATTTTCAAATATGAAGATAGAAAGACAGTAGTAACAACGAATATAAAGCAAGCGTGGGATATGGATGCTAAAGAGTTCGCACATATTTCAAAGAAATACGACGTTGATTTGCGCCTTTTTGGCTATGAACGAGGAGGGCAGTTCGCACGCGATATCATCATAGAGCGTGGAATAGTTAAGAAGGATCTCACCGAGAAATACGACGATTGGGACTGGGAATGTCCAAATTCCGAGTTAGGAGGGTAAACGGTGAAAATTGAAACTGCTATTAAGTACCTATACAGACAGTATGAGAAAGCAAAAACAATGGAATATGTCAAGAAACCACTTGCATGGGCGCTATATCAGACATGGCGATATGTTGATGGACAGGAGGGTTAACGATGAGCGATACTGATATGCTGTATATGGCGAGCTTGCAGAAAAGGCTTGCGGACATTGAGGCTGAAAACACTGAGCTTAAAGCTCGTGTGGTAGAATTGGAGGGCAAGCACTGGAACGAGTGCAGGCAGATAGCACACTACTCGGACGAGCTCAGGCAGGCTAATGAGCTTCTGCGTGAAGCTCTGCCGATACTGCACAGGGCTTTCTTCGCAAACTACAAGGATACTAATGCGGCAAATGATCTGTATGATAAGATCAGAAAGGCCGTAGGAGGTGAGGAGTAATGCGTGAGATACTTTTCAGAGGTCAGACAAGACGTAAAGGCGAAAAAGTCAGAATGGACGGAACACCTGTTGAAAGCAACTGGGTATATGGCGGTGTACTCCAGGGAACTGGTGACCACTCCATTATCTATCAGACAGAGCCTGACATTGAGAAAAAAGTTGTTTATACTGATACTCTCGGCCAGTTCACCGGTCTGACCGATAAGAACGGTAAGAAAATTTTCGAGGGAGATATTGTTGAGTATAAAATCGGAGATAGGCTCCGAATCGGCAGAGTATTCTTCTCGGACTTCCGTGCCAGTTTTTCAGTTACAGCCGGTAAGAATGGCAGCGCCAGGATCAACAACGACCTCTTCAATTACATACAGAATGGAAACAGTGTCACAGTTATCGGCAACATCTGCGACACCCCTGAGCTGATAGGAGGTAGTGAAAATGGGAGTTTTATCACAGATAGATGCTGAATTGCAGAAGGATTTACTTAACTTTGTTAAGGAACAGGACGAAAAAAGCAAAAACGGAAAGGTTGTTTTTGGCGATTATCTTTTAAATGACCTTTTGAAAATGCTTATCAGTGGGAAATGCAAAATAACTGGTACATTTACGGATCATGGGAAAGGCAAGCTGTATGTTGAATACAGTTTTAAGGACGGTGATGCAGAATGAAAATAATTAAACAAGGCATGAGTAAAGCCAAAATTGAAAAGATTAAAAATGCTGTCAAGAGATTTAAGTGCCGAACGTGCGAGTGTGTATTTGATGCAGACAAGACTGAATATAAGAGTGAGGAAGAATATACCTATATGAGATACTATTGCAAATGCCCTAATTGTGGAGATAACGCATTTGAGCTGAGAATGAGATAAGGAGGAGTAGAAGATGCTCGGATTTATTATCGGTACAATATTCGGTGGATGTGTCGCTCTGATAGCAATGTCCCTGACGATGTATCCAGACTGCGAGGATGATGAAGATGACGAAAAATAGATTCCGACTTGATCCTCTGAATGCTCGTTTCCGGATCCGGAACAATATCACAGGAGAGTATATTCATGCAACACTATTTGACATAAGGATATTTCCGACGAGAAGCCATGCAATAGCATTCATAAACAAGAAAAGTCTGAACAAGGCAGTCTATGACACGGAGGCGGTGATATAATGAAGCCTTGTGCTAAATGTGCCGGAAGGAAAATAAAATTTGTCCGAGACGAAGATCTGAGGATAACTGTAAAATGTGAAAAGTGCGGAGCAGAAGTAATCACTTCTTCTTTCACGGTAGATAATGCAACAGGATACTGGAACATGGAGCAGGCAAGAATTGAAAGGACAAGAAAAGCCAAGGAGTTGAAAGAGGCTGCTGGATAAGTGGCCTCTCTATACTATTATAATAGTATATAAGGCAAGCGCCTGATGCCGGCGCATTGAATACTTGTAATGGGTATTATCTTAACGACCATTTATACAAGAGACTGAGTGAGTTGGAGGATGTAGAAAATGAGGAGCAAATACAGAGAGAAGTACTATGTCTGCGGAGACTATATGGAGGTAAACTTATATCCTGTGTATAAGATTGCTCGTCATAGGAAAAGAAAAGCGAGAGCGACAAGTGAGTGTCAGCAGAAAGTGAATCAGATGAACGCAGAGAACAAGTGCATAAGACTTGCTCATGCTAACTTCAATCAGGAAGACATGAAAGTTGACCTGACATATGACAATGGACATCTTCCCGGGGATGATGAAGCTGCTGCAAGAGAGCTTGCAAATTTCTTCAGGAGAGTGAAAAGGTATAGAGCAAGCAAGGAATTGCCGGAGCTCAAGTACATAGCTGTTACCGAGAAAGGAAAACGTACAGGCCGATATCATCATCACCTAATCATCAGCGGCGGATTGTCTCCACAGGAAATAATATCACTCTGGGGAAAGGGATATGTCAGAACAGACGGTCTGCAATTCAACGAGAACGGCATAGCAGATCTGGTGAAGTACATCCTCAAGAAATCGGTTGCATCAGGCAAGCGGTGGAATGCATCCAAGAACCTTATACATCCAGAGCCGAAGCAGAGAGACGGCAGAATTTCTAAGAGAGCTGTTCAGGAGCTGGCAAAGGATCCGGAGAATAACCGAGAGTACGAACGATACTATGATGGCTATTATCTTGCAGAGGCAAGAAGAGTTTATAACGATATCAACGGTGAAATATATATATACGCAAGGTTTTACAGGAAGGAGGCGGAGTTTTGTCAGGTGAAGAAGCGGAACAGATCTCATTGTTCCAATGGGCAGAGGTTGCAAAGATAAAATATCCTGAGCTTGAGCTGATGTATCATGTCCCGAACGAGGGCAAACGCAGCCAGATTACCGGTGCAAGAATGAAACGTGCCGGGCTCAAGGCAGGAGTGCCGGATGTTTGTCTGCCTACAGCTCACGGAGGGTACATCGGATTGTACATCGAAATGAAGTACGGAAACAATAAACCGACAGAATCGCAAAAGAAGTGGCTCAGAGCTCTCCGAGAGCAAGGGCACATGACAGCGGTCTGCTATAGCTGGGATGAAGCTAGGGAGCTGATAGAACAATATCTGAATCTGCCAATAACAGAAAGGAGTATCAGAAAGTGAGTAAAGGATTATGCAACTATGTCAACCAAGCAGGGCTATGCACTATTCTGAGAGGAGTGTACTGCACAGGATATAAGTCCATATGCAAATCCCATAAAACAGAGCAGGAGCATAATGACGAACTTAACAAAGCAATTCGTGCCAATAGAGCAAAGGGCAACTGTGCAAATTGTAAATATCGAGAAACACAATGCAGCATGATTGGAATGGAGGAATAGTAATTGGACGAAAGAGATGTAAAAAAATATCTAAAAGGACATTTCTATGCTTATCAAAAAATCAATGCATTAGAATGCGAGAAGTCAAGCTCCGGCATCGAGGCTGCACGAATCAATGAAATCGAAAAAGAAATATCAGAGCTCAAGGCAGAGCAGGACAGGATCCGCCAAGCCATTGCCAGTATGCATGATAATAATCTCGAAACTGTGCTGATATACAGATACGTGCTATACTTCACAGAAGAGAAAACAGCTGAGAAGATGCACTATGCAACGAGGACTGTTCAGGAAAAAACGAAAAAAGCTATTGCAAAACTAAAATCATGTATAGAAATGTGTTGAAATGTGTTGAAAGTATTGGATATAATAAAGGCATAAGAGATCTGGACGAAAAGAACCTGACCGGATTTTCTATATTCGTCCTTTTCTCTTGCTCCTTTCTTTTATTCTACATAATTTTTTCATCTTGACCGGCTTCCCACCGGTCTCTCTGGCAGAGTAGAGAAGAGGTATCTCGCAAGGTTCATACCCTTGAGGTCGCAGGTTCGATTCCTGCCTCTGCAACCATTAGTGCAGTTGACCGCACGGTTCACAAACAAGATGTTGGAATACCTCTCAGAGAAGCCCTTCGCAGTTGCACCGAAGGGCTTTTCTGCAAATGAAAGATGTTTACAGAAAATCAAATCAGGGATCTGATACTAAGCGGAGATATCAGCAAGTTCTACAAGGACTGGTACTGGCGTAGCTTAGCACTGAGAATCATAGAAGAGAATCACAATGAGTGTATGATCTGCAAAGCTCATGGCAAGTATACAAAAGCAAAGCTTGTACATCATGTCAAGGAGCTTAAGCATCATCCAGAGCTTGCTTATAGCAAAACATATATCGACAGCACCGGAGAGCATATGCAGCTGATGCCATTATGTCATGATTGTCACGAAAAAATACATGACAGGGGTGCAGGTAGCGTGAAAAAAATAGAAGGATTCACGAACGAAGAAAAATGGTGATTATTAAATTTTAAAACTGAAAAAAATAGACTCCCCCGGGTAAAAAAATCGAATTTTTCTAAGGGGGCGCTTGAC